>Ga0123353_10004609_pt1 | contig 17793 bp, 17 predicted proteins | sample TergutLab28metaG_3_FD_92763 | JGI IMG/M metagenome (GOLD analysis project Ga0123353, IMG submission 92763) | Labiotermes labralis P3 segment gut microbial communities from Petit-Saut dam, French Guiana - Lab288 P3 | ecosystem: Host-associated > Arthropoda: Insects > Digestive system > Gut ... | reverse complement strand
TGACAAATGAAGATAAATGCACAATTTGGACCATAAAATAAAACCCATTTTTATCTGCTGTTAATAACATACATGGTCTGTCCAAAAAGTAATGAGAATGATTTTTTTGCGCAGCGCAGAAGGGCCAGGAAAAGAAAGAGGGGGTCAAGGCAGGTGGAGGGGAAACCCAGGTATGCAGTTTGACCTTCCTCAGTTGATTCCGTGCCTTTGTAGCAGTCGGTAAGTTAGCAAAGTGCATAGTAGTTTTTATGTCTTGTCACAGGCGAAAATGCAGAGGAGTCTGGAGCAGTATTACGCGATTAAGTTCTGCGCGAAACCCTGCAAATCTGGTTCCGAAACGTTGCAGTTGTTGAGGACAGCTTATGGGGATGTTGTTTTGTCTTCAGCCCAAGTCTTCAGTTGGCACAAGTTGTTCAAGGACGGAAGGGAGAGTGTTAAGGATGAACAGCGTGCAGGGCGTCCTTCAACTTCAGGAACTGAGAACAATGTGGCTGATGTGAAGGCTGTTCTGGGTAGGGACCGATGTTTGAATGTCGTTAATCGCAGAGGAGGTAGGACTACCGAAAACGGACATCCACCGAATCATTACAGAAGATCTGCACGAGAAAAATTTGTGCAAAACTGGTCCCAAAGAATTTGTATGATGTGTGGGAATTTTTGGATCAAAATAATATCACAATGCTTCCCCACCCACCGTACAGCCCTGACTTGGCTCTGTGCGATTTCTTTTTATTCCCCAAGCTCAAAACCCACCTCAAGGACATCATTTTGGGACAGTTGAAAACGTCCAGGCAGCTGCGATGAGGGCTTTGAACAACATCTCAAGTGAAGACTTCCTCCACTGCTATGAAGAGTGGCAGCAAAGCTGGAATCACTGTATTCGATCACAAGGAGCCTATTTTCAAGGGGATAAACTGTAATTGCATATATGGTCAATAAAAATTTTTTTTAAAAATCATTCTCATTAATTTTGGGACAGGCCTCGTATACACGAATTGGGCCACTTAAATTGAAAGTTGACTGAATCACAGACAAGAATGCAGAAAATAATCTGCCACATCTATTTTAAGATCAACGTGAAAGATACTGTGCCTACTATATATTATGACCTATCTCTGTCCACACATATATTTCAGAGGGGCCTTGGCAAATGCTGTTCAACTGTTTTCCCCACACTTAAATTCTTATTTTGTAATAACCATGTGGATGTATTTGGATTACAATGGTAATTAATAACAACGATAATAAAAATGTTAATAGTCTCATCTGAAAATTGCAATGTCACAGTTTATTCCTTGCTAGCATGTAGGCCTCATTAAAACTGTAATTCTACAAAATGTCCTGATTACATGACAAGATATAGTATCACCTACATTCATATATAAAACAGCAGCTGTTGAGTATTTACTTGCAGTTTTGAGCATGCTGGATTGGAAACCTAGGCTATTGCTCATTCTGAAATTGCTTCCTTATAAAGGATGTGAGTTACAAAATTACATAAACAACAAAAGCACAACAGAAAAGTATTATTATAATGCTCTTAAAATCTCCAATTAGAGTATAAGCAACATATCAGCTGTCATTCAGCATATTAGGGTACCATAATACATTTCTGACTTACATGGATATAATGACATGTTCATTAAAACCAACTAGGCAGATCCCATTCAAATGAGCCAAAAACTGGATACGAGCACAAAACAGATGGCATTCTGAAAATGAACATGATAAAATGCTTCTGAATAATGGGTTAACTATGGCATTACATTAGAATATGTGCACCATGGAATGCACTAAATGCAATGTTACAATTGTTTTTCACTGTATTACCAGACAATGGATACTGAATTTCAACACTAGATGAACAGTAAAATAACGCATCACTCATTGCCTAAGCACGCAAATCCTTTCACCTGATTGTGAAGAGCCTGAAACTTGAAACCTATGGTCAATGCTCAAACAGCTCTCACTATCATATTCGATGCAACACATCCTGATAATATGAGTTCAGCATGTTACAAAAGACTGCATTTCCATCCACTGCAGCTTGGCACTGGCCATTGTTTATCACTATCTGAAAGCCTCAGGTGATCATTGCCTGTCTCGTACACCTCCCACAGGCCAGGTGTTTGGATAATCTGCAACAGAATATCAGGCACATGAAGGGCTATTCTTTACTTGGAAGGTGAATATGTCACTCTTACTTTAGGCAACTCTTGAAAACTGTGAAATGCACCTATTAACCATTTTGAAGATCAGTGTTAACAATATGAACCAACTGCTGCAACTTTTAAATACCAGTACTGTTAATCTGTTGCTAACATGAGAAGAAAACATCTCCCATGACTTTTTTTCTCTCCATATTTTAGCAGCATAACCACTTGTCTTCACAGCCAATTTCACCTACTGATTCTCCCCATGCATATGGTGATGCTACTGTAAGTAACTCAGATTTCCACTTCAGTGCTATCATACGCAAATAAGATTTTGGAATAATTTCCACCGAAACCAATCTGTCGTAACTGTGCTAAACCATGTTGTGTGGCTGAATGCATCAAACCTGACTGTCCTAGTCATTATACAGCGTGGTTTGTAACAGAAGTCAAAGCTTGGACTTCCAAAATTACCACAGATTAATACAGTACTTTTTGTACAAAAATGACCTATGGTGGGGGGTAATGTGAAAAATTATATTCCCTTGTCACTTGATAGGACCAGTCTTACTTACGCAAGGTAGATACAACCTAGTAAAAATGACATACATCTGAGATATCACTCATAAACCAAGCTCTATCACAAAAATGCCAACCCTTGTGTGACTCACTCACCCAGTCACACCAAGTGCATTACATAAGATGGAGCGTAAAGGTTGCCAATGTCAAAATGCATTCATAACTGTCAAGTAGAATCATATCATGCAGTCTGACAGACAAACGCAACACAGCCTGCATAGTCATTCATGACCATCCGAGAAGTTCATGTTTGTGCATTCCCAAAATTTTCCAGTTAGAATTGTAAGGCTTCTTGGTATTCATATGTTGCTGTAATGTTGGTTCTAACTAGGTGCACGAAGGGGGGAAAAAAAAGGGCATACGCTAACCTTTTGAACTAACTCTTCAAAAGCACATTGGACACCATCTTTTGTTTTTGCACTGGATTCGATAAACAGTGTTTTATGCCTCCTTGCAAATTTCATGCCCTGTTCTCGGCTCACCTCCCGATTCTCCTGCAACAAGGATTAAACCTTCACAGCATATACAGTTCTGATCTGTCTATCATTAGGTTCAATTATTTATAAAAATTAACTACAAATGTTCCTTATTCCTATTCAATCCTCCTTGATCTTGCTCCTTCCTTAATCTTAGCTGCTACTATAATTATGTTCTATTCTAGCAAGGAACACAAACTGCTAGGGATCAGTACAGCTCAGTCTCTTCATTTGAATGAATTATTTGTCTTAACTTGGTGGAAGAAGCACTTGCAATGGATTTCACTGTTTCAGACTGGGTTGTCTCTGCTAGCAACATTACAGTCATATTTCATCCTTAAAAATGTACTATGGCTTGTCACACGTCAACACCAAACACATACTTTACTGTTACTCACTTAAATGTAAAACATACCGGAAAACTCAAATTACACAAAGAACACAAATCATTAATGCTGTTCTTGAAACACAACTTATTTAATGTTTTATGCTGATGTTATTTTGTAATATGCTTCATGTATGGCTCCGATATTCAACTCAAAGGACTGAGCAAAACAAGATGGATGACACCACAACATGACTGATGTCAGGTACCTCCTGAAGTCACATATTTTACTGCAGACTTAGAATGCATACATCCCATCTGACAGTCTTCATTGTTAAACTGGCATGTAACACCTAACATGACATCAGCAATTTATAGCAGCTGAAAATATTTAGTTAAATAATGTTTATAAGCAGTCTTATTTCATCCACCCCCCCCCCAAAAAAAATCAACTCAAATTAAATTATGGTAGGCATCAGAATATCTGGTGGTCAGCCACTGCCTGAACAATAATACAATATATGTTCTGCTCTGGTCCACCTTATGCTACAGTGAGCACAAGCAGCTGCTTTGCACCTTCATACAAAAATCTTACCATAGGAAAGTAGACTGCTAACAGCTGGATGTAAATGTTTCAGCATCAGTTCCAGTGCTAAGATTTGATATTAACTGTGCTGAACCTCTCAGGCTCATTGCCACAACTTTAGGCTGGGTGACAGAACGGGACTAATGGTAGTACCCAATTCCACTGCATTACTCTTGCATTATATTTTCCCATAATACCTATGGAATACTGTCAAACATAGCTAAACATAACATCTACAAAGAAAAAGGATTTATGCTGCCTTATTCTACAAACTGATTGCATTAACAGATACAGACAGGTATGAAAAATGTATGACCATTATATGGTTAGCACAGTAGTGAAAATTAAGATGTTAGCCATATATATATATGTGTGTGTGTGTGTGTGTGTGTGTGTGTGTGCTCAGCAATTGCATCACTGATGTGGTATTACTGAATGAAACCTACCTTGTCAATCTTATTTCCGACAACCATCTTAACAATATTGTTCTTTGTGGAGTATGTCTCCAGTTCATCCAGCCATGTTTCCAGTTTTGCAAAAGTCTGTACACTGGTGACATCATACACCAGAACTGCACCTTGTGCATCTCGATAGTAACTAGGAGTTAACGTTCGAAATCTCTCCTGTCCAGCAGTATCCTACAAGATTAAAAGACAAGAATTGTACCTACAGATTTCACACATATCTTATGTACAAGCCCAAAGACATAACATTGTGAAAAGCTACTTGTATGTGATAAATTTACCCATATTGCTAATTTCACCGTATTATCATCAACTGTGATTTTCTTAGTCTTGAAATCCACCCCAATAGTCAGAGCCTGGCTGGGATCGAAGTTATCGTCGACGAACCGCAGCAGCAAACTATAAACACGAAGGAAATAAAGCAGTATTCGTCACTATAACATGTTTCAATAACCGAAAGTAGGTCCAAATGTAACCTCCAATGCCTTCACATAAATAAAATGAAACTGAACTTGAACTAACCTGGATTTACCTACACCACTTTCGCCTATTATCAGAATCTTCAATGTTGTCAGAATATGTTCATCCATAATTTACGTAATAGATTCAACGTAAACGAATCGCATGCAATGACAAGTATATCTGTACAAACTGACAATCACAAAACAGTCATGCCTACGTTACTTCCAACATGATACATTACTCAACATTTACACAAACCTTCGATGAACAGATACAACCACAGATTAGGTGTACCACTAGTTACACCCGGGTGAACATTAGATGTAGCGCGCATCGCCGATGCCACGGATGAACAGGGATCATTGGCAGCACAGATTACTACTTGGCAGTGTGTGGTGGACACACGTTACGTGGTGTCTACAAGCGCGGAATATTGCACCTTGTCCATTACAAAACCATGTACTGACTAGCCCAACTGCTGAATTTCTCTACTTTTATCTAATCCATAGATTTGTGCTTGGTTGCAGACTCCCACAGAATTGTGGTTGGGTGGAGGGACTATTTCTCCCAGCTATTCAATGTGCATGAGGTTAAGGATGTTGGGCAGCAAAGAAATACAGAAGAACCACTAGTACCTGAGACAAGTGACACTTAGGTTGAATTGGTTATCTACAAGCTAAAAAGTCACAAATCGCCAGGTATTGATCAAATACCGGCAGAACTGATTAAAGCAGGAGGTAGAACAATTTATTTCGAGATTCATAAACTTATTACTTCTATTTGGAAGAAAGGAATTGCCTGAAGAGTGTAAGGACTCGATCATAGTACCTATTCATAAGAAGGGGGATACAACAGACTTTAATAATTAGAGAGGCATATCACTTTTGCCAACCACTTACAAAATTTTATCCAACATCCTGCTCTCAAGGTTAATTCCGTATGCGAAGGAAATTATAGGGGATCATCAAAATGGCTTTCAACGCAACAGGTCGACTATTGATCATATATTCTGCATTCGCCAAATGCTTGAGAAAAAACGGGAATAAAACGAAGAAATTCATCAGCTCTTTATGGACTTCAAGAAAGTTTATGATTCAGTTAGGAAACAGGTCTTATATAAGATTCTCCTTGAGTTTGTTATTCCTAGGAAACTTGTAAGGTGAATAAAAATGAGTCTGACTGAAATATATAGGAGATTGCGAGTAGGTAAGAATGTCTGACAGGTTCCCTATTAGGAATGGTTTGAAACAAGAAGACGCTCTAACACCAATGCTTTTGAACTTTGCTTTAGAGTACGCCATTAGGAGGGTTCAGGTGAAAAGGAATGGCTTGATACTAAATGGTACACATCAGCTTCTGGTTTATGCCGATGATGTTAATCTACTGGGAGGAACCATACATACTCTAAAGAAAAATGCAGAAGCTTTAGTAGCAGCTACTAGGGAGATCGGACTGAATGTAAGTGCTGAAAAAACAAAGTACATGGTCATGTCTCGAGATCAGAATGCAGGACGAATTCATAATGTGAGGATTGATAATAGTACCTTCGAGAGGGTGGAAGAGATTAAATACTTGGTAACAACTTTAACAAATCAAAATTCTATTCCGGAAAAAATTAAGGGCAGCTTGAGTCAGGAAATGCTTGCTATCATTCGATACAGAACCTTTTGTCTTCCAGGTTGCTATCCAAAAATATAAAGATCAAGTTATATAGAACTATAATTTTGCCTGTTGTTTTGTATGAGTGTGAAGCTTGGTCGCTAAAATTGCGGGAGGATAGGAAGCTGATGATGTTTGAAAACATGGTGTTGAGGAGAATATTTGGACCTAGGAGGGACGTGGTATCGGGAGAATGGAGGAGATTACATAACGTGGAGCTAAATAATTTGTACTCCTCCCCCAATATTGTGCGGGTGATAAAATCTAGAAGAATGAGATCTGCTGGGCCTGTGGCGCGTATGGGGGTGGAGTGGGGGGTGTATAGGGTCTTGGTGGGGAAACCGAAGGGAAGGAGCCGACTGGGGAGACCTAGACGTAGACGGATGGGTAATATTAGGATGGATCTCCAGGAGGTTGGATGTGGGTATGTGGACTGGATTGGGCTGGCCCAGGCTAGGGACGGGTGGCGGAGGCTTGTGAGTGCGGTGATGAACTTTCGGGTTGTGTGAAATGCAGGGAATTTCTTGACTAGCTGCAAACCAGCTAGCTTCTCAAGAAGGAATGTGCACCATGGAGTAAGTAAGTAACGTGCAAAGTTAAGATAAGTGCTAACGCAAATACTGCCATGTGGCATGGGTGCCTGATGATAGATTGAAAAATAGACGATTCATGTAGCAGTTTAATTAATATTTTTACATCAACAAGAGTAGTGTGAATGTGTGAAATTCTTTTTCTCATTTGACGCAATCCACCTAGAAATGGGAATGAGTGGACACTTAGATCGTTGCACCATGGTGGCTGACAGCGTACGTCATCCGTGACAGCGTTATTTCCGTGACGAAAGAAGGAGATAGTTTACGTCACGGAAATGACGCTATAGTGGACGACTGTAGCGCGTTCGTACCTGAGGGCGGAAGGGACATTCTTTTTGGATTCAGTGGTCAGGTTCGCGGCGCGCGATGTTGTACGTGAAGTGTAGAATTTCATAGAATGTGAGATTACTCTGCTGGAACTACGAGCCGTGTTTGATGGATCTCGACTTTGAATACTATGGCCCAGCATCCTTACTTCGACATTGCGACCAAAATCCTTCATGAATATTTGATTCTACGGACCACGTAATATCTCGACCGCAGGTGTTGTACTGCATCTTACAGCGAAGCAAGCCCACGTCCTTCAGGAACTGTATGACGATGGCCTATCACAGAAAATGTATGTGATATCTTGTTCGGTCCACCTTTTTCCCCCAGCATGGGACGTGCGTATGACGACCTCGGCATGAACGGCATCCACTGCAAGCGTGTCTCGTACTCCGTAGCAACTTCTCAGATATTTTGCACCAATCTGCTGTCGGAAGCAGTCTCACCTTATTAGTATCCTTGGATTACCGCACGAGGAATGGCTGTAAAACCGTTACAGGAAGTGCGTTTCACTCTGGTTGCTAAAAAAGAAACCCGAAGAAAAATGTGAACGGAATACATGTGTGTTGTTGGTAGAAATGAAAACCTGAAGAAACGTAAAGAATTGAATTATGAATTGCAATTATACAACCAACTTAAAACTTATCTAACCTCTGGCCGTATTGCAATTATACAACTATCATGACACCCATCTAAGCTTTGTCCGTCGTGATAAATGAAGGAAGTGAAGGTTGAATTATGATTATACAAATAACCTAAAACCCATCTAACCTTTATCCGTCCTGATAAATCGTTTGGCGCCACTACTGCAGCGACACACGTTTCGGTGAGCGACTGTTCGGGGGCCACGATTCTGCAATGTAGTTGCCAGCATCTATGCATGGTGTCACGGAGTGCTGTTATCAGTGATCCATTGGAATATTGTATTCCGTGGTTAAACAATGGTATTCAAAACAGTGGCATTGTTTGTTCGAAATAGAGGGCCGGACGAATTTTGGAAGAAGAGAAGAATTTTAAAACTGTCAGCTGTAAGAGCTTATATGCATATATATTGCTAGCGCCTTTATATGCTGTGATAAATTGCGTGTTGAGTTCTCTTGGGTTTGGTGAAGTAATTAGCACTATGCATTTGCACGTGCAAATTTTATCGCATAGACTGTTCACAGTAATAAAGTATTTACCATGCGAGTTTATAGAGTGTCAGTGCGGTGATAGGTCAAAATCCGGCAGAGCACTCCTCATTTCAAGAGTCTAACCTGTCACGTCTTACGTGGTACTTTTCAGACCAACTTATTACCTAAATTAAGATTGCTGTCTCTTAGGATGTGGTGCCAGGTCGAAAGACTACGGCACAGTGTGACAGCCCAGAATACCGTAATCTTACTAACAATTACGGTGTAAACATCCAGCTTTATTTAACTTTTTCAGCACTTCTATGGGAGGGCCAGAAACTGCTATTCAATTGCTGTCAGGGCTGTTCACCAAGCATTAGTGTTTGCTACGAAAGGAAGGAAGCTGAAGAAGCAAGATATGGCTGCTGTGGGTATAGTGTACTACAATTATGTGTGTACTAGTTTGTCAGTGGATGCACAATGAGTATTGCATGGCTTCATTTGTTCACTACTTTTACAGCTTTGGGAGACTCGCATTACAGCAGGGTGTGAGGAACACAACATGACGTATCCTTTGTTTCGAGAAGGTCTGGCACGATGCAACATCTTGCTGAATAGGAAAACGCTTGCAGATCTTGCCATATGGGAACCTCGTACATTTAAGGTATTTTTTTGTTATGAGTTTTTTTGATCCTTATTGGCCTGTCTTTATTCCAGGCATGTATAATTTTACAGACTTTTGGGCCTACCTTGACCTGGCAAGGTGTTAAAAGTACCCAAGCCTTCTGTGATAATAGAATTTTATTAAATAGTGTTTACAGATTACTGGTTGATGTAATCATTAAGACTCAAGTTGGTGGTGATGTGGAGAACAGTTAGTGCTTATGTCATTTCATTCCATTTTCTTTGTAGTGTGTATTGGCAGTACTATGAATGTTAGCTTTCAAACAGCTGTTAGACATAACCCTCTCCATTCATACATACCTAGTTTAAGATTGGGTATCGAGTTCAGTTTATGTACCTGTAACTGCACAGAGGTGACCAGCATGCCATGGAGGAAAACCACATAGTCTCTAGAATGAGGTAATATGTAATATTTACACATTCATGAAGCAAGGGGCCACATACACCCATCAGCTTTCATCAGATTCAAAAACAGATGCACCACAAGTGTTTGAATGCATTGCCAAGAATGGTACAAGCAGGGAAAACCACAGCACACCCAGTAAAACATACATCCTATGTATTCTTTGGCTGTCCTGAGAAAAGCTGGAGCTTCATAACTTTAAGAGATGTGTTTAGGTGTATACATGAATACAGTAGAGACTGATCATCAGAACACTGCAATGAAAGTGACCAAATTCCATGTGATACATAGGTCAGCTCGAGAATTTAAATGAAGGGTTATGAGCCTTGAATTGCACTGAAAAAGGCACCTTATAAGACCTGTTTTAGTGGAATGTGGAAATATTCACATTCTTTGAGTTGGCTATGTATGCAGTGCATGTGTAGTGTGAGGTGATTACCTTGACGAAACATAGGTCAACAGCACTAATTGTAAAATAAAAAAAGGCTTAGGTGGCCAGGACATGTGATCAGAATGATAGCAAAACACCAAAAAGAATTATGAATTACAAGGCAGAAGGAACAAGAAGGGTAGGACAGCCCAAAATAAGGTGCATTGATATAGTGAATACTGGCATAAGGAGGCAGGTTTTAAGAACTGTGGGTAGAATTTAAGGATAGAGATGGTGGAGAATCCTAGCAGTGGTCAAGGCCCACTTACGGTCATAGCATCACTGACAAACAGCAAAACAAAAGGGAGTTGTGGTGTGGCACCAATATCCAAAAGGGCAGTAGCAGTCTTATGCAGGTGGAGAGCAGGATTTGGCAGTACGTGATGCACAATTTAGAGTAGACCACTGTCACCACTTTTACTTTACAGGTTGATTTGCAAAGAATTAGGTGCTGGTTGTCAGTAGTATGTGCAGATGTAACTTTTAGCTTGATGGTTGTTAGGTGGAAGTGTTCATAATTCATTGTGATTGGCAAATAAATGAGATATACCTTAACAACATACACATTGAGTTTCTTTGCGGGGGTTGCAGCCAGTTAAAGTCGTGGCCTCCACCTTGCTGACACATTCTATACGACAATTCTAATTTATAGTGTGTTCTAACATGCGCATATGCATAACACATTAAATACTGTACAAATGCAGCAAGGATGTAAGTTGCATGAGGCTGCAGCACTGTTGCTGTAAGACCAATGGTATACTGCAATCAGTGAATCCTCTTATAGGCAGGCAGTACTGATGTTCAGATCACAGTGGGAGTTTGGTGACTCAACACAATGACGAGTTATAGACTGATAAATGGGTACAAGAAAAGTTTGTGCCAGTTTTCTACCACATCCCTTATTATGGATCTACAGTGCAGTTTAAACATATAAAGATATCCTATGCTAGAAGATTGGACATGCAGTTGTGACTGGCACAGCAGGACAATCCGTTTGCTACCCCGCACTCTGAACTTGTTCTGATCTACAGATGTGCCAGTCACAATGTCACAAACACCATATTGATGGTGTGTTGGCTGATGTGCACATTTTGTCCTTTCCTTACCACCATACCACATGGATTTAAAACAACAGGGCTGATTTGGTTTACTTTTATGGATAGGGTAGCAGAGAAAAACATCACTACTTGTGAAGCAGATGTGTGAAGAAAGTGATATTTTACTGGTTGTTGTGGCACTCCCATTTGGACTGTGTCCATTTCTGATAAAAGTGCATGCTAAAGAGCACAAGTACCGAGCGTCTCTCTCCCCACCCCCTCAAGAAGTTTTCTAAGTACCATTTTTTAATATACACAGCACACACAGAGTGCATGGCTTGTCATGTGGTACAGCTCTTTCTTCTTTTGGAAATCAGACTAATGAGAGAACACACCTTCCCACTTCTTCTTGCTTGGACTGTTACCATTCGTGGTATTTTTTGATACATAAAAGTTCCTTGCATGGAAGTTTTTTGTATGTTTCAATTCTTACCTATGTGACCACGCCTTTCCGTTGCCACATCTTCTACTGCAATATAGGACAACGCGGTTAAGGCAGCTTTTATAACCTTGTTTCTTATGAAAAATTATAAAATTGTACAGAGTAATTTATGCAGTAGAAATTATGCACTGGTATAGTATGTGATAAATGTATTTATTTTTCAGTCTCTGGTTAAAGTGGCACATGCACGGATATCACAAGATGGCCTGGCTGGAGTAACTGAATTGGGTGATCCACCATCAGGAGTCATTACAAGAGGCATGTTGAAATGAAGTATTTGTACATTTTTAGTAAAAATAAATATGAATAGTACCAAAGGTCTCAAGGTCTTTCAGACTTTAGATTCACTTAGCAAAATTAGAATTTGAAGGTCCAACCGTGGTAATGGAAAATTGTGTGACCAAATTTCATCCAGTCTGGTCCTGAAAAGGGCAACTACTCCAGGACAGCAGCAGCCCTCCCTAGGGCACATAAGGAAGACTCAGATAGAAGGCTCTTCAGAGCCACATGAGGAAAAGAACCAATGCCCTTGTGGACAAAGGAAAGACTTGTCCACAGAGCTTGTTTCATCCTTTCATTGTAAAGCCATTTGCAACCAGGACAGTCTTCATGTTGCATGGGAACTTGTCCATAAGGCATTGCAGGCATGTTCACCAGGATCCTAATACACCTGACACAGTCAAGCGAGGTACAAAGAAACTGGCAGCTTCAAGGACCTTTGAATCTTTGCAACATCTTGCACTGTGTTAGTACGATGCTCCCGAAACGCATCAGAACAATGGGCCTCCTGCTGACTTAAATTCAGTTTATTTCAGCCCAGAAGTGATGGTCAGGCCTTGGACAGTGGGCTTGTGCAGCGTTACCTGTGGGTGTGGTATAGTTCATGATGTCCGGACAGGACATTAGGACATAAAAAAGAGCACCATCAACATGACTCATATATCATCCATACATCAGCCACAGCACACAACATAGCACAACTGTGGCCATTATGTTCTGTCATAGTACACAAGAAATTTCACACTGATCATGAAGGAAGCATGAAGCCCCATTCCAACCATGTGAACAGGGAAGATGGTCTCTCCCTATGCATAGCAGTCCTATTCTTCCTGGTTTTCTTGGGACAGTCCTGGTTGTGTGGTTTTTAGGGACCTCTGTCCTGGTATCCTGCAACATTTGGTTCAGGCTGCAAAATGTCCCAGATTTTCCTAAATCATACTAATATATTTCTGACAATGCACACGTATATTCTGACTTCCTCACAATGGGATAAACCATCTGTGGGAGCTGGATAACCAATAACGAACCACTTCAGAAAATGAATAGGAGATGGAGATGAAGACATGTAGATTATCAATTTAGAAAATCTTGAACTGAGAACACAAAGGTGAGGAATGATTACTGGGGGGGGGGGGGGGGTGCAGGAAAAAAGTGATTTTTTTCTTTTTTAATTTTTGTATCCATATGTTATGATTTGTTATGCCATGTTACCTTGTAGCAATATTAATAAATACTCTGGTCTTTTATGGCACAAAGGGTTGAAATTTTGTCTTCTACAACCCCACCCTACCATCTGTATGTTAAAGTGTACCAGTTTTTGGTTTCTAAAAAAATGAGATCCCTACCTATGCAAGTCATGGAAACTTGTCATTTGCATCCTAAATACACGAAGACACAATGAGAAACAACTTTCAATGGTTTTCTAGTGTCCATGGTTATGAAGAGGGTCTTTGTTGTTCTCTGTTCCCACTCATGGCACATATAGGCCCCTTTCTTATCCAATTCCTACATAACCAGCCAAATTCTCAACCAAACTGTTTCATTTTCACCGTAAGATCGACTGTGTATTCCTCCAAAATGGTGGTACCAGACCATATTGGTGTCAACCCCCAAGACCAAAACATTACGCAAGACTAAATTTTGTGAACTAGTACCTTCATGGGGTGAATGCTGGAGAAATGGACCCCACAGCTGTGTTTCATGGCAAAGCTTCACAAAATCATAAAAGGAACACAATGCTCATAGTGTATAAAAAATGGATACCAAGCCACAATATATGACTTTACATCCTATAATTAATTTGAGGTAATAAACATAGACCCCACTAACACTTAAAAAAAATTATGTCACTGACAACGACAACAGGATGTCTACAAATGGGCAGAAATATATAAACCTAAATGAAATACCACCAAACATTAATGGGTTAATAAAACACTATGAACAAAGTACCCCTCATCATACCCACTGTAAATTCGCACAGTGCTCTCTCACACGAGATACGAAAGTGAGTCACTGCAACAGCACAACAGCTTTCATATAAGACATTCTAAGTGGAGTATAGAAAACATAATGAGGTACTATATATGACACGAAAAGGCCAGTATATGCAATGTTTGATTATATTACATTTATACAGTTTCAAGGAATTGCATACAACTAAATGATAAATGTACAATTAGTTTTAACTCAGATCAGTACGAGATGGCAGCTAAATTCAAACACTCTCATTCCCACCATAATGAGTTTTCAGTGGGCTTGCAACATACAAGACAAGCTAAAACCATTCAAGCTAATACAGTATCTGAGTAAATTAGTTAAGAATGGTGAGGTGCAGCTATACCTCTACTCCCTGTATGCCTTCCTGACATGAACAGGGACGAATACACATTTCTATCATCTAAAGTATTCTGATCAAACAGGGCTGTCAATAGCCTGATCAAAGTATTGGCACTAAGGCCACACGCCTTATCAACTACACATCGAGGTCCTGATTAAGTGACACACCCACTGTATTTATGTGTATAAAAACAATGAATATCTGATACTGTAAGGACATAACAGATTACACTGCACCCTGGAACAGTCATCAACATAAGGAGTTTCAATCCACATCACCCAAATTGCAAACCATGAGTTGTAATAAAATAAAGTCTGAAACAACATGAATTTTAACCAAATTGTTTGTAAATTTGACAAATTTTATCACCTTGCAGGAAGCATATGTGGTAAACAGTACCAGTCACTCAAGCCATCACACACATATTCCTCGTGAAGCATTCATGTGTTTAATATATTGTGAACCACTTTGACGATGGTAATTTCTTGCTAAAAAATAATGATCTAAATGTATATATTAACTTTTCAAGCCAGGGGAAAATGATGTAATTTTAAATGAATACTTTAAATGCAACTTTAATATATGAAACAATACAAATAGCTACATTGTAAAGATATTGAAAAACAGTAAACCCTAAATTTGGGGTTAACTTATAACACTCAGAATAACAATTATCATTCACACTTATTTTATCCCACATACGTCATTTTCAGAACATATCCCTTGCAACTCTCATTACCAACAGAGAATTGTTACTTGAATTGTGACATTCTTCCACTCTAACTACACATATATGAACGCTGCCTACTATTTGTGACAGCTGAGGATTCATGACTCCAATTTGGCAAGTATATCAGATTCTCTAAAGAGATGGAATTCACTGTTTTCCTCCAACTCCACTTTCGTACCACCATATTCAGGCAACAACACTTGGTCCCCAACTTTCACAGACAATGGGACATGTTCACCATTCTGGAAACAAAATAAATGGCATATAACTTTTATACGACAATACTAGTATCGCCACATTTCCATGATGAGCACTACGTGGCTATTATTCACCCTTGCACCGGTGGTCATCTAGCCCTCTATACAGCGTGGTGCTGGGACAGTATTTAAGGGTACTTAAATACTACTCAAGAAATTTTAAACCTGCTTGCATTCCAAACTGAAATAACTTCCAAATTATTCATTCTACAGCAATCAAACTTTGAATGGTAGTTCCCTGTGGACTGAAGATAATAAATATTCCTCTTATATTACCTCAATAATAATTATACAAAAGACCCTGAAACAAACACACAGAACACACCAGTCCTGATGATAATACAGCAAAATTCCTTTAATTGAACAGATAATTCTGAAATCCTTATAATCTGGCACTTCAGGAGAGTAGTCAAAAACACCTGAAGTTTTGCTTTTACCAGAAAAAAGTGTCATCAATGAAATAAGCAGATCTCAGGGACACATTCCAAATGGCCGCAATGTGTTCCTGTACATCAACTGTTGTGGTTTCATCCCTTGCCTCACCTCCATCACCTTTTTCAGCTATGAAGACACCAGGAAACAGAGGAACCCTTGTTGTATAGTTGATGGATATTGTTGCTGTGTGGTTGATATACATTGTTTTTTCTTTTCTGCAGGATTGTGGTATGTACTGCATGTAAGTCATAAGCTTATTTCATCATGCCGAGTCCTAGCCTCTCTGTAACAAATACTATTTGTTTACACTTTTACTTCTCAGTAAGCAGACCAGGCACGGGAGGAATATAGTCTCCTTCCATTTCTTTTTGTTTATATGTCGTCACGCTGAGTGTTTATCACGCGAGCAATGTGTGGGATCGAGTGCAAGAGTTGATGCCTTGTGCTCCAGTAGCAGTCTGCAGAAGTATCTCGAATGTTTACCAGCAGCTTTGTATGAAGCTGGACGATCAGTGTTACTGTTAATGAAGGGATCGAAGATCCTGAGAATTTAACTCAATACAGTTAATTTGCACCAATATTATTCACTGTTTATGCCTAATAAACTCCAGTACACTTGATGTGGGGATTATTGCGAGTGTATGCGGCTTGCCCAACTCCCTGTCTTGACTGAAGTTCGAGCTCCATCCCTCCTGGAACAATATCCACGATATGTTCCCCACCGGGACTGCGCAGGATACAACAACCTCATGACCCTGAACCAGCAGATGTTAGGTGATATCTGAATGAAATACTACTCTGATTATCTGTACAGCCCAATTATAGAAGCAGTAACAAAAAAATTACCTGTAATATCTTGTGTCAGTATAAGTACTGTCTGATAATATAGAATACTCAATAATTTGGCACCCGTCCAGTTCTGTGCAAGCTGAATTAATGCAATTTTGCTGTACATCTCAATTCCATCATGACTGGGTGCAGATGGCACGTCTTCTTGTTGGTTCCGATTTCCTTACTGTGGGTGGTATTCATGTGGCAAAATTCTGTTCTGTCAGTCTTTTTGTGGCATTATCATCAAATCATGAAATGGTATTCTATGTTGCATGGAATACTTTACCAATTAACCCTCAATAAAATCTATCTCAATTTCAGATGGTTGAATTTCTGTCCTATATTCTCCTACAGATGAATAGGGAAATGAGCAAACTCATTAACAATTTCATATACCACTTATCCATTGTTCCTCTGCACTCTACACACCTGAGGCAGCTAATCATTCTTATCACCATTGATGTTATGACTCACACACAGAGGCTCATTTCACTCCCCATCTTTATTACAATCTAGACTCAGGAGTATGGTAAGTTTACATGCACCTCACATGCTTTCTATCAGGCCACTTGATGAAACACACAGTATGACTGTGCTCTGCAATGACCTCACCCTTTTGTACTTATCACCTTTCAATTTAATACATCTTTCATGCTCATTTTAAAGCTACCACACAGTCAGTGTTACATGACCAAAAATTCTGCCACAGTTCACGAATAACAAAAATTATCCATACACAATTTAGAGCATGTATAGTCAGAAGTACTGCTGTCACCTGTGTGACAATTTGCTATCATCAAAATCGGCAAGTTTTTCTAGAAATTCATCACTTTCTAACATACCTGAAATGTCAAAAAATACAAACCCTCCTTGCTGCTTGCAACCATGTTTGCATACTGAAATTCCTACTTCTCTGTACAGTAAAAGTACTGTGCTACCCATAGCACATACACATACACAAAGAAAAGAACGAACACAGCGTTATTCACTGTTATAATCAACAAGTAGTTTAAATATTTGGGAACAACTTTAACAATCCAAAATTCTATTCGGGAAGAAATAAAGAGTAGACTGAGGTCAGGAAATGCTTGCTATCATTCGGTGCAGAATCTTTTGTCTTCCAGGTTG
>Ga0123353_10004608_pt1 | contig 17798 bp, 10 predicted proteins | sample TergutLab28metaG_3_FD_92763 | JGI IMG/M metagenome (GOLD analysis project Ga0123353, IMG submission 92763) | Labiotermes labralis P3 segment gut microbial communities from Petit-Saut dam, French Guiana - Lab288 P3 | ecosystem: Host-associated > Arthropoda: Insects > Digestive system > Gut ... | reverse complement strand
TCATATGTACTTAGCAAAATGGCAGTACGGACAAAGTTTCTGCTTGTTATACAATCCCCTACAATCACTACTGCCGTCACACACATAATCATTACTGTTAGTCTGAACTTTTCACTTCTTGCAAATACTACATGTCCTCAGCACCATCAAGGTAATTACAGATCTCACATTTCATGAAAGACTTTACAATTAATTGCCTTGTGTTTCACATTGCCTCTTCATAAAATTGTAACATGAAGAAGCTGTGCCAGCAAAATCAGAGATGCTGTATGTGGCCACTCACTCTCTTGCTTCAGAAATAATCATTTTTGTGGATACAGAAATCCATTCTTCCTGCATTCTACTTCTAGGTCAAGCCATTTTTGCAACATTCTTGTGAAGAGTATTTATTCTTCCCCAACTTCTGTAGCTCCTCCTTTCGCCTCTTCCATGTACCATTTTCTGAGTTGGTGGTGTATCAAAATGCATTTTGGCTGTCCTGTTACCACATGGTTTCACATACCATATCACATTTAATTTGAAACCTACAATATACAAAAATCCTGGTCAGTTTATAAAAATTCTGCAAACAAGTCTATTTTCAAAAAGCTCACTGTCACTGCATGCCACTGAACAATTAGTGCAAGAAACAATAAAACTGTTTTTCTCTCCCTCCAAGCAGGAGACATTTGATGATTACCATTGTTCCAGCAGTGAAAATGGGAATCTTAATTTCTTGGAATGTCATTTTGATGCACCTTCAGACTATCATATGCAAGAGACTTTTATGCATTATTTGCCATGAAAAGAAAAAGTGTCTTATGGTCTGGCAAATACAATTTCCTCCCTTTTATTTTGATGTATATTTCTCATCTTCCTGTTCTTGAACACTCAGCCCATGCTCTTACTGTAACATGAGAGGCCAAGTTTTAAACCCACACAGAACAGCGGGCAGAATTATAGTTCTGTACATTTTAATCTTTATGGTTTTGGATAGTCGACAGGAAGAGTTTAGATTCTGGACAAAATGATAGCAAATGTTGTGTGTGTGCAGTATGTTCTTAACTTCATACATGCTGTTTTTGGTCGTCTGTATTGTTCCCAAATGTTTTAATGTTACTACATTTTCAAACAATTTATTAACTGTTGTTTTGTTGACACATGCACGTAGTGTTCCCAGCATTCACTTCTAGACCACCCTCCTTGCTAGTGACTAATAGTTTCCATGTTTTTCAGTACAGTGTTCATGTTTTCACCCAATAAATTAACATCATCATTGTAGAGTGAAAGTTGTGTCCAATTGAGCTTCAGTCCCTCCTGGTTTACTTGGATCACACCAATGGCATTCTGAAGAAGAATTGAAGAGCAGTGTATATAAAGCATCTCTGTACCCTGGGTCAACACTACACAAAATTTCCCTCCTAACCACATCATAGGCCTTTTTTAAGTCTATAAGTAGCTGGTGTACTGCTGCAATGTATTCCCATTCTTTCTCAGGTATTTGAGGAATGCCGAATATTGCATTGGACATTGAGGTATTACATCAAAATTCACACTCATGATCCCCTTAATTTCATACTGATAGAGGAAAGCTGGATAAAATTGTGAATATAGTTAATAACAGTGATGTGCCTGGTTAATTATTATAGTTAGGTATATCGTTCTGTTTATAAATATGTAAAATAATAATAGTCCTTCCACTGATGAAGCAGTTTTCCCTTATTCAGAATAGAATAAATAAGTTTATGTTTTTCAGGCATGTACTGTTCTGCCTCCTGACTGAATAAATTCTGCTGGAATTTGATCAGTGTCTGGTTCTAATATCTTTTCACCTCTCCAACTGATCAAAAATCCTGCTGGGAATTGGAAAGTACATAAGCTTTCTTATCCTTTACCAAGTTGCTTCAAGGCTGGTAACCCTACTTAAATGCAGATGTGCCACAAAACCTCCAACATTCTTGCTCGTGACGTTTCAAGGTCAGTTTTACCTTTCAAATGTTACTGTTCCTGAAATATTTACTCCTTACATGCCATACGTTTTTAAGACTTTCCATTAATTTGCCTTGTTTCCTGCAACCACTGCATTTTAGCCTCTGTTGATGTGGAAATTTTGTACACTTTTTATCATACCATGATTTATGCAGCTTCTTTTCATACTGCACTATACTTTAGCCTAGATTTTGATATTCTAATATTTTCCTAAGTTCTGTTGATATCTCTACTATAATCTAAGTCCTCGAACGCTACAAACCTGTTTGATATTTTAATCTGATACTTCTGTCTTCCACATCAAGATTGAATTGGTCTGTATCCAACTTATATGTTGCTTATATACGTACTGACACTGTCTCCCAGTCATTGATCATTATGACTGGCAGCTCCTCTGAAATAATGGACATCAGGTACGAATACATTCTCCTTTCATCAAGACATGATTGTGAGTCCTCCCATCAGTAGAGGTTCAAATGCATTGATCAGGGTTTAAATAAGGCAACAATTTTTGGATGTAGCAACGTTTACTTTGTCACTTGACATTCATTTACCTACATTTGGAGACGGCACAGTGATCTCAACTTCCACATTAATAAGGTCTTTGTAATGTTGCACTGAACTCTCGTAACAGAATTTAATGTGGTGCTTGGGGAACTGATCGAATGGCTGCTCTAATTCCTCGCAGAAACTCTCTTGTGAGTCAAATACAAGGTGGTTCAAATATGACCGTGACTGATTTGTATGTAAACAAGCCACATCAGTCCCGGTCATATTGTATATCCTGAGACGGGGCATGCACATTCAGAACAACAACACACCGTCAACCTCTTAGCACTGTATGTGACATACTGTTCCTAGGTGATACTTTTCATTGGCTTTTTCCAGGTAAGACAACACTGCAAATGGCATACTCTGATGTGAACAGACATTACCAAGGTGTTCTTGTACTTTCAGAATGTTTTTTTGCAATAAGCAGGTAAATGTAATTTCACTTAACACTTCATTTACACCCATAAGACAAGTGCAGCCTTCTCTACATCAGTTTTCACAAAACTGACAAATGCTCAACAGCAATATGTGCAGATCTCTAATATGGAGTTTCAGAGGTTAAATGTTGAAAGTACAGGTAGTTCATATGTTCCATATCTGTGCATTAAAGGAATATTTAAATTTACTAGTAGACCAACAAATGCACGCTGATATAATATGCTTTGTCATGTACTATTAATTACCTATATGTTGTGGTAGCTATTGCAACCATCATCAAATAAAATTTTATCTATTTTTAACAATATTTAATCTGACATTTTTGACCACAGGGAGAACTTGAGACATTCATTATGATATTAAGTGATTTTACTTATGTAATATGACAATTTGTTATATTTTATTAGTACTCTTGCGAAGGTACCCTGACGATGGTCGCAATAGTGACTGAAACATGTAAGTAAATAATAATGTATAATACAGCATATTTTACCAGTGTGCATTAGTTGGTCTACTACATAAATTTAAACACAGGTAGTTCATTTACACTCATAAGTTTGGATTTAACTGCTTTGATTTTCACAAACCCACAACTGCTTAACAACATTACGTGGATTTTTTTTTTTAGATGAGACATCCCTGTGTGTATTTTCAATGAATAATTGAAGTATAAATTTTAGTCTAATACCAATTCAAATACTTTCACGTACTACATGAACGATGCTAATTATACAAGAAACAAAATGCCGATAACTGTATATGCACCAAAACATTAAGTCAAAATTAATCTTGAGTGATCTGCGCAAATGATGCAGCATTTCTACTAAATATATTGAATGTATACTCCACATTCACCCTACAAAACCCTCAACAAAAACATCTTATCATACGAGGAAATGGATCCAGACATCACACCAAAACTGACAGCAAGCTATATTCACGTCTATGAAGCTACCCAGTACACACAATTCCCACAGCCCCATATACTGTATTCAAGTTTTACATTACATGTCTCTTTATCTATGTTATTTTATATTTTAATATATTAATTACTCAATGTAAACAAAATCTCATAATTTTAAGGTGTTAATTATATATTTAACTCTTTTAAGTCAAAGCCAGAAGATGGCTTTAAGTAAGCTGAAGCTTATAGCTATGTTGTCTTAAATTTGTTCATATAATAAAGTTCTTGAATTTGATTGTTTCCATCCCGTTGTGTATATGTGATAAATTTACTGAAATGAACCGTCTTTACACAACTTACAAATAACAGTTGCAAATCTACAACTGGTTAATTAAGCTACATGTTTCGGCCATCATCAGGCTTTAATAAAGTTCTGTTAGACCAAAATTTATACATATGTTATTCAGAATTATGGGGAGGTCTTGTTTATCAAACTTCACCCACGTGAGTCAAGAAATACAGAAAGTATGTCACTGAGCCATTTTTTATGAAACTCTTTCTGTAAAGCCTGTACATGGAATTTCATAAAAACCTGACAAATACGTCATGGGTGGATGGATAGACATGGTAACCACACAAGGCATTCATTTTTCGACTTCTCAAAGAATGCACAAAAATATACTCTGTTGATTCAGTGCCACCCTCATTGCATCTGACCTCATACACTCCTCTTAATCTTGTGTCAGTTTTCCATGGCTTAGGTCTTGCCACATAATGTATCCAAATCCGAGGCTCTATGTTAACATTCTGTAACATACTTTGTATGGTGAGTTACTTCCTTCATCCAACCTCCAAGCTTGAGGACCACCCCTTGTCATCTGTCCACGACTGCTTATTCAATATAGTTACAGTTACCTACCATATCTGGAGGATGCCTTCATTGTCTACAACCTGAAGACATGCCATACCATGGTGACAAGGACCCACTTAACATTTGAAACCTATGAAGCCAATGAAATATGAGCAGGTAGATTGTCTAAAGCACTGTGGTCACTATGCCCACAAATGTTGTGTGTTTTGTATGTCTCTGTAAACAGTAACATCAACAGGCTGGCGTTTATGGAAATGCATCTTTTCTGTGAGATTTTTTAATACATTATTTAGGTGAAATTGGTGCTTGAGGGGGTTCACTTCAAGGCAGTGACCTCCAGTGAAGAAAAATTGAATCTTGGGCAGCCGTTGTGTTGACAATAGTACATGTAATTTTCTTGTACCACTCAGTTTCTCTCTCATTACAGTCTGTAGGTATAAAAGACAGCTGCAACAAGAGTGCAGTATTAAGTCACAAGAAATGAGACTTCATGGCTTTTTGAAATGGCTGTCTTATATGTTTGTTTCAGTAGGAAGTAGTTGTGGAGATCGCAGATCTAATGTCTGCCTGGGAAACTGGAATTACTTGCCAGGCAATGTTTAACCTAGAACATAATTTTACACATCTTTTAGATAAGCATTCTCTCTCTGGTAGTGGAGGAATTCTGGTGTGATCTTATATGGAAGAGAAACATTTGTAACTTCTTATACAGGGTTCCACTCTATGCCCACAAGCACCACAGATCCTTCAGAAATTTTTTATTATTAGGAGTCACTGTAACAGGCAGAAATTACATACTATTGCAAGAGATGTGGGAAGTCTACTTCAAGAAACACACCTTTATGGTGGACATTCAAAACTGGGTAATGCCTAATTACTATTAAACTGATATGCTTTGTCTATACTGTGATGTGTATATATAAATGCATAAAAGCACCTACTGGCTGTTCAGAAATTGTTTTCCCGTAACACTTCACCTAAAAATATCATGACCCCTGGCATGCATTCATTCATCAGTAGTATATGCTTATGAAATGATGTCCCGTTGGTCTTTGCATATCAGTTTAAGACAATGAATGTTAGAAATTTTTGTTTCCATGTTGAAGTGTTTCACAAGCCTGCCCAAAACAAATTTAGGTTTCAGCCTGAGATATTCAGCATACACCAAATGGGCACAATGCACTCCATGAAAGAAGTATTAATGGCAGAAGAGAGAAATGTAATCAAATTTTATGAAATGCAATACTTAAATGGAAGGGGAAGATGTATAAAAGAAAAAGGCAGGAGATAGCATCAAGACTTATTTCTACTATTTTACACTTTAATACTTTCAAGGATTGCACTGCATATGTAACTTTGCCACACTGTACTGCTGCAAATATGAGAGAGGGCTGAACACTGCTGGTTGTGTGCACTTCAAAATTCATAATGTACATGCACAAAAAATACTTGTTGAATCTGTGGTCATGTTTGTCACTTTTGAATCTGCCTAACAAAAAAGTTCCTATACTCACATCTTATAAAAAATAGTCTAGAATACTGCATGTTATATACGGTTTCTAATATTTTATTTAGTACAAGGCATATGTGAGTTGATGGGAGTAAAATTTATGTTTTTATTTACTTTTACAGTAATTATTTACAATATATATATATATATGTACAAACCAGCAATAACATCAGAAAAGGTAAGACAACCATAATTCACAATACTCTACCATATTGTTACATTATGTCATCTCTACATATTTTGTCCTTTAAGTGACCAAGCTAATGAACATGAATGAAAAATATATGAATATTCATACAAAGGAACGATTAGGATGTTGCAACTTGCCTCAGAGGTGCATCCAAATATTCAGCCAAGGCTTGTGCCTTCTGTTTGAGGAGGCCAAACCCAACTGTGTCTTTTGCATAAAGGCATAAGAGAAGGTTAGCAACTTGAGTGATGGCTACTTTCCCTTCCTGAAAGAAAAAAATGCATTCTCAGTAGCTGAAAAATCTTGAGAACTTTTAAGTGTAAAGGTTACAAATCTCAGCTAAATGTAACATGTATTCGTTCTACCAGAAGACTTCAAAATCTGTCTGGATCTCGCATGTTCCACCCTCAGCAGCTTCTACTGTTATTGCTATTGGTCTTAACACTCTTGTTCTTTGTGCAAAACCTTGTATTGACATTTGTAGCTTCAGAAGGTTTCAAGGTAACTGCCCATTACACAAATGAATCACTCGATTGCATTTAAATGTAAATATTTTACTAAATTTACCCTTAATTTAGATTATTGAGATGTCTTGTTTTTTAGGTTCTATGTAGTACTGAGTGAAATGAATAGTAATGAACTGGAAAGGATGTGGAATGTCACAATCATGCCCTTATTGTGCTATTGCAGTGTTTTCTTGGAGTAACAAGATAAAACCACAAAAACTCAGGAAACCCAGTGTCCGGCAAAAATCCAAACCTGGTACATCACAAATAAAAATTTGTGCGTATTACTTATACGCCAACCTGCTTCGTGTGGACATTATCTATTCTGCTAAAAGGTAGAGGTAAAGCAGTCCCGTTACAGGCCTGGAGTGGCCCAGAAGTTGAGGTTTCCAGATTTCCTTAGTGTTAAGGTTGTCAGCCTTATGCACCGCCACTTTTACCCCCAAGAAATATTCCTGGTACTCTTTTTTGTTAGAGGCTGAGTTGACCCCAGGGCCATAGAAAGGATTTTATGTCAATGAAAAATTCCACTGACACCAGCTCGGATTGAACCAGCAACATTCTGATTTGTAGCACAGCACCTTAACCACAAGCCACCGCAGTCCCTATCTATTCTGCTAGCATACTGGAAAACCCAATGGTAACATCCAAGACATTTTTATTCTGGAACTATGGATTGTGACATACTTTAAAAGAGCATGGCAGGCTCTCAATAACTGTGCAAACCCTACATCTATCCACACACAGTTTTGGCAAGTTAGTAGAATTAATATATGTTCTCTCTACATACCATACATTCCATCAGAACTAACCGCAGTCTATCTTCCTTAAAAGCATTTCGACCGTTCTTCTCGTAAGCTGTCCATATATTGCTGGCAATGGCTGCAGTTACTCGAGCATCTCTGTCTCCATATCCGCTGTATGCCAACAGTGCACCTTCATGGTTAATCAACCTGCAAAACACATGAAAAACATGAAATTTTAAATATTCGAATTCACAGCATAAAAAAATGCATTACAATACAATGCACATTGTTCAGTATACACGATAAAATGGTAACGTACTTTGCCCCTCGATCACTATATCTCTTCAATATATCACAGCACGCAACAAATTATGAAGAAACAGTCCCGTATATACATTGGACATGCAAGTCGTACGTTTATTACAGACAAAATATTAGTAATCACATTATTCTGACAATAAATGTAAGAGGATATTTAAAACAATGAAAACTCACAAGGTATTTTCCACGCCACCAGTATCCGCTTGGCTCAAAACCTGAGTTAGTGCCTTGGGCTTCAGCATTTTTACTGCACGTTCTACCACCTCGATGACAATCCGTCTACTACATGCAGCTCACACCTTATCCTCTCTCTGGTGATTTCGACCACAGACTAAGATTTCGTTGAACTGGATTCGTTCCTGTCATAGATGGTACACTACGTAGACGTTACGTAGAGCATCAATGATGATTCGTACAATCGAAATCGAATATCTATTCGATACCCAAGAGAGGTTATCGAATAGGTCACTTCTGCAACTAGCCAGCATGCTATATGGGGCGTGTGTGAACGTATATGATTACAGGTCTATCAGAATTACAGAATGCGAGGAAAGATTACGACCACTAATGTACAGGTCAAGTCCCTGTGCATGACATGTAGGCATAGTCGGGGTGGAATCGGGGGTATGGAGATATGGGCTCTGATGTTTTTTACGTAGATGATCCTTCCTAACCTTGCCACTGCATGGTCGTGATTGGTCAAGTGAACACCGTGGCTGCCCTACATCAACTTTTCATCCGAAATGCAAATCTCACGTGTTCAAAATGGAATACCCACTCTGATATTAAAATATATAATAGTTTGCCTAACAATATTTTAAGCCTTAAGAATGATACGAAGCGATTTAAAAAATTAATTGTGCTGGTATTATCTAGGTAACTCGTTTTATTCTGTCAAAGAATTCCTGGAGTATAGTTGCGATAAATAACTTGATAAATTATTTCTGTTTGTAATTTGTATTGTATTGTGTCATGTTTTGTATTTTCTGACAAGTTTCATGTCTGACAGAATTCGTGGACCTACGAAATTATATGTATTTATGTATGTATCCACATAAAGCACCAGGCCTGTAGCCAGGGGGTGCACCCACAAAGAATTTGCAAAGTATCACAAACTTGCTGATCAGTCTGCTAAGAAACATGGGACACTTTGCAACATACATGTGTTCCCTCTGTTTTACCACCATGGTTAGAAACTGCTAATTTTGAAAGAAGTATACACATGGAAGATACTTTATGGAATGTTATAGAGCAAATTAAAGTCTTGGTTTAGTGGTCCTGAAAAAAACACCTTTTACACTTACGCACACATAATGTATATGCATAGTATGTATAAGAGAGCAATATGTATATATATAAAAATGTATGTTCATATATGCACCCACAATGAAAGCCACTGCCCCCATGTTCATGGCCTGGTTATGGGGCTGCAAAATGTCCACCATTACCCACTGAGTAGAAGGCTGGGTGGCTTCTGGAAGCGGTCTGGATGCTTCAGAAAAGAGATACATCTCTTACTTCTGCCAGAAATTGTCCCTAGCTCCTGATCAGCTCTACAATTGTCAAAATACATCATAATGTACATCATTCCACGGATGATGTGTTGTCATAATCCATCTAATGTATGTGCAAGGGAAGAAAGTAAACATGATACTTTTAACAACACTGCCCAGTTTTATAAAATATTATGACAGTAATAATGGGTAATTAACAGCACTTCTCCATTTTATACAATACTACAAAGTTAATGATGAGTAATACTGGAATGATCATGTATTGAGAATAAAATACAGCATACAAGAAGGGGGTGTGGTCTAAACTAAGTGACAACTTGTGTGTGTGTGTGTATATATATGTATATACGGTGAAAACAAGACACGAATTAAAGACTCAGACCTGAGAGTGGTAAGATAAATGGCCAATATAAATTGTCACATTACAAATACGTCAACAAAAATGTAGAAGGCTAACTGTTAGTGAAGTTATGATCTAATCTTGGAATTTATTATTTCAGCATTTTGTACATAAAATGAACCTTAAATGTTCTTCTACCATTTGAAGTCTATTTTGGAACATTAAACTACAAATGTTAATAAATAAAAGCAGCCATAACAAGGTTTTAGATTATCAATGTTCATTCATTCTGAATGGACAATCAGTTAAGGTTAAAAGGTTTGTAACAAAAATGTAGATATATATAACATGTCTAGTTTATTTTATAAAAGATGGTAAAAAAATCCTGGACATTTATTTCAAAGGCATTAACTAATTTTACATCAGTTATAAATGTTTTCCTCCCCCCCCCCCACCAATAAATGATGCGCATAATAACTACAGGGCAGTCACAGAGTCACTTTATAATAAAAATTTCAGTGTATCTGTATATAACCCCGTTCCCTGCAGACTGTTTGATCATTGAACATGTTCTGTTGAGCATTATTTTTTTAATGTGGAAGGCTGAATACCAGAAAAGCAGTCACTGGTGTCTGTTTTAGTTCTTACAACATCTGTTACATGCAGATGTCAAAAGATATACCTCATCACAGACCTGAAGTGGATTATCACATACTACCATGTATGGGGTTCAAGATGCCCCTCCACATCAGGTAGTATCCACTGAATGTTACTAATATACTGCACAACTTTCTGCAGCTTAGAAACAGCAGAGAGGATATAAAGTCCCATCTAAAAAGCCAATGTGCAATGTTTTCAGTGGACATTTTTTTTTGCTACAGTATTTATTTGTTTGTATTGCTGTTAGACGTCTTATGTACTGGGCACGTGTTTAGCATGCAATATAAAGTGACAATTTTCTTATACAAAGGAAAAATTACATTTTGTGTTACATAAGATTTTATTATACTATACATGTCAATGAATTTAACAATCTTGAAAGTGTCTTGGGGTTAATATACAAGTCTCCTGTATTACCTGATTTGTGGTATTTGGCTTCACTGTCTCCGGTTTTACACTGCCAGCAATGTTTGCTACGGTGGAAAAATTTGTATGAGTCTTGAGGTGACATTTCAAGTGGTCTTTACGATTGAAGCACTTTCCACACTCACGACATGAGAATGGTTTTTCGCCTGTGTGTATTCTCATATGTTTCTTTAAAGTACATGTCAGACTGAAGCTTTTCCCACATGCCGTACACAAATAAGGTTTGTCTCCTGTATGTGTCATCATGTGTTTCGTAAGTGTGGAATTGAACCCAAAGCTTCTTCCACATACAGTACATAAGAACGGTTTCTCACCTGTATGACTTCGCATGTGGTTTGTCAAGTTGCCACTCTGTCCAAAACTCTTCCCACATTTATTACAAGAGTATGGCTTCTCACCAGTATGGATTCGGATATGTTCTTTAAGTATATGACTGTGACAAAAACTCTTACCACATTCTGTGCACATATAAGGTTTCTCTCCTGCTGCATGGGCCTGCATGTGTTTAGCATACATGTTACTCCTCCGGAAAAATTTTCCGCATTCTGGGCATGAAAATGGCATCTCATTTGCATGAGTTCTTAGATGTCTAATGAGTTTTTGCCTACTTGGAAAGACTTTATTACATTCGCGACATGAAAATTTTTTACTAGCACTCTTGCTCTTTTCTTGATTGTTGGAGTTTGATCTGTTGTGTTCCAATTTTGTTTTAGCTGTGGAGGGTGTTTTATTGTCTGAATTCCATACATCTGAAGGTCCTGGCTGAGGGTTTGTCCACTTACCATCTGATGGAATGCAGTCCTCACTTCCCAATCTGTAAGAAATACATAATTTTTAGAATCCATAAACATAACATTTTCTGTGTAAAACAGATCCCTTTCATCCTCTGTCTCCTGTCTCCTAAGAGTCAAAATAATCTCTGCCCTCACCGTGTATTTGCTTGGAGATTTTAGACCTGAACACACTGATATGGCACATTATAAAAAATGACCACTGACTTTTCTGGTCTGTTTGGGATTGGTTTTTGTTTCACCTACTTCTGAAAACTGAAGTTGATCATCTGGCTGTAACAGTCAAAATTCACTAATGCTGCTTTTCAAATAAAACTTCCAATAAGGTTCCCATCAATTCATCTGTTTGTCAGCATTTTTTAAATGTAACACTGATGTCTACATATGCGTCTTTTAGATTACAGAAGGCTTCCTCCCTTCAGATCAGAGTTCATTTAATTTTAAAAGGTAATGACACTGCTACTCAAAAGAAAATGGCCACTCTGTCGAACTGGGTTTCTTCCTTTGGCATTTTTGCCATTTAAATCATATCTGGGAAATACTCTTCTTAAAGACTGCTTCCCCAAAGGAAATTTTTTGTTCTTATTAGTTGAAGGATTTTCTACAACTTGGAACAATTTTCTTTACAAAACAGACATCAATAACTGTTCTTTTGACCAAGCACACATCGAAATAAAAAATTATTACATTTATTTCAGGCTGTCAAGTCCTTTTCTTTCCTGGGCTTCCTTTATTTCTCTCTTTACTCTCCAAACTTATGTTTTGCACTGTTTTCACAAATACTTCACACTACATTCCTCTTATTTCACCTACACAGCAAATAGATAAAATTAGATTTTTTTACATTGCTTCTTGTTGACACAGGTGAGTCACATGTTTTATTGCTTCCCTAGCTTCACTGTGGGTGGTATAACCTTCCTTGCAAGTTTAGTTTAGTTTATTCTTTTATCCACTTAGTCACCCATTTGACAATAGACATATCAATTTCAGTTTACAATTTATGTATTACAAAAACACAATTTATAAATGCATTGACATCAAACAATATAATATCAGACATAGGAATAAAACGTTTTCTGCAGTTAGCTTCATGTTTTCCTATAACTAATGATATGTATTTCTAATATTAAGTAGACCAGTATACAACAACTTAGAGAAATCACATACTAATATCATCCAAATGTACTCAGTACGATAACAGTCGTCCACTGAATAAAATGCGTGTTGTAACAGGAAGGATCTCAACTTCCTTTTAAAAGATTTGTTCTTGTCTTTGTGTTATACAGTCTAATTTCCACATTCACTACATTTTTCCTGATAAGATCTGTATTACATTAATGAACTTGGGGATCTGATTTTTTTACACATATTATGGTAATTAAATTCTACACTCTGTTCTAAAGTTTCTTTGTACTCTTTAACCTAACATACTCTTCTGTATATGTATAAAAAAGCTACTGGTAGTATACTGGAATCCTTAAATATATGCCTACAAGATGCTTATTTGGTTTCCATTTGTCAGGTGTTCAGTTTGTAACAAGCCTACAGTCAAATTTAAGCACACTTCTAACCAGACAGAACAGAACAGAACATAATGCACAAGACATAAATGCCCTTCAGCCCAGTGTATTTGCAACTGAAGTACATAGGTTACTGATCATAAACCTGTAACAAACTGTTGTACGCTTTCTTCTGGGTAATTCCCAAGCATCTGAATTTTATGTGCCGACGTTTCGGAACACTGTCTGTTGCATCTTCATAGGCAGGTAGGTATGAAGAATGACTAGGTTTAAGAAATGTTCGGGTATTTATACAGGAAAAGGTTTGGCTTGAAAATAGCCTGAGCCAGTAGGAAGGAGGGTGACAGGGTAGGGGCAGGTCTCAGTACAGAAACAGGCTGTGGAGGGTAATGACCCACATGGAGGCCACAGGGGGTAGTGAAGGAGATACGGCATGTGTCACGGTGAGCCATGGGATGGTAGAGGTCAAACTATTGTGTTTTAGGTTACTGTCTCCTTTCCTTAAGCTTTTGTAGAAGGGGCTTCCAAGATTTACTTATGATCAGGCCATCGTCTCTGTTGATGTCGTGTGGGTGCATTTCAAGTTCAATAGCTTCCATGATGAGTTGATCCATGTATCCGGTTTTAGCGGAGAGGAGTTTTGTGTCCTGTAGTTTAATAATGTGGTCATGGTTAATGTTGTGTTCCGCTACTGCTGATTTGTCGGGTTGTGCCAGTCTTATATGTCTATTGTGCTCTCTGATTCAGAGTTGGATGGATCAACCGCTTTGTCTAATATAAACCACGCCACATTCACATGGGATGCTGTATATATCCAGTTTTCTTAATCCATCCAACTCCAAATCAAAGAGCACAATAGACATATAAGACTGGCACAATCCAACAAATCAGCAGTAGCAGAACACAGCATTAACCATGACCACATTATTAAACTACAGGACACAAAACTCCTTTCTGCTAAAACCAGATACATGGATCAACTCATCAGAGAAGCTACTGAACTTGAAATGCACCCACAAAACATCAACAGTGAAGATGGCCTGACCTTAAGAAAATCTTGGAAACCCCTTCTACACAAGCATAAGGAAAGGAGACAGTCACCTAAAACACAATAGTTTGACCTCTACCATCCCATGGCTCACCCTGACACATGCCCTATCTCCTTCACATACCCCCTGTGGCCTCCATGTGGGTCGTTACCCTCTACAGCCTGTTTCTGTACTCAGACCTGCCCCTGCCCTGTCACCCTCCTTCCTATTGGCTCAGGCTATTTTCGAACCAAACCTTTTCCCGTATAAATACCCCAGCATTTCTCAAACCTAATCATTCTTCATACCTACCTGCCTATGAAGATGGAACAGACAGAGTGTTCCGAAACGTCAGCATATAAAATTCAGACGCCGGGGAATTAGCCAGAAGAAAGCATACAAAATTCAGAACATGGTGAAAGTCTGAAATCAAGAATGTAATGGACTGATATCCCCCACTGAAACCACTGGCAAGGCTGAAGTCATTCTTGAGTCCACCACAGTAGTATGTTGTGATTTCATCTCTACTTTGTTTTGTTTCCTAATACCTTGTTTTATCTATCTGAAGAGTATCCATTTTGCCTGAAGATGACACATCTGGCAATACAACAGTCTTTACTATAAGCACAGTTTTACATGCTAACAGTGAATTTTCAAGCCAGTTGACAGTGGAATAGTATGTACTGTATTCTGAAAATGGCACGGATATGATACACACAAAGATAGTTACAAGTCAGGTCAAAATGTGGCCAAATGAGGATGCAGATTTTAGAGTTTGTGATGTAGAATTGTGTGTGTCTAATGTGAATGATAATTTAGGATACACCATATCTAATATACAGGTCTTCTTCAGTGACTTATGTGAGAGGTATGCTAACTGGTCAGTTAAGCATAATTATCACCATCAACCAATAATCCATGAAATTGATAACATTCTCAGTCTCTTTCAGTTCTCACATCTAACTTGTAGGTGCATTCACAAAACTGCGAAAAGCAACTATGAGCTTTGTCAAGTCTGTCTGTATGAAACAAATTGGCTCTTGCTGGACAGATTTTCGTGAACTTTGATATTTGAGTACTTTTTAAAAATATATCACAAAATTTGAGTTTCAATAAAATACGATAAGAACAACACGTACTTTACACGAAGACCTATGAGCATTTATGATATCTCACTGAATTGCTCTTAGATTGAGAAATGTATCAGAAAAATGTTGTAAAAATCAAAACACACATTTATTGTTCAATTTTTTTTTCTTCTGAAAATCGCGCTGTTTATGAGATAATGTGTAAAAATGTGGTACAGCCAGATGGGCCACAGATGACGATATAATATGGTGCATGCTCTTTGCATGCTTGATAATTAAGGGTACAGACACACCCTCCATGTGTAATACTTATTTCCTTTCCTCAGTAACAATGGTTAAGCAAACATGCTTCAATGTTATGTTATACGTACACTGCCTGTCTTATTACACTTCCAAATTTTTTAATAATACTGAGTGAGGTAAGGAATGTCCTATATATAATAAAACGAAGGAAGGCTAATTGTATTGGTCATATCTTACATAGGAACTGCCTTCTGAAACATGTTATTGATCGAAAGACAGAAGGAAGGATAAAAGTGAGGGGAAGATGAGGAAGAAGATGTAAGCAGCTACTGAGGGGCCTTAAGGAAATGAAATAATATTGGAAACTGAGCGAGGAATCACTAGCTTGCACTCTGTGGGGAACTCACTTTGGATGACAAACTGAGTGAAGCATAGTAGCATAGTTGGTATAGTGACTAGGCTACATGCTGGACAAGTGAGGCATCATGAATCAATTCCCAGCAAGGGTAACAAATTTTTTTCTTCTCCAGAGTCTCCAGGCTAGTGCTTGGGCCCACCCAGCTGTGCATTCATCGGTATCAGGGGCTCTTCCCCTGGGGGTAAAGCAACTGGGGCATGAAGCTGACCACTCACCTGTCTATGAGGTTACGTGTGAGTGGAACTATACCTCCAATACCCCATGTGATTTCACGGCATGCACAAGGACATCTTCATTTGATAATACTAAAGTCACGTTCATGCTTGCTTCTCTCTCCATTATTTGACTTTCAACCTTCAGCTTACCAATGTGCCACAAAAATTACAGTAGGCAGATACTACCTTACCAGCAGCTTTCACGCGCAACAAGATGGTGATTTTTAGCATACAGCATAGGTGTGACTTGGCTAATAACAATGGAGAGGGGCAGGGGGGGAATCAATCATGAGTATTAGGAACTCAGATGTCTAGCTGCATCCTGTGAAATACAGGTTTTTCATTCTTTGCTGTATTTACACCATTCAAATAATCATTTTGAATATATTTCTATATTTTATTTGCCCCTCCTCAAATCAGTAGCCTGAGAAAACTGTTCTTAGATAGAAAAAATATTGGAGGGCCATCTGTCCTCCCTTGCACTCCCCAGATAATGCCTATGGTTTTTAGTATGCTTAATTTATTGTAATCCTTATTTCACACAACTTCCTTATCAATTAATATGAATTTCTGACTCAAGTTATCATGGCTGAAGTGTATAAATATCAGAAATCTAATACATTAAAGTGAAAAGGCATGCCTGACATCATCAAAATCTTTACAGACTTCACATTCCGATTTTTTTTTAAGTACACTAATTCATGCACCATAACACATGAAACGTTTTTGCTGTGAATAGTAAAAGTACACTGCTTTTGCATCCCTCCAGTTCGAAGTTTGTAAGGATAGAGTTGTAACTACAAACCTATTGGTAGAACATGGCTGAAAAGTCACAGATGATGTGCATACACACTTCATACTCTGGGGGGGGAGTACTCATCTGAAAAGTGCTGTTGTAGTGTTGTAGGGGTGCTGGGTCAGTTGTGACTGTGCTTTGCAGTTCAGTCCAGTCAGTCACAGAAGTCCAATAAAAAAATATTAATGCACATTGTTATCCCCTCTGCTACAGTTCATTGTTTAACTTATTTTTGTTTGACACTTTGCTAATCACTGAAGAATAATAAAAGATTCTGCTAAATATTGATTAGTTATATTACTTTTCATACATAGTTATTATTCACTGTCATAAAAGTCAGTAAAAGTATAGATGCAAAGATGCCTCCCATAAATCCAAACTCTCGTCTGTACCTCAGAGTATCCTGGATTCATACTCTACTCTACCCTGGGTCACATTGGAGGTGGTAACAGTTATGGAGGGCACACCCTGATGAGAGTTGCTAAGACACATGCTGGCTAACAGGGCTCTGGTCTACCCAAGTCAAGGTGGAAGGTATCATGCTGAAGGCTGCATGGCACTGGGGTACAGATTGCAGTGTCAGAAACGATCCACTTGGGGAACCAGGCTGCACTCCATTGTATGTAGGCCTTCTGTCCACATGGGGCTATGTGGATGGTGACCAAATGTTTGCCCTGTTTTTTTCGTGGGAGAACTCCTTACTGGGGACTCTGACAGATATAAATGAAGGAATAAACCATTGGCTCTGGAGAC
>Ga0123353_10004605_pt1 | contig 17803 bp, 8 predicted proteins | sample TergutLab28metaG_3_FD_92763 | JGI IMG/M metagenome (GOLD analysis project Ga0123353, IMG submission 92763) | Labiotermes labralis P3 segment gut microbial communities from Petit-Saut dam, French Guiana - Lab288 P3 | ecosystem: Host-associated > Arthropoda: Insects > Digestive system > Gut ... | reverse complement strand
GCCAAGGGCTGGCAACTTTACCACCTTCATGTGCGGACTGTCTTGAAATTTGAGAGTCTGTATTTCCTGGAACCGTGAAGCCGCCCGTTCCAGGTTCGACCCCGGAAACAGGCTTCCCTGAGATGTAAGGGTTTTATTTAAAACTCGTATAAATTGTTTCTAAAGGCGTGCATCTGTAAGTGAACGTCCGTTCTGCTCACTCTGTGAATTCCTGCCTTGGGCTGTCCGCTTAACAATCGTTGTTGCAGGCGCACGGGGATCGTATTACAGAATGGATGTCGGCTGGCAAAGTAACTGACGTTTGTTGCGCGGCGTATTTTAGCCAGTCAGCTTCCATCTTGCAGTCAGGCGATACCGACCTGACTTTGAATTTGGCTACGAGTGATTCAAGAAAGACAAGAAAACGTTAACCACGAGACTCTTTCGGAATTATCAAGGTAGCGGGCAGGACGTGTGTTCTCTGGTGGAACACCAATTGATTCGACTACAATAAAAAAAAAAAGACTGTTTTCTGTAACTTCTATTTGACGTATCTTCCCTGTTGCCTCTTCCCCCCTCCCCCCCCCTATATTCCCTGTGTCGTAGGAGGATCACTAGAAAGGCCGGGTACAACCATCAGGGCCTGTCTAGGCCTGTACAGGAATTGGCTTACCTTTTACTTTTACGTATGAAATTATTAAACCTTCAAAACCAGTGGTTATGTTATTTCCCACCAGGTATGATATTAAAAAATTCTACGTTCTGTCCACACAGTGTGTTTATATTTCATGTCCACCTAAAAAAAAATAGCAATTATATCCCTACGCAGCATAAAATGATTGGTTTTTTTAATCGAAATGGAATGTGTTTATTGCGACGTATGAACTGATTTTTAAATATAATTCGGGTTAATTTTCGATTTTAAATGGTTAAACGTGACTGACATGAGGGATTTGTATGTTGTTGGCCTCTAACCACTGAATGTCTGTTTTGGTATGAAAAAATGTGTACATACATCGGTGTGGTATATTTTAACCCTTCAGGCACAAACGTGGGAAAGCCTAAAAGTTAGAACCGCTTGGAAAACCTAGGCGTAGGTGGAGGATCGTATTAAAATAGATCTGAGAGAAATAGTAATGTGTGGAGTGGATGAATCTGGCTGAGAACAGGGATCGTGGCATGTTGTTGTGCACAGGGTAATGAACCTTAAAGTTACATGAAAAGTTGGGAATTTGAATAGACGAGGAAGTGTTAGCTTCTCAAGAACTCCAGGAATTGCTTAATGCAAGTAAAAGCGCCACCTTTTCAGTATGCATATGTGTTTTATTGTAGGTCTGAGGAATAATGTGGAAGATATTGGACTACGTTAATCCTAGTTTTCATCTGAAGGAATCTCAATTTTATTTTCGTTCTTGATTCCAGCAAGCAGTGGAAATGATTTGTTAAGAGACGTCTGCATCAAATAAACTTTTCAAAATTCTCCGTTAAACTTGATCGTTCCCTTGAAAAATTAAATTCTACCGAAAGCGCCTTATATCAAAACAATTCCTGCCTGTCAAACGGAAAGATGTCATCGATTTTAACTCAGTTGATTTCATAACAGTATAGAATTAGACTTGATTATTTAGAGGAAGATAAATAGATTACAATGTGTGAGATTTATTATGGGTAGATACCACCAAGAAGAAATTAAAAATTTATGCCACAAAAATATATGTCTTGCCCCAAATGTCTTTCAAAAACATGTTGATTAGGGAAAATATTTATAACCCACATTCAATTATATTTAGGCATTCATAATAATGTAGAAATTTGGAACATGCATGGTTTGAAGACGTGAGTTTAGGAAAGAAACAGCCGCCAGAAAAAGACGCAGTAAGCTGTACTGTAATTAGTACGTCTCAATGCGAATTGAAACTAACAATTCACAATAATTACAACTGTATTTCATTCCCTGCTAAGCGAGCTGCAGAAAAATTGATAGAAAAGATGAAAGGTTGCTTTATAGACAAAACCTTTACTGATTTATGGAAATTTAATTTGTTTCATTTGTTACATCTTCTACGACAGAATTTGAGACGTTGGAGGCAGCGCAGTTTGTATCAATCCGCTTACTCCATTTAGTCAAGGAGTGTACACGATTTTGCCGTAGTATAATTTTGTATTGTTGTTGAATAATATGTACCTAACTACTCAACTGCGTACAATGGCGTCCTTTTTTTTTTAACGGCTACGAGTCCTTCACATGTTACAGAAATTTTCCTCCTTTACTTATGGAAATCAAATATTCATTACCATATTTACTGTTCCCTGCCATGAGCTAGTTAAATCGATTCTACACTTCCACACTCTAAGAAGAATTTTAGGATAATCTTTTTCTCTATGCTTAGGAGACATGTCATCCTTGACTTAGGTTTCCCAAACCAACTACACGTGTCATATGTTCAGCCCATCTCATCACCTTCATTTAATGGCCTTAATATTCATAATATACACAGAGCTTCTACTATAATTATACACATGAAAATGAGAGGTTAGTGGGGGAATGTATCAGTGAATCGTTTGCAATAGAAGGACTACATGTAATCTTTCCCAGAATTGCTTCATAGTTTTGAACTAAATAACAATTAGTTCGAAATCAAAGACGCTAAATTTACACGAAATAAGTATTCTGTAAATTATGACCATATTATCATCAAAGTTTTCTGAAAATTTGGACACTGTCGATGATTTCCGTCACCAAATGACAGTGTCAAAAAGCTACTCGTACATTGACTTTTATTGTAGCTTCACAATGATTACAAAAATTCATTCTGTCAAACGCGTTAGAGATAATACACAATACAGCTTCTTTCAGTCATACGTCATAGCTGATTTATCTCTCCATGTTACTTTACGTCATGCGGATGCACTTCGCAACACTATCCTTTGCGTTTGTGGTCAACAGGTAAATCGTTTCAGTTTGGGGCATTATCTTAGGCAATGTATTTGATTCTTTTTACAACAAATTATATTACCTTTTCCAATCAAAATAATCTCACATCATCTGTCCAACACAACTGTGTATTCGCACAAAGACGCAATCATCTTTAATAATTCATCAGCAGGCGGCTAAATGCAGACGGAATTGCAAGGTTCAGTGCTTTACCTTGCAAATTGAGTCTATTTTTAGAACGATGATGGACTGTTAAATCCGGACGTTCTTCTAAGAACACGTAGTTGTGTTGAACTGATGATGTGATTTTGTTTTGATTGTTCTAAAGACACAACGGGATGAATTATATTAAATTATATTACCTTAACTACTTCCCTTGCACGCTTAAATAAATACCTCAATAATCATCCGTAAGGTCAAAATTTCCTCCGCTCAGTACAAAGAGAATGTGAAGTTTGTCACTGACACTAAAAGATAATTTAATTTCAGTATTGTTCAGTTAGAACAAAATGGACTGAAATCCATTAGAAATTAATTTAGGCATCACGGCAACATGTTTACTGGGAAGATTTAACGTACGTGAAGTCAGATTACATAAGAGAATGACCATAAATTATGAGGTGGAAGGGTGAGAGAAGGAGAATATTACGATTGACTTTAACGTAGCTAACATTTGTGTATTCGTTTGAATGAACTAGTATCTCAAGAAGAAGAAGAAACACCTTTCTTTCCACATTGGTTCAGTCAGTCATGAAGGGTCTGAGGACGACTGGTGTGAGGACGAGAAAATTGTTCGATTTAGATAATGGATAGATAACGAAGGTCAATCTGTCATTCCACAAGAACAAGACGCATGAGACCTACTTTATTTATTAAGTTGGGTGGCGGAATATTTATGACAAGAAAAGGAGGAAAGAAAAGGGAATATTTTATAGTGACTTCTGAAGCTTTCTATCCAATAAATGCAGGCGATTTAACGATGATGTTCTGTTTTAGAACCATGGGCATTCGGGAAGCAAGTAAGCAACCATCTGAAGCATAGTTCCTACCATAATCTCACACTGCGTTTTGCAGTTGGTAATCCGGAAAGTTGATTTACGTAGTTAAACTTCAAAAATATAAATAGAAATGGCTGTATTTTATAAAATCGTCTAGCCGAAAACTCAGTTTTCTTTAGAGCAAATGCAAAAATTTTTCAACTACATTTTCTTTTTTGTCGCAGAAGAAGAGAGGCCAACGATTCCAAACATTTGCAACAGCACTTGTTTCGTTAGGATATTAGGTCTCTCAGTCAGTCGCGAATTGAAAAAGGTTTGGCAACTCTTTCTTTAACAAGTGGAAAAGTGTGTACGTGATAAATCTGTCACCATTAACATAGAATTTTGGATAATGGTTATTAAATTGCTAACGTAAAACACTATGATGCTATAGGCCCACAATTATACTGTCAGAAAACAAATTTGTTATAGTAATTCATGAACCACAAGAAATTTGACTCCGTCCCTGGAGGAGTTCAACAACAAGGTTTTAGCTTAGAATTTCTGAGAGAATTTTTGAACCACGAAGGGTAAAATAGAAATTTACGTAATTCATTTTCAAGAGTTTTATATTGATCATTATTGGTCTCAAATTGTGAGCGTGAATTCTTGATAGATTAATTGTGTTGTATCAAAATGCTATCAAGTTGATTGTGCTGTATAAAAGTCTACACTGTGAAGTAAGGATAAATGTTTGGTTATTTGTAAGTGTTACTTGGGTATAACGTCTCTGTATTCTTGAAGTTGCATATATATTGAGCTTGTGCCCAGAAAACCTTTTCCTTACTATGGTTTGCTATGTAAATGTGTGAAGGTTCCTTATTCTGAGTTGAAGTTTGTACTTTTTATACGCAAAATTCCATACTGAAATTTATGGACAGACGGACAGATACAGGCCTTTAGTCTTATATTTCTCTATGGCTGTTCCCACACGTCAAGCTTAAAATGAACATAAGCACTATTAACCTTATAAGACGGTAAAGCTTGATTATGTAATTTCTATTCCGGAGAATTGGACTCATGTATAAAGAAACAAAGGTTTATGTCTAAACATATCCGTAATATTTAAAAACGGTTTATCAAAGGTCGATTTCCAGCAGGGCAAAATATTTTTCCTTTCCCGAAATCATTCCGACAGGCTCAGGAGCCCACCCAGCCTCTTATCAAATTCATACCGGGGACTTTTTCTCCGAGAGCAAAGCGGCCGAAGTGTGAATCAGACTGCCACATCCATGTAGTGATGGGATTAAGAATGAGTGGAACTGTACGTCCGTTCCCCATATACCTTTAACGCATGCATAGGACAAATTTAACTTTAACTGATACATATTATAAAACATTTTGTCAAACATTTAAGGAGTCATAAGAAAACTTCAGATAAGATCGAAAAATGAACTTCGAATATTTCACATGTAACTGTCGAAATTACGTTTTTAACAAACGTTAAAAATTTTCACATAAAATTGCCATAACTGTTAACTTTTAAGAGGTTTGATGTCAGATTTGGGAGAATAATGTTACCCCTTATAGAGAATGTCAAATTAAGCCGAATCTTTGAAGAAAGCAACTATCATCGATGAGACTGTGAACACCATTAATGGCGGTGAGTTAGATAAAATTATAGGGAGGGCGTGGACACGTCATTTTTTAGAATCACCACTTCGCGCTTTCTTCTCGTTCTCTCTCTCTTTTCCCCCTCCAAACCGGCCGCTGACCAACAGCAGACCCCGAATACGGCTTTTAACATTTTCTGAATTCTTGTTTGGCAAGCACGAAAAATACATTAGTTTTTCATCAATTAACGGCACTATCAATATTTCCTATTATACGGCGTCGAATGATTAGTGAATGACTTTGAACGAATATGCTGCTCTGTCGACATTTGCCTGGAAATTCTGAGTAAAATAAAAAAAAATTCAGCCAGTATAGCCAAACTCCCTTCCGGAAATTGAACCTACTATCCCCCAACATTCTAAACAGGAACGGTATAAACTCAAACAATACATTCGAAGCCAAAATTAAAAGTAGTATAACTGATGTAATGCGATCCCTTATTTAGTTGATGTTAGAAGAAGAATTCTTGCAAGAATCGTACAAGCAGAAGCAATGTAGAATTTTTTACAAAAGGTGTATAGGAGTCTGCACCTGAATTTGATGTCGAAGCTTGTAGCTAGAGAAGCAATAAAATTAAAAACTTTTACGATTTCGAAGGCAAACGTACATGTATTTTACTCTTAAAAATAGGTTCATTATTTTTTTAATAAAGGCGGACCTCCTTAACCGCGGATTCAGTACACGCGGTTTACCGCAGCCGGAAAAAAATTGGAAAATTAAAGAAATAAATGCTTCATAAGTTTGAAAACGCGCGCCAAGCGAGAACGGGCTGTAACATGGTGAAATCCAGCAGCCCAAACGCGCCCATTACTTGACTCATCATCCTTTGTCCCAGTACCCACGCTTCCTCGCAAACTTGCCACCATTCTGCTCCTAGCGTTCTCGCTGTTCGAATTAGTTGCCATGTTATCGCAGTGTTTGTGTTCAGAAAGCCCTTATTTACCGTAATAATGGCCCCCAGGCGTAAGAGTAGTGATGCTGGTAGTGCTTCTAAGCTTAAGAGAAGCCGTGATGTCCTTTCCATTAGTGAGAAAGTGAAAATTCTGGATATGATGGAAATATAAAAAAAAAAAATCTTAGGCGGAGATTGCCAGGTTGTATGGCAAGAACGAACTTCCATTCGTGAAGTGATGAAGAACAAATTAAGAAATTCGTGCTAGTTTTTCTGTTGCACCACAAATTGTAAAAGTTACTGCTATAGCGCGTGATAAAGTGTTAATGAAGGTGGAAAAAGCCTTACATTTCTGGGTGGAAAAACGTGATTTTTATTGCTTATGCAGCGCTTTGATGGAGAAGCATGATTTTTAATGTTCTGCCATCCCTTGAAACTGTACATGATACTGTACAGTACAGGTACTGTATTTTTTTTAATGCTGTATCTTCTCCTGAGGATTAGGTTGCAACGTCAGAATCCCTTACTTTAATAGGTACGAAAGAGAGAGAAAGTACACCGTAAATGTACAATGTAATGTACAGTAACTTTATTATTTATTTAATGTTGATAATGTCTTACTGTCCGTAATTTATCAATTAAATTTTACCGTATTTATGTATGTTATACGAATATCACGTTGTATCACGTTATATATAGCGTTCGCTATTATCCGCGGTTTCACGAAACCGCATTAGGTCTTGGAACATATTATCCGCGATTACGGTGGTCCGCCTATATTTTTACTTTTTAATAAACAGTTATAGTGCATGGCACGTGCTATATCGAGAATGAAAATAGATCAGTCAGGAAAGTGACTGGCTGCGGATTAAATGACCGCGGTGTGACTTCCGGAAATCTCGCAGATATATTTTCCTTAGCCGCCATGTTCAGACAGGCTATCGCACAAGGCTGGCGAACCTATGGCACGTGGCATTTACCGCTGTCCCAATCTTTTCATTTCTCTTTACCCGACCAGCATCTCTATATTCTGAAGAATATGTGTATATATTGATATATCGGATTGCATAGAGACTGTGTATGAATTACCGTTGCTACCAAATTAAAGTGTGACTGACAAAGTTTTACACAAATCGGGAGCAGTGCGAAGGGCTGACTGAATATTTATCGTTGGGGCGTCAGCCTGGCGGTCACTGGGAGAATACGTGACGTTGGATAAAGCCCCTAACAAACTTTTTTTTCAAAACAAGCAGTAACAGCAGCCACAGTTACTTCCACAGTTTCTTCTTCATCGCATTCCTCGAGAAGACCTTTATTAGAAATATAATAATTATACTATGCATTAAGTATACAATATAATAGAATTATGTAATAATAAATGTAATAATAATAATTAATAAGAATTTTGGAAGGCTCCAAGGCCTTATTTTGCTCTTCAAACTTCCCATGGGCACGCGAAAAATTTCTTCGAAATTTATAGAGAATTTGGGCGCGCGCCTTAAAAAAGTTCTGTTTGTCCTGCTCTAGCACATGAAACTGACAGCCATATTAAACACATTATTTTCAGTGTATTGAGTAGTGCACAGCATTGCAAACCTCACATTAACCCTTGGTACCTATTCACGACATGAGGCCACTACACTGCCCCTGGTCACAGTGGAGTTGTTCCACTCATTGAATAATTGACGGGTAGGCCTACGAGTCTGCCCCCTCTCGAGACATTTGCATATTGGATGAACTGCATTCAGGCGACTTTATTTTCTGCAGTACAAAAGAGTAATTACAATTTAACACGTCCTTAGCAGAAGGAAGCAACCCAGTGAGCAGCCCTACTGGTTGGTATTCGGGAGGTCCCACGTTCCAGTCTCGTCCTAGAAACCGACTATCCTTACGGAGGTGTTGCGCGATTTTTATTGCTTTGTTCCGTTTAATGTCGGCACAGTAGCTCACACTGGGCCACGAGTGCTTTCTTCCATACATGACTGTATACAGTCTAATTTATTGACTCTCATCATCCTAGTACTTGATGCATTTGTCAGAGAGCACTGTTCAGCAAATCATAAATCAATCAACAAAGAGACAAACAAACAAGCCTTTCTTAATACCAATTTGGGAATTATAAACTGTGGTCATAATCGCCTATGATTTACTACAGGTAAAGGTAAAGCAGTCCCATTGCAGACCTAGACAGGCCCAGAGGTTTCCAGGAAGTTAAGGCTCCCAGATTTCGTGACAACGGCACATGATTGTGGTAGGTTGTCAGCCTTACGCACCGGCCGCCTTTACCCCCAGGAAATATTCCTGGTACTCATTTCTGTTAGAGGCTGAGTCCACCCCAGGGCCATAGGCGGTCGAAAGGATTTTATATCAATGAAAAATCCACTGACACCAGCTGGGATCGATTTGTAGCACAGCACATGATTTACTACAGCAAATTATAATATTTCTTGCACTGTATTTTTATATTACACTTTAGGGTTAAACACGTTAGGTTTGTTTTATAGATATAGAATTAAAAACAGTTCAGATCAGAACGCGCAAAACGGCCGGGATAGAATAGTCGGTATAGGGACTCGCTACGGACTGGACACTCCTAGGTTCGAATCCCGGTGAGGGCGAGAGTTTACGAAAAGATCCAGACCGGCAGCGAAGCCTACCCGAGTGGTACCAAGTCTCTTTTCAGGGAGTAAACCTGCCGGGCCGTGGCGCTGACTCCCCCACTTGACTTTCTAGCGCCGGTGTCGAATAAGGGTAGAACTATACCGCTGCCTCCCTTTGTGCCCGCTTGGCACGTGACGGGACAGCTTTAGCTTTATATTCCTACCGAAGAGACTTATAGTTCTATACAACCATTATGATTTTTTTTTAGAACTTAGTACTTGAGTGCGAATTATGTATAAGCTAATGTTCAAACTGTCGAATGTAACTTCAGACATTCACATCGTACATATATTTGTAACTGTTGACATAAAACAATACTTTGTACTTAGATGTATGTATGGACAGTGTCACTAACAGACTTCTCCTAACTAGCCCCAGGCTCGCAGAAACTGTCAGTGTTACTGACTGATGACCTTACTCGGGCACATCACAATGTTACTGCACCGTTCTGCGCATATCTGAATGTGGCTGAATAAATAAATTAATTTTACAGATTTGCCCAGGTAAATTCGAATCTGCCGAAGCAGTCATGGGCAGATCCTAAAGAAGACTTTGCATTCCCAGTCAAGCAACTATCCACTCAAACAGACTCGTTATCATGAGTGAATTTTCTGTGCGTTTTCTCAGTCCTTCCAAGAAAATGCCGAAATTCTTCCTCAAATTATACAACGGCTGATTTCTTGCATGTTATTATGAATCTTTTACCAGAATCTCACAGAATATTTGTTTATATGCTGTATAATTTTGTAACGAAAGAAGCTATATTTATTGCGATTATATCGCTGAAATATTATCAGTTCTTCTCAGCGCTGAAGTAAGATCTTGCCTTCCACGAATATACAGATGGTTACAAGTTGGAAATACCTGTGACATGGTGACTGATAACAGATGACACGGACTTCTATCAACCGGGCACACAAAAGTTCGTTGTACGATAAGATAAATTCCTCAGCTGTGGCGGGGGCCATTTTGTAAAGTAGAGGGATAGCAGACAATTAAGTGTGAATTGTTACTATTACAGCTGATACAAAGGACACAAAATAACTCATATATGCTCTTAGGCTCATTTGTGACCTAACCGGTAAATGTATTAGTAGATTGTACAGGAATCTGTTTTAATACATTAAAATGTTGCAGTTGATTGGTTATTACTTCTGCTTCGAACCTGGAAGGTCACTGGCCAGCAGGCTGGTTATTCTTTCTGACATTCTGAGCCGTTCTTATGACAGATCGCATAAACATCAGTTATAACAAAATATTTGGTCATATCGCGGTTTTTCAAAATCCTGTTGGTAATAGTGACTTTCTTCCCTAAAAAATGTGGTAGCAAACTCTCCCTATTGTAGGGGATTGGGAAAAAGGTGTAATTTTGCCGTGTGCATTTAGTATTTCTTCCTCAGCATGGCCTCGTGCAATACAGAAAGGAGAAACAAAAGTGAGATTTAATCAAACTGAACGATCAGCAGAAGTTACATTCTGGTGGTTTCCTTACGAAAATATAATGAATTAGTAAAGGGGAGAATACCAAAGCAAAGTTTAAGAATCGACGCTGGGGTTACAGAAATAAGAAGGTTTGACTTGCTAACTGTAGTGGAATGTAAGAAATTTACTGATGACATTAAAGGTGACACAGTGTGAACAATAAAATAATATTACAAAGGAAGACAATTTTTCCTCTTATAGCTGGGCATTAGTGACAAGCACCGAGAGGAACAGAGTGACTGGAAAGAATAGGTAGGTGTGACGAAGCAGCAGTCGATGAGTGTTATAAAACCGGAACAAAAATGAAGTATTAATTATCCGGTTATTCAGAATTTAAATTTCTTCATACTGTGAAATCATCGTCAGTTTATAAGACTTATCAGAGCAGAAAATGACGCTACAGACAAGAATGTTCCTGCAAGATGAAACGAGCCTCCAGTCGGTGCAAAATGTAAGGCAAATTTAATATGAGTCATTTTAATATAAATGCGAGGGATATTTTTTATGCCGTAATAATAGCGAAGCAAGAAAACACATTATTCTTAACAGCCTCTGTTTTCTTCATTCACACTATCTCGTATAAATTTTATTCAGTTTTACTAATTTGTATTACAGTTTTGCAGTAGGCATAAAGACAAGCCTACACCATTTTGAAATTAATGTTTTTTATTCATTTTTGTAGCTATATCAGTATTATCAATTGATGCATTTTTGGTACTTTAAGAGTTTCATTACATCGCTGAAAAGCTTTGCTAATGACGGGATGCCTGAAATATACAGCTCAGATACGGATTTCAGAGGTTGCAGAAACCACTGACACAATTCAAGTCATGACCGGGTACATCGCTACCAGACATCGGATTTTAAATAAACGTTTCGTCAAATCGCAATTTTCCAGCATATCGCAATATAACCGGTATAGTGATTTGCCCCGGACATCGCCATTAGACCGAAACTTATGTATAATATCCACGAGGCTGCCATCTTATTATTTTATATTTCACAGATCTTTCGCCGTGTTTATCAGTGAGGACCCTAAAGTTAGTGTCACTCCCGCTTCACAAGTTCGCGTGTGCGCCATACTCTTTTTTACCCAATTATAGGAAATGGAGGCTGTCTTCCAGTAAGACGCCATTCATGCCATGTTTTGTGAAAATCGGTTAAATCGTTCAAAATTCGAAATGGACACACATGCATATACACACAGTGTGATGATCTAAAAAAAGCTTACTTTCTTAGTTTGTAGGAGGGCCAAAAGTAGGTTAAGAATGTAAAGTTGTACCCAGTCTTAAGAAATAACCGAAATATGTCAGCGTTGATGTAATTCTACACATTATTATCACGACAGCCGATAAACGCGAGTGGTTGTTTTCACACACTGGTCTTTGTATCCCCATTCAATGGAATGCTTGGTAAACATCATCACCAGTTTGGGCATGATGGAGAAGGTAAACATTTTGCGAGTGCTGGGAAAGGATTCCTGATCTTACGTACCGTAGCTAGATACCACACTGGCTGAACTATCCACTGCGTTTTATAAGTATTATTTGTCGTACACATGGTACGCATATGCAGGGCCTATGCACGTAGTTGAATACACACACACACTGTTCTTATCACCTGCCGAAGGAACTAAACCCAGGCCATTCAGTACGTAGCCAGTCACAGTACTGACTGTGATTTTCGGCTAAAGTTGTTATTATCTTAAATCAGTTCGAAAGATTGTAGTACTTTCTCCACGGTCAAATAATCCAATAAAGCTTAACATCCCACAAAACTTAAATCTTCAGAAACAACGTATGATTCTTTGTAATTGTTCTTAAATTTTACCGATTATTTTTAACTAAAATGAAATCTCTCGTGTTTCATAGCCTATTTGGGTGTTTTAGAGACGGCTGCTCATTTCAGCAAACAATAAGCAAACAAACAACGTGTTGATAATTTGTAGACAATATAAAACAAAATTCTTACACTAATTTAATATTATTTTTAAGGGCATTTTGATTATAATCAACCATATACACCAACAGAACATTCTCCTATAAGAGACACATAATCAAATGCACAGGGGCACGGTCCTTTGGATTGGATACTTTTTACCAGACGTTTCAACAACGGTACATCGGTTAATTTTGTTTAAGAATATGGCTGCATTGGGTTGTCAATAATATCCACATTTTTACTTTTATGGCTGTCACTTTACTTTTAACGTTGTATTTTTGACACTGTGTTCATACATTAGAGTGTAAGTTTTGTACGACTTCAGATGGTAACTTAACGTCGAAACATGTAGAAAAGTTCATGTGTATGGATGATTTATAAGTTTAAATACGTTTGTGCATGTATTTGTGTGTGTGTGTTTTTTTTTAACTGAGCTGAGAAACATTCTTATTCTTATTATTATTCTTCTTCCACCTCAATAATTGTGTGTTGCAAGTTCGTTTTTATGTTCAGGAGTTTTAAATCTGAACTTGTCAGCCAGTTCTGGGTCTGCCCACGTTCCTGTATTTTGAGGCAATATAAATATGCCTCTGCTAATTTTGACACCCTGTTATTTTCTATGTCTTATGCTTGTTATTTTGAAGTTAAGTATGGGCCTATTTTCATTTTGCTGCAATATTATTATTTTCTTCATTTGGTAGTTTTAGGTCACATTGTACATTTACTCCTAGCAATAACGTAAGAATACTCACAAGTGAAACTTATATTATCTGTCTTGTCTTTCTTCACCTCGTGAGTTCAAATTACTTTTCCAAAACGTAATTTTACCTCAGTTGTTTGCGAAATATAACGTATCTTCCAGTTATATTTTATACATCCTTATATGTAGACCGTCTCACAGTACACAGTGCTGTGAAACGGTGTTTCTTATATGTCTATAGCCCGTCTCCATTTTCTGGTGTATGAGTTTTACTCTTAAGAAAACAGAAATTTACATATATCTAATTTCTGGATTGCATATGTTAAGGAAAATTAGGTAAAATATATTTCGTACGTATTCTCCAGAGTATAGCATTATTAGTTTTTAAAGCTTTCTGTGAGTCGAATTTAGAAATTAATTTTATTTATGTTAAATTGGTGGTTTAAGTTCTAGGAAGGCTTAATTTACGGGTAGTTTTCCTGGTCGGCAGTGACAGCTGTGACATTATACGCTAATTCTGATGTACGTTCAGAGGCGCACGCACGGAGGGAATGGGACTGCCGGACTGCAATCCCACCGAAATTTTAAAAAAAAAGGCTTTTTAGACATGGTTATGTAAAAGGCTATACGCGATTTACCCTTCAGCCCAAATCAGCCACTGAATTCGGATGATGACCAGTACATTATGATTTTGAAAAATAAAATCTGAAATTAGACTTTATGATTTAAATTGGGTGAGTGAATCATGGGACATGTAGCTGTAATTGTAGTTGGCAACAGTGTAATGTTACAGTTATACTTACAACATGATATTAAAATCAAGTAGTATTATATATAGCCTCAGGTGTCAGAACCCCCCCCCCCACACACACACACACACACAAAGAAGTTATGGGTGCGCTCCTGATTATGCATACACAATGGAACTCTACCAAAAAGATACTACAGTGAATTAGTCCACAAAACTTCGTTGATATTTTTCATTGCCCTGTGTCTTACACAAAAATTGTGAACGCCAGTACACCCAGACTAAGTTTGTTTTAGGTCATTAAAGGAGTATTTCTTTGACTTTTAAGGGACCTTAAATTTATTGGCACGTTGTTCATCTTACCTGTGTGATCGGACAGGCTTCTAGTGACCCCTGCGGGTGGTGTGTGTGTTGGAGTGTGCTGATGACTCCCACCCCCGCCACTTGTCGCAGTGTGTTGCTGTTGCGAGTTATCAGGCGTCGCAGCGCCATGCTGATGACCGCCATTAGCGCCGGTACTGCCGGGAGGCAATGCGTACAAAGCCGTAAAGTCCTCAGCCGAAGAACCGCTCGTTGTGCTTCCTCCACACTTGCCACCTGTCCCTCTCTTATCGACTACACTGAGTCTGTCCACGGTAACACTGTGGTGATTATGGTGGTGGTGATGATGATGCGAATCATCAACAAGGCCCGCTACGCCAAGCAAGCCCCCAACAAGGTTGGGACGCAATTCTTCCATCAGCTTTGCGTTTCCGGTGGCAACTGATGTGGGAGACTGAAGGGCTGACGTACAGGGATTTGCTGATGCAGCAGCAGCTGCGAAGTTGAGTTGTCGGGAGAAAATCGCGGGGAAAATATTGAATTGCTGATGGTGGTGATGTGAGTGGTGATGTGGTGACGCGTGGTGATCTGTGCTTGTGGTATTGCTGCCGCCTCCTGAGCCCGAATTGGCGCCACCACCGGAACCACCCCCGGCTCCGCCAAGGGACGAGCTTTCGCTCGCCGCCAGGCTTGATGATCCACCACCACCGCCACCGCCACCGCCTCCCAAACAACCGGACACCTTGAAATCCAACGTAAAGCCGGGTAATTCCACGTCTTAAATTTCCTGTTGCAGTTAGAAGTAGAGAGCGTCCTTCTGCCGACAGATTGTGGCGATTTAATTTCCGGCTTTAAATCTCCTTGTAAACATGTACAGTTAAATTTTACTGATCCACAAGACAAACTAATTTAACGCTGCACGATTCCTTTAACTGTGTTTTCGCAAATTACTGCAGACGGTTAAAAGTAAGGGTCTTCTAAAACAGTTGTTTTCCCCCCACTAATTGATAAAAATGTTTTTGTTGTTACTTACGAAGGTGTGGGATAAAGTCTAGCCCGTTTAGCGTATTAAATGTCGCGTAACACTCGCAGTGTGGTGCGTGGGTTTATCAATATGCCACAGTCTGAGATATTTGTTAGATACCCAAAATTACAACGTATAATTGTCTGTAAACGCTCCCTAGAAGGATCCAATTCCTGTATTTGCTTGAGCTACAGACGGTAAAAAAACTCACAATTGCACACAAATCATTACACTTTAACACTTTAATGTAGGCCCTGTGCTTAATATACTTTTAAATATTATCAGTACCGAAATTTTTAACTTTCATATTAGTGTTTTCCTTCATACATTTCTTGGAAAGTAAGTACTGCAGTCACTGTGCAAGCGGTGTTTAAAATGAGTATTAATGTGCCATTGAAATCAGCGGAACGACGAGTGTATATATTGAAGCTGAAAGTAGTATGATGAATTACTTCATGTGTCTTGAATTTCAGGTCACTAAATTTAATTTATTTCTCTAGAAACCAATCCGAATTTAGTGTGATGGTCTCTTAAAATTCAGTCACAGTCACAGTATTTTTATTTTGTTTTACAGTGATGAATACCTGATGCTAAGAAATAAGTCAAAGTTCGCTTTCACTAAAGTGTCATCACTTCACTCATTTATGCGAGAATGGAGCGCACGTCAAATCTGTCACTGGCGTACTCTTCACTTGGAGTATGAATGCACGTAGTGTGGTGTCGATGGTTTGGTGCAGCAACAGAAACTGAAGTGTTAGGCCTCTTCCGTATTAAGTTTGCTCTACAGCTGATTTCGGGCGTCGCTTACAATGTCGAAGGATTAAAGTTACTTACACACAAGATGTTGTACGAGTTTCCGCATTCCGTGGCAGATTACTGCAATTAAATCTTTTTAGTAAAAAAAAGGAATATATTCTTTTTTTTACTCCCAGATGGGGTAAAGTTTTATTTCTACCAAAAAAAAAAAAAGAATTTCAAATCCTTGCTAACTTGTGCGAAAATGCAATTAGGCAAGTTATTGTAACACCCTTCTCCCCCTTCGCTTGCAGCCCTCTTCTTCTAAATAACGTTATTTGTTAAGCTTCAATAAGTTTTTATCCCTTGCGTATTTAACTAGAATGAGTTATAACTAGCAGTGCTCTTTAGTATCAGATCTGCTGCAACTCGGGCTATGATGACAAGACTCGGATAACTAAAAGTGACTAACGAAATTAGACTCAGATATAGTATAGGCAAAGGTTTTATAGGACACGACGAGCTTTATGTACTCGGAACACCCGGGCCCCAAAACGTAGTGTCTCGCACTATGAACATCCCTCTGTGGAAACGAGACGATAGGGAGTTTTTCATTTTCTCTTCTGCAATGCTGGACCAATGATATGGTTCACATTAGTATTCTGAACCTACGGTAAAAAGCTCTTTTCTCATTGGTGGATCTTGTAATGGGATTCCATGGTAACGACCAGTAGGGGGATGACAGGGTGGCTGGATGACAGGAGGTTGGGATCCGTTGCTAGGGGAGGCTGCTGCAGGGAGAAAGAGAGACAGGGAATCAAAATGGCGTCGTACATGCGTGTGCTGATATTTCTCGCTGCAAAGAATGTTGGGACGCTAGTTCATGATGAAGCTTGGTTTCCGAGTTGCTGGTTGTGTGGGTGAGATGTTCCTTCATTTGTATAGCTCTATTTTTTTTAGACTGCAACTTCGCTTACTTTTGTTTCTTTATTTGCTGGATGACTGTAGAAAATACAAACCATTACTGATGATATCGGCGGGGGAGGTAGAAGGTTAAGGAAATTGTATAATAAAGTGCCACGTAGTGGATTACAGTACTCACACTCCATTCTGTCTCATAATTACGGAATTTAGTTAAATGGAATTCAAACATAAGTAGCTTTTCAGTTTTAACCACTGTGAAACGAATTAAAGAAACGGGCTTTTAACCTCCGAAGGGTTGTAAAACGCACTCCTGCTTCCACAACCAAAGTTAAAAACAATTTTAACAGAATTTATATATATGAACGTATTGGCAAAGTGCTGTTTGTCCTATACTGTATAATCTCCGTACTGTTCAAGATTAGTCTCCTCGGAAGTGAAGCTGTGCAGTTTGGTATGTAGGTTTATGAAGGTTTCGAAGGAAATTTCTACTTTTATCTTCAGGGTCGACAAGCCTCCTCTTCATAAACGGGGTCAGTAGATTCCTTCTCAAAGGTGGTAATTATCTACAAGATTAAACGGCGCCACAGAAAAGGCTGTATCCTTTATACTTACTGCTGTAAGAATCTCCAGTATTATTGGTATTCACATTTATTTATGGCTGATACTTACTTATTTACTTACTTACTTACTTACTCCATTGTGCAGAGTCCTTCTTGAGAAGCTAACTGGTTTGCCTTTAGTCAAGAAATTCCCCAAATTTCACGGAACCCGAAGGTTCATTACCGCACTCACAAGCGTCCGCCACCTATC
>Ga0123353_10004603_pt1 | contig 17805 bp, 14 predicted proteins | sample TergutLab28metaG_3_FD_92763 | JGI IMG/M metagenome (GOLD analysis project Ga0123353, IMG submission 92763) | Labiotermes labralis P3 segment gut microbial communities from Petit-Saut dam, French Guiana - Lab288 P3 | ecosystem: Host-associated > Arthropoda: Insects > Digestive system > Gut ... | reverse complement strand
GTGGCAACGTTCTGCCACCAACGAACGACACGAAAACGAATCGCCCGACGAGGCATCGACTTACGGAAAATTCATCAGTGTAAATGGACTTAGACATTGCGCTGTAGTACTAACTCCTCATTCCCAATTCCTAATTCCCAGCATGTCCGGACCAGCGATTGAGCCACTTTCCATAGGAACCCTGACTCTGTTGATCAAGGGGACGCTCGAATCATCGTTCGACGACGTCTGGGTTGTCGGTGAAACGTCTGGTGTCAGCAACGCCAGGTCGGGGCATTGTTATCTGACGTTGAAAGACGAGATGGCCCAGCTGCCGGCGGTCATCTGGAAGTCGTCGATGAGCCGCGTCAGGTTTGTCGTCGATGACGGTTTGATGATTCTTTGTCACGGTCGAATCGACGTTTACCCCCCTCATGGAAAGTACCAGCTTGTCATCGACCGGATTGAGCCGCTTGGTCAGGGTGCTTTGGAACTCGCTTTTCGCCAGCTTCACGCCAAACTTGAGGCCGAAGGACTGTTTGCCCCGGAAAAAAAACGCCCGATTCCGAAGGAAATCCGACGCGTCGCCGTGGTGACAAGTCCGACCGGGGCGGCCGTTCGGGATTTCCTTCAAATTCTCGGGCGGCGGACACAGCGAATTGACGTTTTGATCGTTCCTGCCTTGGTCCAGGGAGAAGGGGCAAGCCGTGAAATCGCCGGAGCTATTCAAATGCTGAATGAATGTCCGGACCGGTTCGATTGTGTTGTTGTCACGCGGGGCGGGGGAAGTCTGGAGGACCTCTGGGCGTTCAACGAGGAACCCTTGGTCCGGGCGGTGGCAACATCAAAGATTCCGGTCGTTTCCGCGGTCGGACATGAAGTGGATGTGACGCTTTGTGATCTTGCCGCCGATGTCCGGGCTTTGACCCCCAGCGAAGCGGCGGAACGAATTTCCCCGAACGATGCCGAACGAGCCGAATTCCTTGCAAAACTTGAAATGACGTTGGAACGGCATCTTGCCCAAAAAATCGAACTGATCCGACAGAAACTTCATCGATTCCGGGAACATCCGTTTTTTCAGCATCCCCAGGAAAACATCATTTTCGTCCACCAGCGGAATCTTGATCGGGTGGAGGAAAAACTTGCCCGCGGAATGGAAAAGCGACTCGAAACGTCCCGAAAACAAATCGCCCGGATTTCCACGTCACTGGAGGCCCTGAATCCCATGGCGGTATTAAGTCGGGGATACAGTTTGACTTTTAATCGCGAAGAAAACCGTTTGGTCCGGTCGAAACAGGATGTCTGTCCGGGTCAAGAAATTCAAACAACACTCGCTGACGGAACAATCACGAGTGTCGTCAAATGACGGTGCTATACCGATAATTTTGTGGATCAGTAATCCTGAATCCTGCGACGGGAGAAAAATGAACGATTTTTTTGCGTTACTTTTTCTTCTCGTTGTGCATGGTATGTTTGCGGAGCTTGGGGCAGAATTTTTTCAGTTTGAGTTTTTCTCCCCCCGGCTTGCGACGCAAAATGTAGTTATAATCACCCGTTTCTTCACAAACAAGATAAACGGTTTCCGCCTTTTTCTTTCCTTTTTTTCCGCCAGCCATTTTACAACCTCTTTTACATCAAAACGTTATATTTTTTGTCGACCGGGAGATTCTCGGGGTCCACCGCGACGATACCTACTGATGAGAGCATGAAAAGACTATTATACAAAAGGTCGGGACTCTGAAAATGCCCCCTTCTGCAGCAAAAATCATGAGTTTTGTACGGACACTCCATTTTTTCCAGGAAATTCCGTCAAAAATACGGTGTTTTGGATTTTGCACAAAAAAAGGAATGGGTGATCCTTCCGGCTGAGGAATTGGCTTCCTCAACTCCACTCCGTTTTTTCGGCGAAGACTTCCGTCCATCCATAAGTTTGCCGCGAATAACGGATACGCCGAATCCGATAAAAAACGCCCTCCGTGGTTAACAAGAGGTCCTCTTTTTGCAGATGAGGATTGTCCTTGAAATGGATGCGTATCGTTTCCTCACTCGGCAGTCCCTCTTTTTTGGTGTTGACCAATTCCTGGTGTTGTGAAAATTTGACATTGAAGTCCCCCATGATTTGCCAGAAAACCCCTGTTCCTGATGAATTGGCTATGGGACGAAAAATGCGGACCGATTCGTTCGCCTCATAACTCAGGTAGAGCATACGTGTCAGACACCGCCAATGTCTGTGGATATACGAAGGGGTGATTTTGTAAATTGTCCAGGTCTGATCTCTTGTCGTGACAATTTCATCACCGTCTTTGGGACGGTCGGGGAGTTCACTCCAGGGAAGAAACCATGTTGCACTGGCTGTCGGAACAGTGTTCGCCGCACCAGGGGTCACATACGACGTTCGCCGCGAAACCCGAACAAAAGCGTTGTTAATAATGGCCTGATACGACGAATTCGGTCGTTTAAGCGTTACCGGTTCGGGCGTATCAGCAACACGGATAAGGTCGTTTTTAGTATCGAACATGGAAATGAAAACGTGGATATTGGATGTTTGGTTTTTTTGAAAGAAACGTGGTGCCGGGGTTATTGCGACACCGCCTGATTGGTTTTTTCGTATCAATCCGGATGGATCGCTAACTTTTTCCATGAGAACGAATCTCATAGGGTTTGTCGTTGACAAGTTTTTTATCACACCAGTCAACAATTCTTTGGAGTCTTAGCAGATAAGCATTCCAGGAAATGGACTGTCCGTCAATACTATACGACGGCTTGGGTGTCGACGTGATTTCGGTCATCAAGGCAAGCGTTTGGCTCCGGATCAATCGAATATGTTCAAGGTCGGACATGGGAAATAAAAGGTAAGAGGTGAAAAGGGAAGGTGAGAGGTAAAAGGCGAGAGATTTTTCTCTTTCCTTTTACCTTTTCTTTGTTTTTACACGGTTTCTACGCGGTGCATTTCATGACATAACGGGGATTCAACACGGCGGGAGTCCCGCGTTCGCTGGCTTTATAGCGGACAATGATGTCTTGGTTGAAATCCGCCTCGCTGCCGGAGGTGGAGTGCGTCACGGTAATCGGCCAGTTCTCCATGTAGGCAAACGCTTTTTTGAAGTTCCCGAGATACCAGTAATCCGATGCAACGGTCTCCGTCAGTCCGGAATCGACAAGGCGGCGATACGCCAACCGGCTGCATATCAGTTTGTAATGCTGGAACGGATTGTTCGAGGTCACGACATTTCCACCGGTGTTTGCGACGTTTGCAAGTTGCTCTCCATAGAGAATCCGGTAGGCCGTGTGACGTCTTTTCGGCATGACGAGAACACTGTTCGGTTCGATGAGCACCGGTTCCTTGGTGTTCGGGTCGAGAATATTCGCAAGAATGTTTTCGGCGACATCAACATTGTTCCAATCCGTCAGGGCATTTCCCGCTTTGACGTTGATCCAGGGGTCGGAAGTGCCGGAATAATACGTGTTATATGCGATCCCTTTCCATTTATAGGAATTTTTGAGTCCGAGAACGATGTCCAGTATCCGTTTTTCCTTGTTCAAGGCGAGGACCTCACCGATTTCCGCGGCCCGACTCAACACAAGGTGAGTCCGATCGAAGAAAATGGCTTCTTTGGTCACCGGAATGATCAAACCCTGCTTGGTGGTGGAAGGGGTTTCGATGTAATCTTCGGTGAAACCGAGATTTGGATACGGCATTCCCGGTCGAACTTCCGTAATGGCATCGGAAATCCCCGTCACGCCCGGAAGTTTTTCGCCGTCCAGTCGCGTGGGAATCGTGGTGACCATTTTCGAAAGCGTGAACGCTTCCTGGTTGTAAGACTCCAAAATTTTCGAGTAGATGACTTGTCCCGAGATGTTGAGAAACGCCGTGACATCAAGGGCTTCCGAGCTTTCGAGGATCGTCACCCCGGAACCGCTGCGCGGGTCCAGTTGCCGGACCCACTGGTGACCGTCAGGAATGAGTCCCTCGGCGAGGTGGCGCAGACTGAAATCGTCCGCTTTCAAATCACCGTTGTTCAGGGCCTCGGAAAGATGGGTGATTGTCCTCTCCGCTCCGTCGAGTTGGTATCGTTTGCGCAATTCATGATATTTGATTGTAGACATATTTGTTTTTCCTTTTTTTCCTTGGAATGAATCATTGGTTGATAAAAAGACAAGAGATCAGGAGGTCTGAGGCAGGAAAATGAGTGACGAAACACGATTGTTCACCATCCACCTCTTGCCTCTTTCCCTTTCCACTTTTTCAGTAATTTCCTATCACACCGCCTGTCATAATGGTGGAAAGAATGTCGATGAGAATCGTTTTTGTTGCCACGGATTCGCGGCGGGTAGGCCAGTGTTCCGAGGGTCGATTTCGCTGAACCGCGCGGAGCCAGCACGTTCATCTTGACACCGCGATTCGGAAAAACCGTGTCGAACTGTTCGGCAAGCCAAACGTGCATCCGCGAAGGCGTCCGCTGAAAATGACGCGGTAAAAAACGTTGCCCCCAATCAATCAGGCTTTCCGTTTCCCCGAGTTCCTGCCGCCGCAACCGTTCCTCATGTTGCCGGGTCAAGGCACAGTTCAAATCGCACAAAACCGGTGCCAATATTTCCCAGGAAATGTCAAAATCACGTGGAATCATTGAATTTTCAAAAAGTTTCTTCTCAAATCGTTCGATTCGTTCCGGTCTAAAACTCGTGAGGAATATTGCGGTCCAGCGGCACGGCAACGCACGGGCGTTGCATCCCGGTTGTCTCCCAGTCCTTCGGACGGTCGACTTCCAACGGCGAATCGAACGAAGTGAGCATGAGCAACTGCGATCAAACCGCAGGTTTGTCTTCGGAATCCCCATCGGGTTGCGGGGTGATTGTTATCTTTTTCGATGTTTCCATGAGTGACTGCGTGATTTTTCCCAGCCGTTTGATGATTTTCATCCTCGTTTTCGTGTCGTCGATCTCGCCGGTGATGATTTCGGCAAGTTGTGTCATGAAATGTGCGAGTTGCTCAAGCGTGATGGTGTTGGCGGCTCTTGCGGCGTAACGGTGCGGAATGCGACGCTCCAAAGCCCAGGCCGCGGCACGCCAATATTGGTCTTTTTCCGCCGCACTTCGAATCCGCTGAACAAAATAAAGCTCCGACTGCTCTTCCGCCTTGACGATTTGTGCGGCAAACGCTTTGTCCCGTTTCATGGCTCGGCCAATAGCATCGGGCGAACACCCGACATAACGTGCCGCCATTTCCCGCGAACACCCAACGGAAATAATCGCAATCACTTCTCGTTTTTTCACATCATCCAATGACATTTTTGACATCCTATGTTAGGGGAGGAAGTTTGGAGTTGGGAATTGAGAGTTGGAGGTTTCTTAATTCCCAATTCCTAATTCCGCATTATTTCACCTTTCTTCTTCGTATTCAAATGATACAACGGCGCGGTTCATTGTTCCCTGGTATTTGCCGTAACGGTTTTTTTTACTGCCGGCTTGCTTGATGGTGATGGTGCGCCAGTGCGGCGAATTTTTGCAATGGGCAATCATCGCCGGGTGACTCGTCGTGATGCCGACCCGTTGATTGGCCTCGCGGTACAATTCGGCCATTCCTTTGAGGACGGTTGATCCGATGCCGATTCCCTGATAATCGGGAAGCGTCACAATCCGGCTGACACGCCAATGGTGCCGTTTTCCGAACATCGGGATCATCGCACAAAATGTGACCGGTTCCTCGTTCCAGAGTGCCAGATAATTCCTCGTCCCGTAAGGCAAATCGGCACTCAAATAGTGATGCCTCTTAAACAGTGTCCATGCGTCACGGTGGCAACGAACGATGCGAAGGTGGATCGGGGGACGCCGAAGGGACCTCCTTGTGACTGTTCCCGTGGCCATGTCGAGCACCCAATCGGGTTCGAGCCACTCGGTCACGTCGTAGTGACAGGTCACGGCAACGAATCGGCACGGCATCTTGCCTGATTTGATTCCTTTGGCAATCGCTGCCGACCCGACCTTCGCAACATTACGGTCAACAACACTCGTGAACTCGTCAAACACGACGAGTGATTCATGGTTGGATGCGTCTGACCGATACTCCGTGTTTTCGGTTTTTCCGGGGGTTGTTGAGTCCGCAATGGCTCGGGCCAGGTCGCAGCGAAACCGTTCGCCATTACTGAGGACGTGATACGGCTTGATCCAACTCGGCGGGGAACTGAATCCGACCGACGTCAATAAATACGTAATTTCCCGAATTGATTTGTCCCCAAAACAATCGACGACCGCCTTGTCATCCGGCCAATCACCAACGGCATAAAGTTCCCGACCGAAAACATGCCTTGCAATCGTACTTTTACCGCTTCCCGAAGGACCGACAATGAGCCCGATCTTCCAGTCGCCATCAACCGGCGGTTGGTCGATGTGAAATGTTTGTGTCACTTTCTCCCGGAGAGCGACGTCGAACATCCCGCTCACCTGGCGGACACGAAACGAATCATAAACTGGACAGGAAATGGAAATTTGCATGAAAAGGGGGAATAATGATTCTAAAGGTTCATGATCAGGCAGTCGTATCCTTGCGTGGTGAGTGATTCGAACAAATCCTGTTGTTGTGGCTCATCCTCGCATTTGACGATAATCTGGTACACTTCGGGAATCGGCAAATCCTTGACCGGTTGATTGTTGAAATCGTTGACGTCCACCGGTTCCGTGCCCGTCAGCATCTCATCAAGCAAGGATCGAATCGCGATGTTGTCGGTTTGGATCGAATCCGTGAGTGATGTCAATAACTCGGTATTTTGACCGGCCAGCGATGCAATCGGGTCAAACACGGCCAAAAGTTTGTCGGCTTCTTCGTCATTCAAGTCGAGAATCAGCACCGGCACTTCCTGGTCGGGAGTCGTTTCCGCCCGAAGATGTCCGTCGATCAACTCCAGTGAACCGTCTTCTTTTTCCCGGACCAAAAGTGCATCGGCATAACCGATTTCACCGAGGATACCTTTAAGGACATCTTTCTGCCTGTCAGAATGCGTCCGCCAATTCTTCGGATTCGGTGACAGTTGCGATGCCGGAATGCGACGGAATTCTTTAATCCGGTCTCGTATTTTCATTCTTTTCTTCTTTCCGCTTGTTTCGTTTGTTTGCCCGATACATAATCACTTCTTCGAGTTTTGTAATTCGGCATGAAAGTTCATTCGATTGGGACCAAAGGTCACGAATCATCGCGGCGTTGTTGTCGAGTTTGCCGCACAGTTCCTTGATCTGGTGTTCGACCACGGCCAGTTTCGCATGAACCCGAATCATCCAGGGAATCACCGAGATAAGAACCGGAAGTGCCGTGTTGGTTAAAAAAGTCCATTCACTCATGTTTCATCCTTGCATCATTGTGTTCGACGAATCGGAACTGTCAAAGTTGTTCTCATTTTCTCCACGGCCAGTCGTCGGGGATTTCCGTGAAGTGGGGATTCTTTTGCCGTTCACGCCATCTTCTGATTTCCTGGTATCGCTTTGCTTCGCCATCAGTGAGGTTGATCGAAAAGTCCGTTTTATTGATCTTTTCATTGGTGATTTTTTGTTTTTTTCCGTATTTTTGAAGCAAACACCTGACACAAGGCAAACGAACACGCAATCCGCAGCCGGGACAACGAACATGAGGGGAATTTTTGTCATGTTCGATGACAAGTAGAGGTTTTCGCTTGAAAATCCGTCGTTTTCCGGACGCAATGGCGCCGATCGTTGCCCGACTCAAACCTGTCTGTTTGGCAATCTGACGCTGACTCAGTTTCTCGTCGAGAATCAATTGTTCCGCAATTGCGATTCGTTCTTCGGAAATCATTTATTGTACTCCCTGGAATCACTGTTCAGAACGTTTGCCTCGCGTCATGGTTCACAGATTACTCATTCCTTTTTTCCATTCAAGGTCAATTTTTGGCCACCCTGAAAGCAAGGAATCAGTTTTAAAAAGAAGAGATAAACCGGCTACGGTATAAAACTCGCGAAGAATGAAAAATATTGCAGTCCAGCGGCACGCTGGGCGATGCAACGGCACGTTGCCCGTCGGAGACATCTTTCAACATCCTATGGTGTAATGCTTCACGACTTTCCAAATCGGCCAACCATGAACGCACATAACAAAGGACGTTTAAAAATGCCTCCGGCGGCCAGCGTAAGGACGCTGGACCCCATTTGTCTTTGAGAGCGCAAACTCGTGAGGCCAAAGGCTACTGCCTATACCGGCTACAGTATACCACCCAACCCACTAGGGATTGTCGGGCGATGTTGTTACGAGGACACGTTTGGTGAAAAACCTTTTCGCGGCGGCAGATACTTCCTCAAGCGTCACTGCGTTGATTCGCGCGGGAAACGTTTGGTCGTTGTTGAAGCCGAGTCCATAGATTTCATCAAGACCGGCCTGCAGCGACCGTTCACCGATCGTCGTGTTTTTCTGGGCGTGCATGGCAATGATCATTTCCTTGGTCCGTCGAAACTCCTCGGGCGTGATTTCGCCTCGTTTGGCTCTTTCAATGTTGTCGTCGATCCGGCGGATGACTTCGGGAAGTTTTTCCGGTGACGTTTCCGCGTAAATGATGAAAAACCCGGGCGCCGGACCGGTCAGGAGTTGTGCATGAACGGCATAGACAAGTCCTTCACCGCGGAGTTCCTTGTGCAACCAACCGCCGGGATAGTCATACCCCGACATCACCGCGTTGAGAACCGTCAGCGCGGCATGATCTTTTTGGTTGCTGATCGAAACGATCGGATAGCCGATCATCACCATTGCAGTCTGTTTTCCTGTTTTTTTATGTTTCTCGATGGAGTTGAGAAGCTGGTTGTTGCGTTCAAAGGAAATTGACGTCGAGACCGTTTGCGGCATTCGTCCGAATGTATCCTCCAGAAGCGTGAAAACTTCCTGGGCGTCGATGTCGCCGAAAACCGTAACCAGCAGATTTTCCGGCGTGAAATGTTGTTTGTGATACTGGACGAGATCATTCAGGGTGATCCGGCGAAGCGATTCCGGCGTTCCTCCCTGAATAATGCTGTAGGGGGTCGAGGCGGGAAGTGCTTGGGCAAAGGTTTCCATCAATTCCTGCATGGGATTGTCACTCCGGCGCATCGCAGCACCAACGGCGAGCTCCCGGACCTGGTCAAACTCCTGTTGCGGGAAAGTCGGCGTCATCAACGAATCGGCAAGTATCCGGAACGAGGGGGCAAAATCGTTTCTCAGGACCGTGATATTCCCGTAAATTGTGTTTCGGCCTGCCGTGACGTCGAATTCCCCGCCGATGGAGTCGAACCATGTTGCGATTTCCCGGGCATTCATCTTCGCGTTTCCCTTGTCGAGCATCCCGGCAAGAAGTGTGCTTCGCCCCGCAGTTTCAGCGGTTTCGGTGAGTGAACTTCCAAGCGTGATGGCGTTGACCGTCACCATCGGGAGATTCGCCTGGCGTTTCACGAGTACCCGGACACCGTTTTTCAGGGTCACGAAAATAATCTCCTCGGTTTCTCTTCCGAGAGTTGCTTCCTCCGATTTCGGGGCCATTCCCGTCGGAGCGATGAGAATCGTGTTGAGCGTTTGCGGGGTCAAATACTTCCGGGCGGCACGTTGAATGTCCTCAGCCGTCACGTTTCTGATCTGTTCCACATAGTGTTCATCGTAAAGCGGATCGTTGGTCGTAAGATAACTCCGGCCGATGGCAAGGGCCATTTCCTGAACCGTTTGACGTCCGAAAACGAGTTCCGCCTCTTTTTGTTTTTTCGCTTTTTCAAGTTCCGCCGGAGTGACAGGTTCATCACGAAGACGGTAAACATGGGTGAGAATCTCTTTTTGGGCATCGGCCAGTTTTTCAGGCATCACGGCGGCAAACACGTTGAATGCCCCCTCCACATAAGACGGGGTTCGGTGACCGGCTCCGACTCCGAGGACAAGTTGTTTCGAATATTTCAGGTCCCAAACCATCCGGGAACTTTCCCCCTGGGTCAACAGCATTGCCGCGACATCCAAGGGACACATGTCCGGGTCCGAAAGTTTGACGGTCGGCCAGGCGAACACAAGATCGAACGTCTGACCATCCATTTCACGAACCGCTTCACGCGGGGAAACCTGTTTCGGTTCCACGGGCATCGGAATCACGACGTCCCGACCCCGCAATGTCCCTGCAAAAGCACGGCGCACCTGTTCCAAAACCTGATCCGTTGAAACATCTCCGACAACGACAAACACCTGATTGTTCGGCACGTATCGTTCCGTATAAAACGCTTTCACGTCGTCCCTTGTCACCTTTCGCAGCACGTCGGGATAGCCGATCACGGGATGACGGATCGGGTTCTCGATGTAGAGTATTTGCCCCATCATTTTCCAGATCACGCGACGCCGGTTGTTTTCACCGTCGTTGAGTTCCTGTTGGACGACTTTGTGTTCCCGCTCGAATTCCGAGGGTTCAAACACGACGTGCTGCATTGCGTCCGCCACAAGACCGATTGCCATTGGCGCGTGTTCGGCAGTCGTGTCGATAAAATAACAGGTCATATCATTTCCGGTGAACGCGTTGGTCGCGCCGCCCATTTGATTGACGAGCGCGTCGATCTCTTTTTCCGTGCGAGTCGTGGTCGTTCCTCCGGCAACAAGGTGTTCGAGCAAATGACTGATTCCTGTGCCAAGATATTTCCCCTCGAAGGCACTCCCGGTGTTCTTGACAAAACAACGGACCGTGACCACCCGAGTGACGTGACTCTCCTGGACAATGACCGTCAGTCCGTTTTCCAGTTCAGCAACCGTAATTCCCATGGGTAACGAAGTTCTCGTGGTTATTTTTGGTGTTTCCGGTCCGATCGGCACCGCCGGTTGCGTCATTGTGGTGTCTCCTTGAATATTTCCTTGAATTTGTGTATCATTTTGAATTTTTGTATCACTTTGAATCTGTGCAAACCCAATTTGGATCGTTAAAAGAACGAAAATCAGGTTTACACCGTTTTTCATGAGATATTTCATCGTATTTTGTCCCGTCAATCAATAATACTCAAGCCGGTATCCCGGCTCCGGTATAAATTCAACAAATGAAAAACTGAACTGATATTATAATCAATTTTGAAAACCCGACAATTCTGGTTTTCATCAACTGTGACAATGAGAGCACGAAATTTTTATCCGGGGGTAAAAAAAGTGGATTTTTCACAAAATTTCTGTTATGCTAGAAGGAGTTTTCAAGGAGTTTTTTGCGCAAACCTCCTATAATTTGATAATATTTTGAAAATTCATCTTATGACAAAATATCTTGCGGTCGACTGGGACAGTGCTGAAGTGCGATTTGTCTTGGCGAATCTGCAACGTGACCAGGTTGTCGTGCTCAAAACAGGTTCCGAGCCGCTTGAAACGGAAGACGACGCCTCGGGACAGACTGTCCGGCATTATGGTCCGACTTTGAAAAAGCTCCTCAGGAAACATTCGGTTTCCCGGCCCCGCATGTTGTTGGGGCTTGGCCGTAGTTCTCTGGAACTGATCAATCTCGAAATTCCCTCCGCGTCAAAAACAGAAACGCCTGATCTTGTCGTCAATCAGGTTTTACATGATTCGCCGAATTTCACCGAAGGACAGCCGCTTGATTTTATGCTCCTTCCCCCACGGCCCGGCGAAATGCAACGCGTGATTGCGGCGACAATGACGCGAACTCAACTCAAGCAATACCGTGGAATTTGTCACGAAGCCGGACATAAGCCGTTTCGTATTGAATTTCGTCCACTTGCTCTTGCCGAGCTGTACAATCAATCGAATTTCGCGGAAGACAAACCGATTCTGCTCCTGCAATCGACCGCGGATGAAGCCGACATTGTTGTTTTGCAGAAAAAAAAGATCATTTTTACGAGGTCTTTTAAGTTTCCGGCGGTGATCAGTCCGCAAGATCGGATTTCCCGAATTTTCTCGGAACTTTCAAGAACTCTGGCGGTTGTCCAACAGGAACTTGCGGAAGACGAAGAACTTAAGAATATTTTGATTTTCGGGGATTCGGACGATTTGGCGACCATTCGGGAGATGTTTCCTGACCAAAAATTTGAAATTGAGATTAAAAATCCATTTCAAATGAATTCTGTCCGCGCAAAAGTGATTCCGTCTTCTCCCGGAAACTATGCCGCGCTCCTCGGGATGATCCTTTGCGAGTCTCCGGGCGCCAAACCGACCATTGATTTTCTGCATCCTCATGAAAAACCACAACCGGTCAATATTGCCCGTTATGCCGTTTTGACGATCCTGTTTCTTGCTGTTTTCATCACTGCCGCCTATCTTTGGAACAAAAAAGAACTGCAAAAACTCGATGACAAGCTCGCGACTTTGCAAAAAACGATTCAAGGACAGATACAATCCAATCAGGACAATAATCCGATGTTCGTCCGACTCAATGCCGCATATAACTGGGACGCCAATCAAATGATCTGGCTTGATGAACTCCGTGATTTAAGCGTCCGACTCCCTTCCGAGGAAGACCTGGTGATCACCGGAATGCAGTTCGGGCCAGCCCCCGGTTATGTCGGGGCAATCGACCTTAACGGTCGTGCCCGGGATTGGAGTGTCATTCAGACGATCCGGAACACGTTCACCGACAATTTTCATATCATTGACCCTCGCACATTCAATCAGAGTTACAATCAGGCCGGAGGAGGTTATCCCTGGACGTTCACCATCCGGATTTTTTGTGCACGCCGGACCCAGCCGGACCAGTTTCTGGCCTATCTTCCGGAATATCTTCGCGAACAGTCGCAAGTGATGCCCGATTTCAACCGTTGGAACAGTTCCTCGGCAACACCATCAACAGAGACTTCGACACAACCCACGTCATCAACAGATATTTCATCAGATTCTTCATCAACAGACATGGAAACGGTGCCACGTCAGGTTTTCCCGGCAACTTATCAACCGGTCGAGAAGCCGGTTCCGCAACAAATCACTCCGCCTCCTTATATTCCGCAAAAAAAAAGCATCCCGTCTCAAATATTTCCACCGTCATATATACCGAAATCGTAAATATTCATTATCCTTTGAGTTGAAACATTTTCCATGAAAAACTGGCGCAACGTCATTTTTTTTATCGGTTTTGCCTTGTTCATTCTCTGGTACGGCGGTACCTGGGCTTATCGTGTCATGTATGTGGAGAAGCGAAACAAAATCAATGCGGAAATCACCACAGCATCGCAACAAGTCAACACCAATCAGACGTATTTGACCAATCAGGAAAACACGATCAGCAGTCTTGTTTCGCAAAACTATTTGCAGCGTTCCTTGCCGCAACCGGTACCCGAGGGTCAAAATCTTTATCACACCTGGCTTTTGCAATTGACGGCATTCTGTCAGTTTGAGGATTGCGCGGTTCGCAAAGAAAATATCGGACAAACCGACAGTTACTACATCCTTCCGTATTCCATTCGGGCACGGTGTTCGTTCGATCAACTCAGTCGGTTTCTTTACGAATTCTACTGGGCTTCTTTCCTGCACAAAATCACGTCGCTCCAGATTCAACCGGTCGAACAGATGGACTTGATCGACATTTCCATGCAGATTGAAGGAATTGTGCTTCCCCCGCTTCAAGTGAATACGGAACCCCCTTTGATTGGTCGGTTGCCTTCCGGATATTGGACACGTCTTTCCAGCGGAACGTTGGAAACCTACACGGACCCGATTGATGCCAGGAATCTTTTGCAGTTTTCACGTGGTGGAATCGACGAATCCGATTTTGCCCGAATCACGGCGATCAACCGAACCGATGATGCCCCGGAAGTCTGGATCACGCAGTTGACCAGTAACAAAGTCTTCCATGTGAAAGTCGGTGATGCCATTCGCATCGGATCATTTTTTGCGACCCTGGTGGATGTCAACGAACCGGACGTGATTTTTGAAACCCGCGGACTTGCCGGTCGGCCACCGATCCGCTGGCTGCTCACCACCGGCGAATATCTTAAAGACGCCACCGCCATCCCCCCGGAATACTAAGCGTGTTCAAAAGTGTATTCAGAATTGGTGTGGAGACACATGCCAACTTGCAAACTGCTCTATCGCCGTCGGGCAGTTTGACAACATCCGAATATTCAAACGGTCTGATAATACGGTCAAAATAAAAACACAATCATTTCCTACTGATTGTGCATGAATCTATTGACACGATTCTGCCGCCGGTTCTATAATTGCCCGTGAGTCTATCACGAACGAATCCCATGAACAATCACCCATGCAGAAAGGGCAGATACGAATGAAAAAAACACCATTATTGTGTGTGATCGTTGTTATCATCACGAGTTTTGCTGCCAACTCTTCCTTAACGGCTGAAATTTCAGCAGGTCAAACAGGAACGCCTTCCGTCACGTCGGCAGAAAATCTCCTCAAGAGAGTCGTTCCGTCACTCATCGATAAAATTCGGTTTGAAGAAATCTCCGCGGAAGAAGGCCTTGATGTTTTTGAACTGCAAAGCGCAAAAGAAACGATCGTGATTCGTGGAAACAACGGTGTTTCCATGGCGTCGGGGCTCAATTGGTACCTGAAACATTATTGCCATTGCCAAATCACCTATCGAACACGACAGTTAAACCTTCCTGATGATATTCCATTGATCCCGGAAAAAATTCGAATCGTTTCACCCCACAAATATCGATATTACTTCAATTATTGCTGTTTCAGCTACACTTTGGCTTTTTGGGATTGGAGCGATTGGGAACGAATGATTGATCTAATGGCACTCTATGGCATCAATGCTCCGCTTTCCGTGACCGGGCAGGAAGGAGTATGGCGCAACGTCGCCCGAAGGGTTGGGCTTTCCGAGGAACAACTTCAGAAGTTTTTCGTGGGCGCCGGTTATCTCCCTTTCGGCTGGATGGGGTGCATTGACGAATGGGCCGGACCACTTCCCAAGGAATGGATTGATGAGCATATCGATCTCCAACAAAAAATCCTTGCCCGCGAACGTGAACTCGGCATGACCCCCATCCTGCAAGGTTTTACCGGTCATGCGCCGGAAGCCTTGCAAGCTGTCAAGCCCGATCTTCAAATGGTGAAGCTGACGCCCTGGTGCAACTTTCCACCCACCTGGTTCATCGACCCTGTTGATCCTTATTTTGTCGAATTTGGAAAAATTTTCATTGAAGAACAAACAAAACTTTATGGAACCGACCATCTTTATGCGTCCGACACGTTTATTGAAATGCCGCCGTCCGACGATGATCCCGCCTTTTTGAGAAAAATGGGGGCATCGATTTATGAGTCCATGCGGAGCGCGGATTCCGATGCGATTTGGGTGCTGCAAGGTTGGATTTTCGTCAATGCGCCTCAATTCTGGCAACAGCCCCAGCGTGAGGCGTTTTTGCGAAGTGTTCCCCAGGATAAACTGCTTTTACTTGATCTTTTTTGCGAAGTCGATCCTGCCTGGAGCAAAACCGAGGCGTTTTGCGGACAACCTTGGGTCTGGTGCATCCTCCAGAATTTCGGAGGAACGGTCAGCCTTCATGGTGCCATTGATGTCATGGCAAACGATTTACGCAAAGCCCTTCAGCAACGCGGCAAGGAAAGCGGCAAACTTTCCGGGATCGGCTATATCATGGAGGGACTCGGTTACAACCCGCTCATTGACGAATTTCAGGCCGACATGATTTGGCGTGAAACGATTCCCGACACATCGGAATGGATTGAAGGTTTTGTCAAGCGTCGATACGGCCAAGACAACGCTTTGGCACAAGAGGCATGGAAACTGCTTCATCAGGATGTCTATCAGCTTTCGGGACGTTCGAATTTTCCGTTGACGGGCCGTCCCGGTTTTTCCTTTCCGCTGGGGGGGAATGCCGGCCTTTTCATAAGGCTATGCAAGTTGGAATCCGGGTTGATTTCCGCCTGGGAAAAGCTCCTGGAAGTGGCCGATGATTTTGGGACCCTGGACACCTACCGCTTCGACCTCGTCAATATTTCCAGAGAGACCCTCTCAAGTCTGACGACGTTGTATTATATGCAAATGATTGATGCCTTTCAGAAAAAAGACCGTGCCGCCTTGAAAGCCGCTGCCGACCGAATGAACGAATTGATCCTTGATATTGATCGTCTCTTGGGCACGCACGACGCCTATCTGCTGGGACCCTGGCTGGAACGTTCCAAAGCGTGGGGACGGATGGAAGAGCAAAAAAAACTCTACGAATGGAATGCACGGTACATCATCACGCTTTGGGCACCGGAAGAAACATGGATTCACGATTTCAGCTACGACATGCTTGACAATTACGCCATCAGACAATGGGCCGGCATTCTTTCGGATTACATCCTTCCGCGATGGCAAACCTTCTATCGCCAGTTGGATTTGTCCCTGGAAACCGGGAAACCGTATAACGCTCCTCAGGTGGATCGTCTGATTCTCAAGCAACAGGAGGAATGGACGCATAAAAACAATCTCTTTACAACCATTGCCGACGAAAGCAACACGGTTCGACTCTCGCAATCTCTCCTGGAAAAGTACAAAACCGAATTTATCAATCAAACGGAATTGCATGAGTACCTGAAAGAAATGGGAGAGCCTGTCAAATATGATCCCGAGGACTATCCGCCCGTCGTCAGTTTGACGGCGGGAAAACCGGCAACATGTTCCGATCAACTCCCCTCTTATCCTCCTTCGCGGGCCAATGACGGTATCCGAAACAATCCCAACGCATACTGGGCCTGTAATGCCGATGCCGACGGCATGGCCTGGTGGCAAGTGGACCTGGAAACGCTGGAAGAGGTTGCCCGAGTCGTGGTTGTCTGCTATTATGGGGATTCTCGGCATTACGGTTTCCTCGTGGAAGGTTCACAAGACGGACAAAACTGGACCATTTTGGCCGATAAGCGGTACAATTTCCGTCGTTCGACGATTGACGGTTATGAATGCCGCTTTGAACCGCAGAAAATCCGTTATCTTCGTATCACGCAAACCTCCAACTCCGCCAATATCGGGCGTCATCTCGTGGAAGTGATGGCTTTCGGTAAAAAATGAGCGTTTCAATGCGCGTATACCGTAGTCGGTATGGGCAGCGTCTTCGGCCCTGCCTGCCGTCGCGCAAACGCCCTGCGGTGCAGAGCATTCCGTGTCCAGCGGGAAGCACTATCTTTTGTGAGTAACACCGTGACAATGAAAATCGTCATGGAAATTGCAACCAAAACAAGGGTGTACGGAAAATCAACCCCTCGGAAATCAAGGATTTGAGGGTTTGTCTTCCGTGTGTCATGTAGTCATTTTAGGGATTATCCGGCGTCTCAACATATTTATAGAATTTTTTTCCGGCCACGACGAATAGAAAAATGAAGAAATGATCTTTTTTCCCGGCATGGATGACTTTTATTCGTAAGGATACGTTGTCATTTTGAATTCGTATTCGTTCGCAAAGGAATCTGATATGTCCAAATCGTGACGTAATATCCGATGTTGTGCATCGCTTCGTCACAGAGCGATTCCACATCGTTCTGTGTTGGGTGCTTTTTCTGACGCTGTGCCCGGCTGGTTCTGTCCTGGCGGAAGATGTTATTTATGATTTTGACAACGGCATCACTCCCCCATTGCAAAACATCGGCTATCCGGACGGCGGCGACGGTAGCCTCTCATCGACATTTCCTGCCTCACTGGAACCCGGAGGCATTCAATCCAGCTCCAACGCCTATATAAGCAACAGCCTTTCGAACAACACCGTTACCCTTGAGAGTGGCACGGTGGGCAATGTTTTTGGTGCGGTGAACGCCATCAAAGGCAATCCGGTGGTTTGCATGGACGAGCAGCCGAATCCATTGATCGGCGAGACGTTGATTGCGATTCCTGCTGCACCGGGACAAGCGATGCGTTATGATTATCAGTATGTTCGCAACGGCACGGTGAC
>Ga0123353_10004602_pt1 | contig 17810 bp, 6 predicted proteins | sample TergutLab28metaG_3_FD_92763 | JGI IMG/M metagenome (GOLD analysis project Ga0123353, IMG submission 92763) | Labiotermes labralis P3 segment gut microbial communities from Petit-Saut dam, French Guiana - Lab288 P3 | ecosystem: Host-associated > Arthropoda: Insects > Digestive system > Gut ... | reverse complement strand
GTCTTTAACACTTCCAAGAGCGAACCCTCGTTTTTCCCAATCCAGCAGTGTCGCTATTCGTGGTGGAGCCTTATTAAACCGTTCCCGGAACGCAGCCATCACTTGGGACATGGTTTGTCCCGTGTGCTGTCTCTCATGCATCCACACACTTGCCATCAAGCGCTCCTCGATAGAGTAACTGCTTGTGTCAACCATACGGAAAACACATCTAAATTCTGTGGCTGCGGCAAATCACGTGTGCACTACCTTGCACACTGTTACCAAACTACCATTTTACACTGTACTGCGTGCTGCGCTGTGATGTGTAAACTTATATTGAGTCTGAGGTGCGTATTGTCTGGGTGTACGGTAACTTCTCGCCCACCCCGTATATTAATTTTAGCTCATGTCAACTGTCATCTACATTTGTTTTAATCGTTGATAATCTGATCCATGTTGATGTGTTTTCCACTCGGCATGACTTCGGGATTTACCTCCTGAGGTTACGACGTCGGGAAATACATGTATACGTTGTGTGTGTGTGTGTGTGTTTGTATGTATGTATGTGCGTGCGCGAGTATGTATGTATGTATGTATGTATGTACTTATATAGGTGTATGTATGCGCGCCTGTATGTGTGTATGTGCGTGCGTGTATTCTTGTATATGTCTGCCTTATGTAATTGTAAGTGAAAATATGGAAAACCAGACACAAAAACCTAATAATAGAGTGTTCAGTACTGCATTTGATGAGTAAGTCTATTTGATTTCGAGAAGTGTTTGTTATTTACTCTTGCAATATGTTGAACGCTATGCCGATTCACTCATACTGTTCGTGTGTTTCGTTTTACAACGGTTGATGTTCTTGACTCGACTCGTAGAGAAGGGCGATTGACACCACGCATGCCACATGACGCATTGTTTTGATGAAAGATGTGCAATTGAAGTGAAAGTCGCCACTGTTGCCCTGACACTCCGGGTTAGAAGTGACATACTGCGCTTTGTAGGGCGTTTAAGGTCCCGTTTAAGGCATTTCTGTGCCCAGCGAAGTAAATTAGGGAGCCCTTCCTACGCGTAGTTGTGAACTAACAATGCAGATAGAGCAGTAAAGCAATTAACAGGTGCACGGAACATTTGACTCAATCTGAAATAGAACCAGTCTGTTCGAATTTTGCCGAAAGATGAGGGCTCATGCTGCCTCTAGATGACAGTAACCTTAAACGGGCCTGTGTCACAATGTGAGTGGTGGAAACGTTCCGCCCATTATCATTTCATCTTGCTTGTCCAGATGCTGAGTCACAGTTTCAGGTGGTATCACACATGCAAACGATGCTTTGTTAGCAACGAGGTTATTGTGCGTCATGAGTTCGTTCCACAAAGCCGCTTCTGGTGTTGAGGACTATTTGCTTATTTAGCAATATTTGAAGAGAAGAGGAACGACGCGTGTGTTGTCATATAGACCAAACTTTGTGAAGGTTGGGTCAGTCCGTATTGGACAACTCCCCGTCCGTCCTTCACACACGCTGTGGAATGACGTTGGGCTGGACGCCGATACTAGTGCGGCTCTCGCAAGTTGCCTGTAAAAATAATATTCACGTAGTTCACATGCGCACGGGACTGGTCGTTAGCGGCGTTTTAATGGACTTCCTAAAGAAAAGAAACTCGTAACTGAAACTAATTTCTTTTCGTAAAAAGCCGTAAAATAAGAAGGAAATTATATTATTAGATTGCATAATTGCCTCCTAAAGTGCGGATCCCGAAGCACATCTAACTGGTCACCCTTGGAATAGTATCTGAAATCGGCCATGGGTGCTTCTTGCCACGTCATTCACCGTCATCCCGCCACGCGATGCTGTGCAACACTTGAGGTGTAGAAACTGTTTGTGCACATCGTCTTGACGTATGGAATGTTGAAAAAAAAATTTCACTCAACCTTAACCTCTGCATTAGATAGGGCTGAGCGGCAAACTCTTAACCCCCCGAAAGAACTGCTTATCCCCGTTGGAAAGGAGGCCTACATTTTAGTAGGCAGTCCAGAGCAGCTCGCGGTCAACAGGTTGTGCGCGACACGTTATGTTTGCCCCGGAGACATTTGGAATGAAAGAGTTTTATAACTCTTTCCTTAGCGAAGCCGAGACAGAGAAGGCTGACTAAATTTTCAGAACTTACTAGCTGTTTATTTACTGAGACATACACGTTACATTCCTGATTACTTTTGTAAAAATGGTCTAAAATGACGACACCATAGCCTTTTTTTGTGAATTGCATTTTTTAATAAGTTTTTCCTGTTATTAGTAGTATATTTTTATTGCGTGTTGTAGAGAAACGCACGTAGGCAAAGTTATAAGTATAATTGTATGCACATTTACGTGTATTGAACGTCATGGTGCCTGCATGCAGACCAAATTTTGCCCAAGGCGCCCGCACCACATAAAAGCTTGCTCAGGCCTGCCAAAGGCTAGTTCACAAACATACAGGACTGGGCTGCGACTGTAGTGTGTCGTCTCTAGATAGCCGTAAATACAGGGCTATTCAAAATGATTGTCTGGGTTTTAACAATTTGTCATACACAATACGCTTGAGATAGGAGTGTATGTATTTTTTATTTAATTTTTGTTACATACCTTACAGGTGCTCTATATGTGCACCCTTTGTGATTCTGCATACATCAACACGATAATCGTTATTCACCGCTGACATGCTAGAAACAGTTTGGAACGAACTCGATTATCGTTTTGATGTTTGTAGAATCACAAAGGGTGCACATACAGAGCACATGTAAGGTATACAACAAAAACTTGGAGTGTTGTTCTATTAATTAAAAAAAAATACATATACTCCTATCTCAAGTGTGTTGTGTAAGAGAGGTTGTTAAAACCCCGACAGTCATTTTGAATAACCCTGTATATCGCTTCAGAAGGCGAAAATCACGCGGGATTTTAAAATGCTCTGCTGGTTTATTCAGTGCTCTCTGGGGATTGTGTGTATGGGCACCCACATTCCGGCTGACGTCAGGTAACTAACTGAACGAAATCTCTAGCCTACAAATAAATCCGCCTTCAGTCCATAGCCTCATGGTGGAACTCATCCGTGTTTGCTTATAATCATTTCCAAGCGCAGTTGTCCGGAGTTCATTTCGGGATTTATGTATGTGTTTGAAGAGCACATCTATTCACGAAAAAGGGCAAAAGGTAAAGTTTACCCTATAACAGGCCATGAAGGCCCGGGGGGGGGGGATTAGAGGTATAGTTCTATTCTTCCTTTAACCTTGGCGCTAGATGGGGTGAGTGGTCAACGCCACACCCCGGCCGCTTTACCCCCCGGGAAAAATAGCCGATACCAATTGTACAGGAGGCTTTGTGGGCCCCAGGTACGGTCTGGACGGTTGCGAAAAATCTCGCCCCTACCGGAATTCGATCCCCGGACTGTCTAGTCCATAGCTAGTAGCTATACCGACCGAGTTATCCCGGCACACTTTCTGTTTATGGAAGGTAAAGAATAAATCGTATTTAAAGTAGGATATGTGGGGATAAAGCATATGAACTGTTACTGGACAGTTACAAACAGTAGGCTATGATTCATCAGCTACAAAGGTTTCGGTTCGGTCTAAAATTAATTACGGATGTGCTCCTCGCAACAGCAACGTGAATAGTCGGGCTGCTAGAATCCAAGCTGAAGCATATCGGTAGATGTGTGGCGAATGTAGGGATTGCCCAGTTCTTGGACTGCATGGGTTGCGTGCAGTCCACGGACTGAAGGCAAAATTTCCGCTTTAGATGACGATCGGAAGGCACGGCCGTTCAGTCCGCGGTCTTTGGCAGGCTTCTGAATTGAAGCAGCGTTTGATTGCCAGCTGTCATTGACTGAATCATTAGTGTCGATTGTCGCCACACGAATTTTGATTCATACATACAAATTTAAGACTGCCAATATACTCTTTTCCGCCATTACGCATTTTGTCTCTCTGAACCCTTGACACCCTTTTACGGAACCCAGTTTGAGAGTCACTGGTCTTAACCAACGTTTAATTCACCTGTTATACGTATCACGTTATATGACGTTCTGTTACGCTTTTCGGCGCAACTGGCTGTCTGTCAACAGTTGTCCAAACTTGTTTTCCCCATTGATGGGCTCTGTTTTTCCAGATTCGCTAAATAAAAGTTAAAACCCACAGTCACATAACACTTCACGTTGTTGTGGCGTTACTAAGTCCCTAAAACACTTTGATATGGCGTTTCTAAAGTCACTGAAACGCTTTGATGTGGCGTTTCTAAACAAAAACACTAACTTTGATATTGCGTGTATTCCGATGGTTAAATGATAATTGGTATGGGTGTAAACTGTTATTCATCACAAGTGACTTTCGCGAAGTGTGGGAAGATGTGCATCAGTGAGAAGACCGCATTCTACGAACACGTTTCGACAAGTGTTTACTGCAAGTTGTAGCGCCGAAAATCGGATGAGACTCCCTGAATATAGCGCCGACTTGCGCCGAAACAGATAGGAGAACGTAATCGGACGCGATGTGTACAATAGGTGCATTAAATGTTCGTTTAGACGAAGATAATATGAATACAATGAAGGGTATTCACTATATTAAGGTTATCTTCCTGAAAGTGTGTGTGGTAGCTTGGAAACTCCGAACCGTTTCGAGGCAGACCGTGCCGTCCACAGATGATCCACGGACTGTTAATAGACCATTGTATGTAAAGTTATACATACAGGACTGGACTACGGCTCTCCTGTGCTGTAGCTAACAGTTATACTAAGGGTCCACCAATATTTGGCGTCACGGTTCAAAATTTAGTCGCCCCGTCGACCTGGTGCGTGGGAATGGTGCGTCAGTGCTTGAGAGGTACGGCTTTTCAAGCCTAGATCTCTACACAACGTCGTTTTGTAGGTGAAAATGGAAGTGCGATATTAATTCCAATTTCACATAAATAAACGTATGAAGAGGACTGTCATCTACTGGTTTCTGTAAAATCTGATATTAGATGACGATGCTGTACATTTCCGGGTGAATTTAATTTTGATATCTGTTAAGGAGAACCCAGAGCACATACAGAACGTGCTTCATACTGTTAAAATACAGTGTTTACCAGCGTCTGCAACTTTAGACATTTTTTATATAGAGACACTCGCCGACCTAACGCAGTAGTTACCTTCCGGAAGGTCCGGCGCAATTCGGAACACAGTATATGTTAAACTATATGTGTGTGCCTGTACAGGAAAGCCCAACTGAAATCCACACTCCAATACACTGGAACCTGGTCGGCCGCAGTTCGACCGCCCCCACGCCTGTTGTATCGCCCAGCAGTATTTTTCCGCTACCTTCGCCTAATTCCGCTTTCATTCCCATAAGGAAAAACCCGGGGCTAGTTTTAAAAAATGCTGTTTCCATTCTGTTTTACCGTTTAAAAATTGCGTAAGTCGGGACGTGTCTGTAGTGCAACGAAATTTAAGGAAATGTTAGTTACAGTTTTCTACAGCGGGGTAGCTGTTGGGTCATTGGGTCTGCATGAATATCGACTTCGTGCCTTCGAAGTAGCCATCAGGGCAGAGTTTAGGGTGATCAGTGTCTTTACCCTGAGACAAGGCGACGGAACTGCAACATTATGATCATACGGCATGATTTATATGCAGTTTTTGCTGTTGCATGTAGGCAGATAGTCTTTTAATTTAACTTTACATTATGAAGTTCGAAAAGTGTGTTTCGACTGCCCATGAACGGAGCTGTCACGACGTATTAACCCGTAGTTTAAGTTCAGTGGCACTATTAATTCTCGGAAGCCCAAATTTCTTTTGATAATATTGCAGAACTCGGTATTTGCCGAAACATAAAATACAGTGTTGTGACCATTCCTATACTTCGGGAATCATGTTAGACATTTAAAGGTTACAGAGTTAAAAATGCGTAGCTTTTGAAAGTGTTAAAGCCGGTACCATAGCACACAAAGGAAGTGATGAATGTTTAATGTGTCGTGTAGAAGGGAGAACCAGTATAAATTGATTTTTAAGTACTTCAGATAATGTGTCATTGAGTCGCATCACATGAACTTGTGTTCGGAAAGTAAGTTGCAGTAATTTGCGTGCATGTTACATATACATTTCCGAACAAATTTGGCCGATTTTCCTGAAAATATTTAAGGACGTGCCATTGCCATTGGCAGTCATCCGACTTCATTTTTAGTTCCTCCCCCCTCGCTTAAGAGAAATAGGCTTATAGTGCATTGCCCTCGTTTCGCAATAACTTCCCAATATATTCGCAGATTGTTACGGTACTGATATGAGCGTCATTCCATCAGAGAGTACCGTAACTTCCCCGTGCAACATTGTTAACCATGCAACTGTGGTGTCTGAACAGTACTAATACTACTCAGCACAGGGTACTGAGATTGTTGGCGCTGATCGTTAAAAATGTTGAACGTTAAGTTATTTTTAGAACGTCAAATGACTGCTTGCAGTGTGTATTCAGCTTTCTGTTTTATGGCAGCAGCAAAGGAATCAATGCAGCTTACAAACAAGTGAAATTGTGTATGGAAGTAGATTGATGTTACACGTAACAAAAATGTTATATGGAACATGTTTTGAATGGGGAGCCGAGATATTGTAGTGTAGCTTTTAAGCTACAGGCTGGACGACCGGAGTTCGATTTCTGGCAGGGGCAGCACCATCTCGTCCGGAGCTCAACAAGGGTCTGCTGCATGGAATTGTTAAAGGCGCAAACGTGTTTTGACGGATGCTGACCAATTCTCATACTATATTTGTAGCTGGTACATTCATGCGGGGAATAAATTACGGCATTGTTAAGCGTGTTCGCAAAATTGCGGAAAGCGACAGTTAGCTTCGCCATGTCCGTCTGTTCGTCCCTGTAGAATAACTCTGCTCCCTCTGGACGAATTTGCATGACATGTTACATATGAGTATTTCTCAAAAATCTGTCGAGAAAATTCAAGTTTCATTAAAAACGGACGATAACAGGTAGTCTACGTGAAGACCTGTGTGCATTTGTGATAGTATCTCGCTGAATTCTGTATAGATTGAGAAACGTTTCAGATAAAACTTGTAGAGAAAATCATTACCCATTTTATGTTCAGCATTCTTTTTTTTTTAAAAAATGTGCCGTTTGTGAGATAATGTGGGAAAATGTGTTAGATCAGACAGGCCACAGGTGGCGATGTGGCGCATGCGCGTTAATGCTGGATATCTGAGACTACAGACACACACTCAAAATATGAAATACTTATTTCTGCAGGGATGGTTGCATGAACTCGTCTCAAGGTTATGTTTATAGTACATTGCTTCTCTTGTTCACTGTTAAGTGAGTTTCACCCCTTAGTTTCAGAGAGAGGCAAAAAACGTTGTCCATCAAACCTGTATGATAGGCATATGATTTATGTTTTGGTTGCACGGTACCCGTAATATAATCCCGGGTCCAGTACGATATTACAAGTTTTCCTCTTGGCGGAGACGTCCATTTTTTCGCTAACGTTTTCCGCCAAGTGCATGACCTACCTTAGTTCAGATTAGTTTCGAAGTGCCGAACCTCAGTATTTCGGGTGACCATACGTTCTGTGGTGGTGGGGGGGCGGGGGGGGAGGGAAAAAACTTACTAAACACGGCGTAGTTGTCATCTTGAAATAACATCAATTTTTATACAGAATTGTTTTTCGGGAGCGTGCGTTGGTGCAGTTGGTTGAGTCACTGCGCTACAAGCCGGAAGGTCGCGGGTTCGGTTCCCGATAGCGTCGTTGGAATTTTTATTGACATACTCCTTCCGACCGTGCCATGGCCCTGGGATCGACTGAACCTCTAAACGGAAATGAGCACCGGGAATATTTCCTGGGGGTAAAGGTGGCCGCTGGGTAGGGTTGACAATCATACCACCGTCATATGCCGAGTATCTTGAAATCTGGGAGTTTCAACCTCGTGAAACCCACAAGGCCTGTACAGTGATTGAAGAAGAAGAAGAAGAAGAAGAAGAGGAGGAGGAGGAGGTGGAGGAGGAAAAGGAGAAGAAGAAGGAGGAGGGGGAGAAGGAGAAATGTTCTTTCGCTTCTAGTACATTTAAACCATTTACTGTTTCTTTAAAAATGCTTATTGTCACCCGATTACTAATTGCACACCACACTTCGGTTCTTACAAAGTGCACTGGCGCTTCGTGAAGAGCATGAGGATTTTCTAAGACCAGTACTGTTGTTTTGTCGGTTTTCTTACCGGCGTCATGTCAACCATGCATTACCAGTGTGGAGTGCTAAGTTCCTTCTGGGTCAAGAAGAGCATTAAACACAGATTCCTGAAACCACTTGCAGTACCGAATTCTTGCTTTATAATCGTTTTTGTAGGGTGGAACTTTTAACAGTTTATTGTCAGCCTGGATCGTAACTCCTGACATTCCGTACTGAGTAGTCAAATACCTAACGACTTTCAGAATTGAGTACCAATAGCATGAAGTTTTTCCTGGATTAGTGCTTTTTTCTTTTGGAGCTTTGTTTTTGTCTAACATCGATCCCGTTTTACGACATTTACCACTGTTCTTTAATTGTTCCTGTGAAAGGCATTGCAGTTGCTGGAAAACGCATATGAAGCTTCCTTCAACATTTCCGCCACAAAATAACTAGGATGTACTGTGCATAAATACTTTTTTCATATCCTACATTTTATGTTATTTCACGACATTACCGTTTTGTCGTATGCGTAGAGGGATTCACTGTTCTACGAAACACATGCGTTGAGTGGAGTCAACGTGGGATGTATGCTTACGGCAAAATGGGTGCCACGTTTTATGCAGTGCTGCGTAGGCCGTGGATAATCAGGTTTCATGAACGTGTTAGTAGATCGGATTTTAGGTTTCGGCTGTTATCGAGGTAGCCATTGCTCTTAATTAAGTACCACGCCGTGAAAGCATAAGTAGTGCAGGTGGTGCTCCAGGTATTCTTAATCTCGGCATTCCGTGCAGGTGGTCAGCTTCACGGCTGTCCATCGGGTAGACAGCCCCCGTTCCCCATTGGACATTTTCGAGAACACAGCAAACCGTTCTCTTGTCGGGATTCGAGCCACCATTTGTGTCTGTCTGCCATCATTTAGCCTAATCGTTACACCGACTGGCATAGTATCTCGGCTGCGGTTTTTCACGGCTGTGTGATTTCAACAGTGATTGTAAACTGCGTGCTTTGAAACATTACTCTTACGATTATTACAGTGATCAGAACAGCAGTGGCGCGACGGTTGTGGAAACAGTTCAGTTGTAGTAGTAGTAGTAGCAGTACCAGCAGCAGCATTAGTAGTAGTAGTAGTAGTAGTAGTAGTAGTAGTAGTAGCAGTAGTGTTAGTTAATGATATTATTGTTCCTGTTATTTGTGAAGCGTGTGTAACTGAACTTTGGCTGTTTTTATCATTGCGTTGAACGACTGCGTAAATAAATATCAGTACGAGCCCACATACTCGTCGGTATAGAATGTAGACATGCGTTTCCAAGATGTGAATAGGTGTATGGTGAAAAAATAGACACACCAGAAATCGTATATTTTTCATTAAATTCGTATTTAAAGTATTTGATCATTTTAAAGATCATGTTCATATAAGGATTTTTATAAGAACCGTCCATTTGGTTACGAACAGATCTTGTTGCGCTGACTTTTGTTTGATGAATGAGGGACCATGAACATGTGTGTGCTGTAAATATTTACTCAGTTAAGTACTGTTCTGTGACCGAGAAGGCTTGGGAAACGCTGATCCAGACTATTAGGGTGCGCCATCAGGTGATGTTGGTTCGATTGCCGGCAAGATAGTGGGATTTTTCTCACAAGCCTTCAGGTATCCTTCCTGCTGTACGGGTACTGGGGTCCGTTTCCCTAGGATCAAACGCTTGGTTCGTGAACCTGCCCGCTTTCTTACGTCCGTCTAGAGCCGAGGTTAGGAGTGTGGTGGACTCACAGCAGTGCATTCTACCTGCAATCCAGCGTATGCCGTTAAGGCGTCCTTCTTTAAACACATACGGCTAGCCTTGTTTTTGACCTTTGAAGTGTTATAAGTGTTGCACCATGAGGGCTTAGTCTTCTTCACTTTCGGTAGGATATTTTGCGGCCTACTTTTTTATCTTAAGAAGAAGACGGTTGGCTTATGAAATCTCCATGTTGTGGGTTACATCTTTTCAGTATTGATACAATTTTCTTCTGTTCAGGGAGTGTATCATTGTAGGTCTCCCCGACGTAACTGCGTTGCTACGATCAGTAGTAGCAACCTACTGAACGCGCGTGCCGCATTGTATTTGGTTTTCGAATAAGATGTATGTATGTATATATGTATGTAGGTAGGTAGTTATGTGTGTGTGTGTGTGTGTGTGTGTAGCACGTATGGGAGAGAGGAGAGGTGCGTACAGAATTTTGGTGGGGAAACCTAAGGGAAAGAGACCATTTGGAAGACCGAGGCGTAAATGGGAGGATAATATTAATATGGGTTTCCAGGAAGTGAGATGTGGGGACATGGACTGGATTGATTTGGCTTAGAGTAGGGACAGGTGGCGGGCCCTTGTAAACGCGGTAATGAACCTTTAGTTTCCATAAAATGCGGGGAATTTCTTGACTAGCTGAGAACCCGTTAGTTCTTCAAGAAAGACTGTGCCCCATGTAGTGAGCGAGGGAGTGATGCTTCTTATTTCAGGAGGAACTGACGAAACAAAGCCTGGATAGGTTAGAGCAGGCGGTAACTCGCCAGACGTGCATTTATTATTTCCTCTGTGGGGATGCTTGGTAGGGCCTCATTCTCCTTGGCTTTTTAGTAGTTTACCTACCAGTAACGGATGCTGCATTGAATATGCCTCTTCGTCTTTTCGCCGGCACTTATTACGTACTGTTCGTAACCATCTACCTTAACTGTACGTACGTACGTACTTACCACTGTGCCGTTACCCCCATTTATTCTGCTTGCGAGCCAGTTTAGAAGCCTTGTTCCCTTGGGTCTGTAATTAGGCCTATTTGGTATATGATTTTGAATATAGTGAGGTAAGTGTGTCCGTCAGCTCGTAACAGTAAGTATTCGTGTCTCAGTTACTTTAATGTAAACCAGCAGATGCACACAATTGTATTAGATTTAAAATAGAAAAAAAATCTCCAACTCCTACATGTTCCGGGCCTTATTGGCCCATCATCAGGGAGTACAATTAATTCTGTCAACGGTTGCTTAACCCTGCAAAGACGAAGCGCAGACAGCTTAATTTAAAGACTCAGCTCGTACCGCGCAGTAAACAATTTTCATCTGGGTTGTAAAAACCAATCAGTTTCTGTAATGTGGGGCAGAAGTCGCTGTTTGTTCTGAGATAAATACAAAACAAATAAATACGGTGTGGGCAGAATGTCATTTCTTAAGTTTTAAACCTGTTGGTGCACGCAACCAGTAGGCTTTAAAAGGTCAATGTGTTGGTTTCTTGCATGTAGCAGAACTGATGAAAATTCTTTGGTGCACAATACGCATAGCGGACAGAATTCTGTACAGTAAGTTGGAGCAGCTGGTGCACGGTGCTACCGGTACCGTGAACATTTGCGTCGTAAACTCTTATAGTAATCTGTGGGTTACTTGAAGAAGAAACATTTCCTCAGATAAAAACTGCATCTTAAGCTGAGCACCATTAGGAGCCCACAGTGAAAGACTTAATAAATGTGGAAGTGATGTAATTTTGTGTACCGTTGCGACCTAGAATGTTTTCCTACGCACTGTACGTCCGGTTCCACGGCATCCCAGAGGATCTGCCGCGCACACGCCAGCGCGAGCATTGGGTTACTCGTAGCGGCCGGCCGCTATAGGCGATGACCAAAAATGGCTGCGCGGGGTGATGGTGGGGGGGAGGGAGCTGAATGGTGCGGGACTGAGATCAGGTTTGGGATGATGCAAGCTGTGTACTCCGCACTGTACGTTTCTAACAGTCACTTGCATTGGTTACCGCCCTTCCTTGCCTGCTATTATGAACTGCGGTAAATAAAATTTCTCGGAGCAGACTCATTGACGTCTGTCAGGTCAGAATATTTTATCGTATTCTATCTATAAACTTGTAGACTGTACAGCTGCACAAATTGTCCGCGTGTTACTTGATATGAATGGATTGGCGAAGAGCGTCTGTTGAGGATATTTGAGGATAAGTTGCTGAGTGGAACATTTGGATCCGAGAAGAATGAAGTAACGAAAGTATGGAAAAGCTTCATCACTTGTATTTGTCACACGACATTATTGTGAGGACTAGACTAAGAAGAACGAGGTCGGGACATGTAGCATGCATGGAGATACGAGAATTACGTGCAAAATTATCGGGAAGCCTAAAGGGAAGCGATCTTTGAGGATACCTACACATAAATGAGTGGATAATGCCATCGTCTTCCAAACGTGTATTAGACCATCTGGTCTTTTACGGTTCTGAGCCATCTTTTTGCCGGAAATCCTTTAGATCTTATGCCCCGACGCGCGTACTGCAGAATTTGCTTGAGGATCCTTCAACTATCCATGCTAATGACATGGTATCACCAATTCTGCCTTTGTTTGCCTTTGTGAGTGGATAATATCAATATGGAAAAGGGATAATTCTGAGGGAACCTGCCTCATAGTTGCCCTTAGAACTGGGCGTGACTCGGTCGACATCAAATTCCGTATTTTAGCTACGCTACTAGTTGAGCGGTTATGTTTTTTACTTTCGGCAGTTAGCAGATGTAGTTTGTTAAAGGCTACACTGACTTCGTGCGCTGGCACACCTGCGGTCACAATAGTGATTGTAATCTTTGACCCTTATTGTTCTAGAAGTAATGGATTATAGCTTCTGAGTGGGTTACGGTGTATAATGCTCCATATAAGCCCACAACTCGATTCAGTGATAGCAGTTTTTAAATTGTTACGTAATTAAGTTTGTAGAGGGTCCTTGAGAACCGAAGTGGACCTCGCCTGGTAATGAATTCCTCTTTCGTTATGGAACGCGGAAGCTTGTTACCGTGTTCACAGTAGTCTGTCGCTGTGGCCTGTCGTGAGCAAGTTCACTGCTGGTCGCACTTCCATGCCCGTATAAATGCACTTAATGTCGACATGTTTATTGACCACACAATGAGATGATTTGAATAAAAAAAACTTCATTGCTGGGCCTTATTTTTGCAAATTTGGTGTCCAGAAAGTAGGTATTTTTTTTTTAATTCTGAAAAATGCCGACGTGCAGTTAGTTCCGAGGTCTGAATGTTCGTCGCCCCCTGTGCATCTGATGTGGTACTTCGCGTGGGTCCGACTTCACTGGCCAATAGTACAATTTAGCGCATAAATAGATCTGGCTGTCTCCCGCAGTTATCCTTGTCGTTGTGTATGTATCGAATTTTGTGTTCGGTCGTCAACAACATCGTAAACTCTTTTGACACCATCACGTTGCATTTTCCACATCAGTGTGCGAGAGTGATTATGTAGCTATGAAGTAAGCAGTTCCTTTAGCCAGGGAATAAAATTCTGTTTTATTAGTCCCTTTTTCACCACTTTCTCCGCATCTGTTCCGAGTTTTAATACGCACATTTAAACGGGAGAAACTGTTGTATTAAAACATTTAACATATTGCTACAGTAAACAGACCCAGTCTCCCCGTTCCTCAGACCTTTTATTTATTAGTGTTTTACAATTTCTGCTGGCGGTGATTTGAATTATGGTGTTGAAGGTTGTATTCCTTTGTCATTATTTCTCATAACCCATTTTTATTTAAATCAGTACTTGATTGTGCAGTCTTCCCATCAGTTTCAGCCAGGCTTCGCTTACCGGAGCAAGTCTCCCATTATGGTATACTTCACCGCGCACGTGAATTCTTCTGCCCTTGTTTATTTGCAATTAAACATGTGCACTCATATGCAACGCCTCGCACATCGCCCACAGTGCCTGATGTTCAGTAACACTGAGGGCCCAGTTTAGACGAATGAATGTGATTGGCAGTATGGTGTTGAAATTAGAAGCGCTTGGCGAAATGTGCGAAAAGAAGAAGAATGCTGTCGTCTGGAATGTGATGCCGTGTGGTCAGTTGGTAAATTTGTAGCACATGACTCGCCGTTGCATGGCGAAGAAAGTGTATTCATCGTTACCACCGTGAGATCTTAAATCTCGCATGTGGAGAAAACGCCACATCCCCAGCCAAATACTCTCTAAGTTGAGCGTTTCGAGTATGAGGACCCCATATTAAGTTAAACAAGATAGGAAATGTACTTGTAACATAACATGCAGCGTGTTTGTGCAACCATTGTAGCACTGGAAAAGCAATAAGTATTAATATTCTTAGAGCATGTTTGTAGCCTTGGGTATGCAGCATGCAATTCGTGTGCGTCACGGTGTCATTTGTTGCATGCCCGGCTCTGTGGTGTTTTTACATATTATCTAAAAAATTGCACGATTTTCGAAAAAAAAAGAGTATTGATGAAAGGTATTTTTGATTTTGTCTAAACTTTTGTGTTTAAAGTTTCTCATTCTAAGAAGACATGAGCGAGATATGATAAAAAATGTGCGTGTATATTGGTGTTCATGTAAAGTACCCGTTATTCTTGTCTGATTTTCATGATCTTTGTGTTTTTTGGGGGGAAATTTCGAAAAATACTCAAATATAACATTTCATGAAAATGCGACAGTGGGAGTCGAGGTGTTCCATACGGATGGGCAAACGGACAGGCAGACAGGCGGCTTGACAGACATGACCAAACTTATAGTCGCTTTTCGCAGTTTTGAGAACGCGCCTGAAAATTGCGAACCCCAGCGTATTAATAGATGAACTACTGGGCTTTCTTAGTTGAGAAAGTACGTAATGGCTGTTTTAATCTCAGAAGCTTTATAAATGATGCAACATTTCATTTGTCTCAGTAATAATAACGGAAGATAACAGAAGAAATTAAACGCCGGACGAAGAAGCAAGATTTGTGGCGAAGTTGTGCTAATTCTCGGCCCTCGTGGAAGAGCATCACGACCCTCCGTCCCCCTTGGGACTGTCTACATCCCATAGGCTGGAAACCAGTGGCCTAAGTACGTTTTGGCAGCATAAACCTCAGTCTGGCGAAGGGTGTTCAGAATTGTTAGATTAGAGGAAGCAGGTTAAATTGCAGTGGTTGCAGAATGCAAGCCAAATAACTGGAGATACTCTCAACGGTGTCTTTTAAGACGTGAATCTAACAGTGTTTTGGTAATGAACCAAGGAATATCTAAATGACACATGATGAACTGGAAGCAAAACACAAACGTGGTACGAGGCTTATCTTGAGGCATACATTAATGTAAGCTAGAGCTGGTATGCTAAAAGATGAAAATCACTATCTACTTGCAGATTCCGACACTGCTTAGCTGTTGCTGAATATACGTGGGGTTAATGGCGAAATAATGGAAACATAGGCCGAATCATTAATTTCTGGGTCCAGTTCTTTAGAGACTGATATTGTTACTGAAGGAGTATAAGCCTCCGTTTATGCCTATGAATAAAATTCCTTCGCATTTGATCCAAGCAGGATACGAAACATGACGTTCTGGGACACGGATGTTTCCTAATTCTGTTTGAAATACGAAAGAATAGTATCAATTTCTAGACGGTTAAAACTTACAGTAGAAATATTTCTTGAACGGAGGAGAAGTGATATGGAATGTCGTTGTGTATTCTCAGTAGAACTCTAATCCCATTTTGTTGGTCTGAAAACAAATGCGTAGAACCATTACAAATTTAATTGGCTGTTATGTGCCTCATTTGTAATTTAAAGTATCATATTCGTGCCCAATAAATGTTCGGGACCTTTGAAAATCGTGAAGATTATTCCGCAAAATACTTGTGGTGGTAACGTGGAATGCATTCAAATTTAGGCTTTATAACAAAACATATACATTTTGTCAACTAGTGCATGTGTGTTATGTACGCGCATAACGCTGTGGCAAATTGTAGAAAAAAACTAATTTTTGGCGAAAGACATTCAGAGCATTAACACATCGAGTGTAAACTTCTGTTTGTGTATATCGCTGTTTTGTTGACATGTTGCAACCAGTACCATTTTGAAGTTCACAGGTTATGTGCCACGCTGTCCAAGCCAGAATGGAGTCTGTATAAAGAGGGATTTACAAGACCGAATTGTACACACCGCAGTGCTATGGAGATAGTGGTTTAATACTGAACTAACATAATTAAATACCATCCACTTACTTTACGAAGTTCGTCAGTTCCTTTTATTTAGAAACAATCACGGCAAGACTTTCACCACCGAAGCCGAAAAGCCATTAGTCGATTTCCATCTCCACCCTGCTTCATACACGACCTTCTATGTAAGTTATTATCCACGCACATTTTATCCGCATTCTTCTATCAGGGCTTACCCCATACGTATTATCCTAGGTGATACTGTTGAACATCACCAGTTTGGATTTTGACGTATTCAGTTTCTGCCTGGATGTTTTCTGTTCATCGGATATTGAGGAAATGGGCGTACAGGGCTGTATGGCAGTACACCAACTATTTATAGACTTTCAGGAAGTTTAATGACTCAGAGGAGGAGTACGCTACAGCATTCTCTTTGGGTGTATTATATATACATATGGAACTAGTTTAATGTGTAATATCGCCCTTGGGCCTGTGAATATTCTTACGTCGAATATGTTTCCGGCTCAGAGTGGTCGAAAAGATGTCTAAACGCCATTCCGAAGGTCCCAGAAAACCAGAGGAACTGGAACTGAATGGAGCACATTATTTTCTTTTAACGTATGGGGCCGTAATATAGCCTACATACCTTTACAAACACGCGTAGTAAGGAGATGGTGTATAAATTAGCGCAGAGAAAAGTAAGTAAAGATATTCATGTATCGTCAGCAGACTGCGAGAATAATGGTATAAAGGCCGGTAATAAATCCTTTCAGAATGTTACAAATAGGTCAGATATTTGGGAGGGACGCTCGAACATAAAAATTTTATTCCGTAAGAAGCTAGTAGCGATTAAAGACAGTTCAAAATCGCGATGTGGAGTTCTCAAGGTGGTGAATATGAAGACTGTTGTCTTCTGGGATGTGCCTGTAACACGCATTCTGTTGTCTCCTTCTCGCGGCTTTTCCCTCCACACTGAAGTAGGAAGCAACCAGGTTCTTACGTATCGTTGTATGGAAATTTAATTAAAATGTGGATATAATCTGTTGGTTTGTATGCGTGTGGGTCTTGGCATGTCACGTTAAATTACCGGTGTTCAAGAACGAATCCTGAGAATACGTGGATGTGAAGGGAAGAGGTGAAAGTAGAAAGGTGAGAATTGCATGATAAATAACGGCATGGTCTTCACTTTTGACCAAATATTACTGGAGTGATCAGAGTGATCAAATCGAGGAGGATGAAGTAGGCAGTACGTGTAGCACTTGTGGGAGGTAAGAATGCATAGGAAGTTCTAGTCCGAAAATATGAAGGTTAGAAATAATTTGGGAGTTGCAGGGATTAATGTGAGGATAATTTTAAAACGGTTTCTAAATAAATCTTAACGAAATATGAAGGTGTGGATGGAATTTGTCTAACCATGACCACGTTATTAAAGTTCTGGTTGCACAAAGACGGGCATATTTAGATTGGCAGTTTTTCAAGATATGGTCATAAACCAGTCGCGTATAAGAATGCACGTTAAAGAGTAGTAGTCATTAGTCGACCAGTAAAACCTTGTTAATCCGGATTAGTTGGGGTTAGAGGTCACTGGATTAGCGAAGCAAAATATACCCCTAAAATACAAAAAAAAAAAAAAGTAGAAAAGGGAAAATTTAATGATAAAGTAAGTGCTGATTTGGTCATTAAATTTCTTATTATAAATTTAAAAAAAATAAAAAAAAATAAAAATATCAATG
>Ga0123353_10004601_pt1 | contig 17812 bp, 14 predicted proteins | sample TergutLab28metaG_3_FD_92763 | JGI IMG/M metagenome (GOLD analysis project Ga0123353, IMG submission 92763) | Labiotermes labralis P3 segment gut microbial communities from Petit-Saut dam, French Guiana - Lab288 P3 | ecosystem: Host-associated > Arthropoda: Insects > Digestive system > Gut ... | reverse complement strand
GTTCTCGTCGAAGCCCGTGATTTTGAACAGCGCGGGGTGCTTTTGGGTGTATTCATTCAAAACAGCGTTTAATTTCTCCGTAACCCTGCCGTCCTTTACAATAACGAATTCAGAGGGTGCAAGTGTCTGCCCGAGCATACTGTCAATCGCTGTTTTGAGCCACTCGGGGTTGTCCTTAACATAAACGGGCATAAGGACGCTGTATTTGAAATTTTCGCTCATCTCTGACCCCCGTCCTTGTGTTTATAATACAATTATACAACAACCTGTTGCGTTTGTCAAACATTTATGACAAATGTCATATCAATTTATGCTTTGTGACACTTGCGGGGTTGTTAATTTTATGTTAAAATGCTGATAATGAAGCAAAAGGAGAACCAATATGATTGTTACAATGCACGATGTGGTTAAGCGTTACCGCGGTTTAACCGCTTTAGACCACCTTACACTAAATCTGCAGGAGGGTGAAATCCTCGGTCTGCTCGGGCCTAACGGCGCGGGGAAAACCACCGCAATCCGCGTGCTGACCGGGCTCACCGGCGCGGACGCAGGGAGAGTAACGCTCTTCGGGAAAGAGATGCGCGGGAAAATGAATTCGATGGACATCAGAAAGCGCATAGGTTTGGTTCCGCAGGACTTGGCGCTTTATGAGACGCTTTCGGCACAGGATAACTTGGAATATTTCGGGAAGCTGTACGGCGTTCGCGGTGCAGAGCTTCAAAAACGTGTTGCGGATACGTTAGAGATTCTGGGGCTCTCCGACGTGGCTAAGAAAGCACCCAAGAAGTTCTCGGGCGGTATGAAGCGCAGATTAAATATAGGCTGTGCGATTATTCATAAGCCGGAGCTGCTTATTCTTGACGAGCCGACGGTAGGGATTGACCCGCAGTCACGCAATCATATTCTCGATTTCGTCGGGGAAATAAACAAGCAGGGTACAACCGTGATTTACACCTCGCACTACATGGAAGAGGTCGAGCGGGTCTGCTCGCGGGTTTGCATAATGGACGCAGGGCGTGTAATCTCCGAGGGCAGTGTGGAGCAAATCGCGGCTTCCTCTGTTTTTGAGGAGAGCGTCACCCTTGAGGTCAAAGAGATTTCTCCGTCCTTACCCGAGAGTTTAAAGAAAATACAGGGTGTATCCCGCTGTGATGTTGACGGCAGAAACCTCTCGGTGACAAGTGCGGTGGGTTCCGGGAACATAGCGCGTATATTAGAGGTTGCCTTACCTTATACGATTCTGAGCGTTTCAGCTAAGAAAGCGACGCTTGAAGACGCTTTCCTCGCGCTCACGGGTAAGAAACTCAGAGACGGCGGTGAAGCTTCATGAGAGGATTTTTTGCTGTATTCACCAAAAGCTTCAAGTATTGCTGGTGCGACCCGGGCACTGTGGTTATACTGACCGCGTTCCCGATACTTTTAATTTTTGTGCTGGGGAGCGCGCTCGGCGGCTTCATCTCGCCGAATTATGACTTTGAAGCCTTCCCCGTGTCTGCAAGCGTTGAACCTGGCGGACACTTGGAAGAGTTCCTGCAAAGCAGTGCAATCTCGCAGTACTTAAATGTTACGTTCACAACGCGGGAAGAGGCTGAAAAACTGCTTGAAGCAAACGAGGCGTTCATCGCGATTATCGAAGAAAATGACGACATTTCGGTAATCAGACCGCGCGGAGGCGGCGCAGCCGTACAAATCTCGATTTCAATTATCGACTCGTATAAACAAATCGGCGCGGCGATGACAATTGCGGTTATGAGCGGTGAAAACCCTCTTGAATTATTACCGCTCACACAGGCGGACATATCCGTGACAGCCGCGCCCCTCGGAACCCGCACACAAAGCGCAATCGACTACTACGCGGTGACTATGCTCGTGATGATTCTGCTGTTTGCGGGCATGAACGGGCTGGAGCTTTTCAAGAAAAGCATGTTTTCACAGACGGGTGCGAGAACATTAATCGCGCCGGTTTCAAAACCCGCGCTCGTAGGCGGTCTGCTCGCCGCCGCGACCGTGACGACCTACCTGCAAGGCTTGGTTACGTTTCTGTTCAGTTGGTTTGTCTACGGCGTTTATTGGGGCGAGAATATACCCTTGGTACTGCTGACGCTGTTCGGGGTGACATTGTTTTCGCAGGCGTTTGCGATTACCCTGCTCCTGCTGTTCAAAAGCCCCAACGCGACGATGGCGGCTATGCAGGCTTTAATTTGGGTGATGACCTTCGTCGCGGGCGGCTACACAAAGATAAGCTTCGGTGCGGCTGACGAGATTTTCCGCTACTCCCCGAACTCATTGGCGCACACGGTTATATTCGGCTCGGCGTTCGGCGGGAACCATGACAGAATGATGGCTGATTTAGGTCTGCTGTTTATTTACGGCGGGGTGCTTTTCATAATTGCGTTTATACTCGGGAGAAGGAGGCTGACATCATGACGACTTTTTTCGGCACTTTGAAGCGTATATTCAAACAGCCTTACAACTGGGTCGCACTGTTAATTTTCCCCTTGATTTGTTTTATACTCATATCTTTGACCACGGCTTCCGATGACTCGGATTTCGTCATTGACGGTTCAATGCGCGTCGGGATTGCGGACGATGATAACACAGTTCTTTCAAATGCGCTTGCAAAACAGCTCAGCTTGCGGTATAATGTAGAAGAGGTCGAAAGGGAGAATATTTCCGCAGTGTTGATAGACCAGTTTGTCCCGTGGATTATCGCCATCGGGAAGGGCTTTGAGCAGGATGTACTCGGCAGAAACACGGAGCTTACCACGCTTGAAAGCTATTCCTTGGCTCTTTCCGACGTATCGGAGCTCGGCAGAATCACCGCCGGGAACATCACCCGCGCCCTGATGCTTCTCGGTACTGACGATGAAGCTCTGATTACAGCGTGGGAAGAAGCGGCTCAGGTGGAAATCAGGGTCGCCGACGTCGGCGACAACTGGGACAGTATCGCACAATGGATTTCCATGTTCGGGTTCATCTCGATTTTCACGGCGTATTTCGTGATAAAAACCCTGCTCGACGATAAGTTCCGCGGTATGCCCGACCGCGTGGGGGTGCTTCCGGTTACATCGAGGAGGTATCTGCTCCAGGGGACGCTTGCGGCGTTCCTTGCCACGGAGGTTACCGTCTTGCTGACGCTCATGTCATTGTGGCTGGTTTTAGGCGCAATCCCGAACGCTGTGCTGATGTTCCTGCTACTCAGTCTGCTGAATCTGTTCTCGGTGAGTTTGGTGCTGTCGATTACGTCGATTGCGAAAAGCCTCGGCGGTGTGTCAATTGCTATGAGCATGATTGCTACGCTGTCGGCGATGCTCGGCGGGCTGTTCTGGCCGCTCACAATCGTGCCTGATTTTATGCAGAAAGTCGCATGGTTCATGCCGGGGTATTGGTTCGGCGAGGGGTTGCGTAACATCAGGGACATCACCTTCGAGGGTTATGTTGTGCCGATGCTGTTCCTGTTCGGGTTTACGGTGGTGACGTTATTAATCGGCGGCTTGAAGCGGGTTCAAAAAATGGATGATGACGAGTAAAACTATGCAAAGTTACGCAATTTTTGCCCGATTGCTCACAGGGGTTATGTTAATCCTTACGTGGGGGCTGACAAACAGCCCCCTTTCGGGCGTTGCGTTCGCGCTTGTTTTAGCCGCGCTTTCTGCGGTTCGCTACAGGTTTAAGCCGTACAGGTGGCTCGGGTGGATTGAAGCCGCGGTCTGCGCGGGGTACGCTTTCGTTTGGCTCCCTGCGTTGCTGGGGTGGTGGCTGCCGTTAATCGGCTTCATCGAAGACAAGTGGCGGGAGTGGGAGCGGGAACTGCTCTTGAGGAGCAGCGAAGACCGCATGGAGCGGTTTCGGCTTGAAAAGGAACGCGAGAAGGTCTCCTCCGCCGCTCACAACGCGGCAAGGCTCGCCGAAATAAGTGAGCGCGGCAGAATCGCACAGGACATTCACGACCATGTGGGGCATGAAATCACGGGCGCGTTAATCGCCTTACAAACAGCCGCCAAGCTCTGCGAAAACGACGACAAAAGAGCGGGAGAGCTGATGAATCAAACTATCACGCGGCTCGAATCGGCGTCCGAGAACCTGCGCGACACAGTGCATAATTTAAAGCCCGTGAAGCTCGCGCCCGACGGGATTTCATCTATAGAAGAACTGTGCGGTTCTTTTTCGTTCTGCGGGATTGATTTCTCCGCTTCGGGGGACTTGGAGAACATAACGCACGGGGAACTGCTCACGGCGAACCTGAAAGAAGCCCTGACTAATATTACCCGACACTCGAACGCGACGCTCGTGAACGTAAAGCTCGACGGGAACGCGGACTATATAAGAATGACGATTCACGATAACGGTCGTTCAGGGCATACCCTCGTCGCGGCGGGCATGGGACTGAGCGGCATGAAAGAGCGCGTCCGCGCCGTGAACGGCACACTGACGGTGAGCGTGGATAACGGCTTCAAAATAATATGCGTAATTCCAAAAAAATAAGAGACGCCGCCCTCGGCGTCCCGCGGAGGCAATATGAAATTATTAATAGTTGACGACGACGGTTTAATCCGTGACAGCTTAAAAATCCTTTTTGAAACGAAGGAGGGCTGGGTCGCACGTACCGCCGGGAACGGCGCATCGGCTCTCGAAATGTGCAAAGAGGAGCAACCCGACATAGTTTTAATGGACATTCGTATGCCCGTTTTCGACGGGGTGGAAGCCACGCGCAAAATCAAAGCCGAGTTCCCCGACGTGAAAATAATTATGCTCACGACGTTCACCGACGACGGTTATATCTCTTCCGCCATTAACGCAGGCGCGGAGGGGTATCTGCTGAAAAGCACGCCCGCCGACGGTATAATCGAGCGGCTTCGCGCCGTTGAAAAAGGCGCGTTGGTTTTCGATAAGGGTGTGAAACTGAACGTAGGGCGTGACGTCTCGGGTGTATCGCCGCAATCGTCATTCCCGCAGCTCACCGAGCGGGAAAACGAAGTCCTGTCGCTGGTGGCGACAGGACTGTCAAATAATGAAATCGCGGCGAAATTATTTCTTTCGCAGGGTACTGTCAGGAACGCGGTGTCCGCCATACTTGAGAAGTTAGACCTGCGCGACAGAACTCAGCTGGCGGTCTGCTACTGGAGGAACATCAGCTCTTGAATAATTGTGAAGTTGCCGAGACGAGCCGAGACGATTCTGTCGCTTGCGATGGCATAGATATAGTCGCCGATGTACAGTCCGCGCATGAACGGGTCTTTGTAAATCCTATTCCTATTGAAATCATAATAATCATAGTAGTTTGCATCTCTGATTTCGCCGATTAGCGTGAACCCGAAATGCTCGTCATACGAGAATATACCGTAGATTAAAGATTCTCCGTAACCGAGGCTGGTGTAGGTCGAAACAGAGTACGGGAAAGCTATGATATTCCTGTCGGGGCAGGCTAAAACCGCCCTGTGGTCATGCTCTGCCGGGCTCCAGGACCAGCCGTCAATCGAATAAGTGTCGATGACGTAGACGTGCCGTTCCCACAAGTCCTCGTTGTCCGAGGTGTCAAACATAGACAGTTTCAAGCCGGTTCTCATGCCGGTTTCTTCATCTGCTTCAACACCTACGCCGAGGAGCAGACCGTCACCCCATAAATGCAGATACCGCGAGAAGCCCGGGATTTTCAATTCGTCTAAGATTATAGGGTTGTGCGGGTCGGAAAGGTCAAACGAGAACAGCGGGTCGGTCAGCCTGAACGTCACCACGTAACCTATATCCCCTGCAAAGCGCGCCGACTGAATGAATTCGTCCAAGCCGATGCCGGTAATCCGCGCTAATCTGTTCATGTTCCCGTCGAACGTGTACAGTGACGCGCTCGGCGTTTCGTCCCATGATACGCCCCAACGCCAGCTCCAGCTCCAATTACTGCGGGTCTGGGTCTGCGCGAATACACGCAGAATACCTTTGTATTCGTCCATGTAGAACTGATTCTCGATGTAGCCGTCTACCCTGCCTGCGGCGGCGTATGACACAAAGCCTTGGAAGAAGGAGAACTTGGTTATTTCGGTATAGTAGCTGTAAAATTCATCGAAATTATAGACAGTGCTTGCGGTGTAGATATTATTAGGCGAGGAATAAATCACGTGAGCCGAACTTAAATTCGCCTGTGTTGAGACTAACAAGTCCCTGCTGTTCACGTCGAGACCGGAGATGACGGTGTAACGTGTATCGTTCAGCTTTTCGGGGAGGATAATGGCGTTGGACGGGACAAAATATTCGTCGCCGTTGATTGCGTAAGAAGGCACATAAAGGTCTAAATCTTCCATTCTGAATTCCTCGGGTGAGACGAAAGGTATAAACGACATCACGGGCGAATAGTTCGTGATGAGGTAGATGTTGTTGTCTATCATGCGCGAGGAAACATAGTCCCCGTCCTGCGTGTAGGAGGCTATAGGGCTGTTGAAGCTTCCGTTGGTGTCATAAACTTCCACAATCGTGTCAGCCTCATACCACCACCACCAGCTGTCGTAAGCAAGCCGTGCGCCGGGGTGTATACCGTAATTATCGTCGTAGTCGGGGTAGATGTACCGTGCCCAGATTACGATTAACTTATCGTCATAGAGCAGAAGCTCCCTCGGGTGGGCGTCGTCTTTTTGAAGCAGTGCAATGCGGTGCATATTACCGTTGTCGGCACTGACTACGCTTACACCGTTGATTTGCCAGTTCTGCGAGGCGACGTAAATATTCCTGCCGTCGTTTTTAACTATGTCGCCTTCCTGCACGCCTGCGACCTGGTTATTCGTATCGGAGAAGTCGTCACCGCTATTATCTTCGCCGCCGCCTCCCATCGCTTCACCGCCGCCCATAACGGGTTCTTCAGTCATATACATATTTTCGGCATCCGTACCGCCGGGTACATCAGGCGCGGCGGCAGGCGGGAGGGGTATGTCTGCTTCAGGCATGGGCGCGGAATCCGCAACAATACCGCCGCCGTCAGCGTCGTCAAAAGAAGCTTCCTCAACAGCAGCTTCCGCAACAACAGCAGGGGCTATACCGCCGGAACGCGTGTTCGCCATTTGATTCTGCTCGTGGCGTTGCTCCTGCAACGTCATGATTAGCTCGTAAACCTTGCTGTAATCGTCTTCACGCTCGGCGATGACTTTCACGGCAGGGTTCCCGGAATCGGTCGGGACGCCGGAATCGCCGGGGTTATCCGAATTGTTTAAATCTAAGGGCGTGAAGGAGATTACCGGCTCGTCGTCATCGGCGGGCAGACCCTCTTCGGTTCGGTCACAAGCGGCAAGCGATAATGTAAGCGCCAGCGTGATTAAAAGTATAATTGCACGGTTTTTCATAGTTTTCATAATAAGTACCTCCTGTTTCGGGTGATTTACTGATAACACAACGCATAAATGTAAAAGGTTGCATATTTTAGAAAATTTATTTATTTTTAACTCAACATTTCGGCATACTCGGTTGTATACATTATGAGCGCGCTTGAAATTGATACGCGAAAGGGGGCGGTAAAAAATGCATGAGCATTACACAAGCAGGGAAATCACCGACATTTATAACCGCAACTACAAATCGGTCTACCGTGTCTGCTTCATGTACATGAAAAACAAGGCGGACACCGAGGACATGACCCAGAACACCTTCCTGCGGCTTATTTCAAGCGGCGTGGTTTTTGAAAACGATGAACACGAGAGGGCGTGGCTGATTCGCACCTCGGTGAACCTCTGCAAGAACTCGCTGAAGTCATTCCGGAATAAAACCGTGCCTTATGACGACGGGCTTGACACAAGCTTCATCAACGTGATTATGCCCGACCCGGACGAGACACTCAAGAAGGTTATGTCGCTGACACCCAAGCTCAAAACCGCGCTGTACCTTTATTACTACGAGGGTTACAACACGGAGGAAATCGCCGGACTGATGAAGAAGCCCGCTTCAACCATCAGGGGTTATCTCCACAGAGGGCGGCAGGCAATTAAAAAAAACATAGAAACGGAGGAAATATATAATGGAGCATTATGAACTTAAAAAAGCTTTCGAGAGCATTGAACCCGGTGAAGCGGTATGCAGAAAAATGCTTGACGAAATCCTTGAAAAGCATACGGCAAAAACCGTAAAACCTGCAAAAATGAGCAGAAGTTTCAGTCCTGTTTACGCGCTGACGGCGGTGATGCTGGTGCTTTGTGTCGGCGGGTTCGGGTTTGTTATGATGTTCGGCAGTCCGGGGGGTGAGTATCTGCCCGGAGCAGACGGTTCATTGAGCACCGGCTTTTTGGATGACTTAGATGAAATCCCGGAAGGCTACGAGCTTATAACGGCGAGCTATAACGGCGTAAGGGAACTCGTCATTTCGCCAATCGGTGATATTATGGAAATTCGGAGCGCGGACATAGACGAAGTGCAAATATCTTTCTACGGACTGCCCGAGGATTATTCCTTTTTCATTGACGGCGAGTATAGTGAACTCACTGACACGATGAAATATAGTGTTGACGTGCCGTTTGAAACCAACCGCACCGTGTATTTTTCGGGCATGGACGACTATAAAGGCGTTTCAATCGTATACGTCACACTGCCGAGAAACGCACCGTTCGAGCGGATTTACATCAATGCGACAAACAACGTATGGATTGAAGATGTGACCGCAGGTCAGCTTTATGTGAGGGGCAGAGAGAACGCGGACGACGCGCCTTTCATGCTGACGATTTTAAACAGCCACTTCAACGGCGCGAGTATTAGTGAAGCCAACGCAGATATTCATGTGCTTGACAGCTCGTTCAGCGGCACACAATCAAATGTCGTCGGGGCAGTCGGGTTCTTCTATAAACTCAGCGATAACACCGAAACCCGCGAAATTAAGTTCCGGAACTCTAAAGCGACAGGGCTTTTGACACACGGCGCAAATATAGCGGTAGATGTTTTTGACAGCGAATTAGAATCTTTCCAGTTGGGCGAGGCGTATAATGACGACCCCGGGCAAAGCGCGAGGATAACAGACAGCCGTATTACATTACTCACCGTGCAGAACATTGACAGTGACTTTACTTTTACGAACGGCAGAATAGATTATGTAGTGGTTATGCCGCTGATTGACAGAGATGATGTGCAAATCATGAGCGGCAGTTATGTTCTTAACAACTTCAAAATTTTACACAGTGATGTGGGAAGTTATGCAGTAGCTTACGAAGACAACAGCGGCTTATGGTTCAATATCATCACAGGCGAGGAGCAGGAAGGTGTAAGACTTAACACCGAACTGCTTGATGAGTTCGGCATGACTTTAGCCGAGCTGGAAGAAAAATACGGCACCGCAACAAGAGGCGAATTTGAAAGTATGGTGTATTATGACGTAGATATGTATATCTACTATTTTGAAGGCGGGTTCGGAGGTTATGTTTTTATGGCAACGGAAGATGAAACAGAAGGTGTTTTGTCTGACGGTACGCCGAGGGTCGGTGAGATAGACAGCTATGGGTACAGAATAGAGTTTATAAGCTTTATAAACAGCCCCATAAACAGACTGCTCAACACGGACGGCGCTCGTGCGGACGACTTGTTTTTAGGTATAACAGGTTCAATATCCGTTGAGGAATTAAAAAGAACCCCCGGCGTTGAAATTGCCGTGGATACAAATGGCAACTCTGTTTTTTACTCATATTATACTCCCCCTATTTGCCCGAGTTGGGGTTATCCTGATGGACATTCAGGGTTTTGGGAAACAGGTTTCTGGCAGGGAGAAAATTTTTCTGTTTCTATCCTGCATGAAACGGAAGATGTAATCGAACCCGATTCTCAATTATTTTTAAGATACTACCCTCATGGAGGCAGACAGTAAACAGAAAGAAGTAAAAACGGAAGCGCGGCTCGTTGCCGCGCTTCCGGCTTACATACAAAAAGGCATCCTGACTTTCTTCCGTTACGCTTTGATTAATGCACCCGTCGGGCAGATTTCCGCGCATTTGCCGCAGTTCTCACAAGGCGTTAAGTCCCCCGCAGGCTTCACCATCGTGTCGAACCCGCGCCCGACATATCCGAGAACGCCTGCCCTAACTTCCTCTTCGCAAAGGCGCACGCAAAGCCCGCAGAGTATACATTTTTCGGGCGTTTGCACGACGTTCGGAATGACGCGGCTTTGAGCGCGGCGGTTGGTTAAGCCGCTGTACTTCTCCGGCTGAACGCCGTATTGATTAGCGTAGCGAATTAATTTACAGTCGTGGAAGTCGAGACAGCCGCACTCAAGGCAACGCTCGGCTTCTTTCTTTGCCGTTTCCTGTGCGAAGCCGAAGTTGATTTCCTTGAAGTCGCCGCGCCTTTCTGACGGCGTACGGTGCGGCATTTCGGCACGCGGGAGCTTCTCCCGGTCGGCGAAGTCTTCTGCGGTTTTCTCGGTTTTGTCGAGGTAATTATACGGCGCGTTGGCGTCACGCCCTGCGAGATATGCGTCAACGGCTTCCGCGGCTTTCTTAGCGTGACCGATGGCGGTGATTGCAATACCCGCGCCGTCGTTTACGGCGTCACCGATGGCATAAACGCCCTGCAAATTGGTGCAGAAGGTGCCCTCAGCGGCGATAATCGTGCCCCATTTCGTAAGCTCGACGGCTTCAAAGCCGCTCGGGTTCAGCTTTTGCCCGATTGCGGAGATTACAATATCAACGTCAAGGGGTTCTTCTTTATCGGTCTCGACGGGCTTGCGCCGCCCCGAAGCGTCAGGCTCTCCAAGCTCCATAATCCGTAAGCGCATGGAGTTCACAATACCGCCGTCACCGATGATTTCAAGCGGGTTCGTGAGGTTTTTGAAGATGACGCCTTCTTCCTCGGCTTCGACTATTTCAATTTCTTCGGCGGGCATTTCGGCGCGTGTACGGCGGTAAATGTTGTAAACCTTGTCCGCGCCGAGCCGAATCGCGGTTCTGCAGGCGTCCATCGCGGTGTTCCCGCCGCCGACGATGGCGACTTTTTTCCCGCGTATATCAATCGGCTTGTACAAGAAGTCAATCCCGCCGATAACGCCGCTGAGTTCCTCACCCTTACAGCGCAGCGGCGTTGAAACCCACGCGCCCGCCGCGATGATTACGGCGTCGTATTTTTCGCGCAGTTGGTCAAGCGTTATGTCTTTGCCGATTTGCACGTTGTTGCGCAGTTCGATACCCGTATTCGTAATTACGTCGATTTCCTTTTGCAGAAGTACTTTAGGCAGGCGGTATTCGGGGATTCCGTAACGGAGCATACCGCCCATTTCGGGTTGTGCTTCGTAGACCGTGACACCGTGACCTTTCAGGCGCAGATAATACGCCGCTGTTAAGCCGCCGGGCCCGCCGCCGATGACGGCTACGCGCTTCATGCCGCCCCCATCTTTGAGGGGGGTGGCGGCGAAGCCGTCGGGGGGAGCGTTATCCGCCGCGAACGCCTTCAATGCCATAATCGCAATCGGTTCTTCCACCAACTCACGGCGGCAAGCGTCTTCGCACGGGTGCGGGCAAACCCGCCCGATTGAAGCAGGGAACGGGTTCGTTTCCATGATTAGGTCATAAGCCCGCTTATAATCGCCCTCGGCGACTAACTTTATGTAACCCTGGCAGTCGGTCTCGGCAGGGCAGGCAAGCTGACACGGCGGGCGGCAATCGCCCTCGTGGTCGGACATGAGCAGTTCAAGTACGGTTTTACGGTTCCTGCGAATCCGCTCGGTGTCGGTGCTTATGACCATGCCGTCAGCCGCAAGCGTCGAGCACGCACGGAAAAGCCGCGGAGAACCGGCAACTTCCACCGTGCAAATCCCGCACGCACCCGAGAGCTGAACCCGCTCGTCGTGGCATAGGGTCGGGATTTCGATGTTGTTATTTTTCGCGGCTTCAAGAATAGTTTGACCCGCTTGTGCTTGAATTTCTTTTGAGTTTATTATCAGCTTCATCATACCACCTCCACTGCGTCAAACTTGCATAAATCCGCACACACACCGCATTTTGTGCATTTTACGTTGTCGATGATGAGGTCTGTGATTGCCTTTTCGGGGCATTTCTTAACGCACAGGTTGCATTTTTTGCACTTCACCAAATCAATCGCGTAAGTCAGCAGGTTTTTGCATTGTTTTGCGGTGCATTTTTTATTCTCGATGTGGTCTGTGTATTCGTTTTTGAAATACTTCAATGTCGTCAGCACGGGGTTCGGGGCGGTCTGCCCCAGGGCACAGAGCGACCCCGCCTTGATTTCCTCTGACAGCTCTTCCAAAAGCTCCATGTCGCCCTCTTTGCCTTCGCCGCCGCAAATACGCTCCAACACCTCTAAGAGCCTGCGGTTCCCGACGCGGCAGTGGGTGCATTTTCCGCAGCTTTCCTTACAGGTAAAATCAAGGAAAAACCGCGCCATATCAACCATACACGTGCTCTCGTCCATAACCACCATGCCGCCGGAGCCCATGATTGCGCCGGTGGCGGCGAGGGATTTGTAGTCGATTTCGGTGTCCTGCAAGCTCGCGGGGATACAGCCGCCCGACGGCCCGCCCATCTGCACGGCTTTGAAGTTTTTGTTGCCGATTATGCCGCCGCCGATGTCGAACACCACGTCTTTAATCGTACACCCCATCGGCACTTCCACGAGCCCGCCCTTCTCGACTTTACCCGTGAGAGCGAATACTTTCGTGCCTTTTGAGTTTTCCGTCCCGATTGCGGAGAAAGCCGCGCCGCCTTTTTGAATTATCCACGGTATGTTGGCGTAGGTTTCTACGTTGTTGATGTTGCTCGGCTTGCCCCAATAGCCCTTCTGCGCCGGGAAGGGCGGCTTGAGCCTCGGCATACCGCGTTCGCCCTCAAGCGAAGCAATCAGCGCGGTTTCCTCCCCGCAGACGAACGCACCCGCGCCCGCTTTTATGCGAATGTCGAAGCCTTTACCCAAATACCCGCGCTCACGCGCTTGATTTATGGCGATTTCGAGCCGCTTAATCGCCAGCGGATACTCGGCTCTGACATATATAATCCCCTCATCTGCGCCTATAGCTTGGGCGCAAATCACCATGCCTTCCAAGACCGCGTGAGGGTCGCCCTCTAAAATCGCCCTGTCCATGAACGCGCCGGGGTCGCCTTCATCGGCGTTGCAGATTATGTATTTTTTTTCGCCGGCAGAGTCACGGGCGGCTTGCCACTTAAACCACGTCGGGAAGCCCGCGCCGCCGCGCCCGCTCAGCCCCGAAGCCTTGATTTCGGCGATGATTTGCTCCGGGGTCATATTATGCGCGCTGTAACCGCCTTTTTCTATGTAATCGTCTATGCTCTCGGGGTTGATGACGCCGCAGTTTTGCAGAGCTATGCGCGTTTGATTCTGCTCGGCGTCAAACGCCGGCTTCCTGCCGTTTATGACGTCGTCTATGTCGTTTTCACTCACTTGAGTGTACATTTTGCCGTCAACGCTTACAATCGGCTCTAAATAACACATGCCGTTACAGCCGGTCACTATGGGGTTTAAGCCTTTTTTCCCGAGCGCGGCGTAAATGTCACCGGCACCCGCCGCAATACCGCAGCTGCCCATACCTACACTAATTTTCATTTGCTGTACCTCCGTTTTCCGGCGCGCCTATCTCTTGCAAAACTTTGACTGTGCTTGCTTTTGTTAATTTTCCGTAAGTCTTCTCGCCAATCATCATGGCGGGAGCAAGACTGCAGCAGCCCAGACACGCGACGTTGTTGTACGTGAATAAGCCGTCTTCGGTGATTTCACCCTCCTCAACTTTGAGGAAGTCGCGTATAGCGGCTTCGATTTCACCTGAGCCGTTGACGTGGCAGGCTGTACCCTGGCACAGCAGAATCAGGTTTTTTCCGACAGGCTTCCTGCGGAACTGCGTGTAAAACGTCACCACGCCCATGACTTTAGCGGGTTTTACGCCGGTCTGCTCGGATATGTAGCCGATTACGTCATCGGGGAGCCAGCCGTAAATTTCCTGCGCTTTTTGTAAGATGGGGATAAGTGCGCCGTCAGTATAATCATTGAGGAAGGGCTGTAATTCTCCGCGTAAATCTTGTTTACAGGTACATTTCATGCTTTTCCCTCTTTTCTTGTGTTATAATCAGATTTCAGTATAAGTATAACATAATTCTGTTGACTGCGCAAGAGTTTTATGTTATAATGTTATAAATATATTAAAAATTAAAAGGAGCTTACAAAAAAATGAAAACAACCCAAAAATCAACAAGAATCAAGACAATTTGCGGCAACAAACTGCGTGAATCGGTTAAAACCGGCGGTTGCGGCAACTGCCGCGCTTCATGCCAGTCTGCCTGCAAAACTTCATGCACGGTAGCAAATCAGTCCTGCGAACGCAAATAAATGCAAACTTTCCATAAATTCCGTAAAGGCGGGTTTTGTATTCTGCTTGACGTTTGCGGCGGCGGGGTTCATGTTGTCGATGAAGATATTTATAACGCGCTTGACAGTGCGGACTACGCTTCATCGCCGGAATACGCCGAGCTTTGCGAGGCGGGGCTTTTCAGCGGCGGGGACGATTATCGTGAATACGCCGACATGAACGTCAGCGCCCCGCTCAAAGCCATGTGCTTACAGGTCGCCCACGAGTGTAATTTGCGTTGCGGGTATTGTTTCGCCGAGGGTTTGATTGAAAACGGCGTCCGCGGTATTATGCCGCCCGAAACGGCTAAAAAAGCCGTGGATTTTTTAATCAGCGGCTCGGGTGAACGTGAGCATTTGGAAATCGATTTCTTCGGCGGCGAGCCGCTTTTGGCGTGGGATACGGTCAGGCAAACCGTCGCATACGCGAAAGAGCAGGCAGTGATTCACGGCAAGGAGTTCAGGTTCACAATTACGACCAACGGCTTGCTCCTTGACGATGAGAAGAACGCCTTCATAAACGCAGAAATGTGCAACGTCGTGCTGTCTTTAGACGGACGGAAAGAGGTCAACGACCGACTGCGCCCCTGCCCGAACGGTGCGGGGAGCCATGACATAATTCTGCCTAAGTTCAAAAAGCTGATTAAAGCCCGGAATAAACCGGGCTGCACCGATTATTTTATACGCGGGACATTCACGAATTATAACTTAGACTTCGCCGATGATGTGCTTGCGATTGCGGGTGAGGGGTTCGGGAACATTTCGATTGAGCCTGTGACGGTGACGCCCGATGTGGATTTCGCCATACGTGCCGAACACCTGCCCCGTATAAAGGACGAATACGACAGGCTTTTCGAGCTTATGCGCGATAACGGTAATGAATGGAGTTTCTTCCATTTGTGCATAGATTTAAACGACAGCCCGTGTATATTGAAGCGTTTGCGCGGGTGCGGCGCGGGCAACGAGTACATAGCCGTAGCGCCCGACGGAAATATTTTCCCGTGTCACCGATATACGGGGATTGAAGAATGGAAAATGGGAAATATTAACTTGGGGACGCCATTAAACGAAACAATAAAAACATACTTCGCGAAGATGCACATCTACGCAAAAGAAGAATGCCCGGACTGCTGGGCGCGGTTCTACTGCGGGGGCGGCTGTAACGCCGAGAGCTTTATTTTCGAGGGCGACGCAAAGAAACAGCCGGAAATATTCTGCGAGATGATGAAAAAAAGAATCGAATGTGCGATTGCATTATCAACATGCAAAGCGATGCAAAAATAAACAAACCCACCAAAAAGGAGAAAAACTATGGAACATTTTTTGAGAGATAACCATGATTTTACCTACAACACCGCAACCACACCGCCCTCCGGGCACCCCTCCACGGAGGGGAATGTCCCCGATACCCCGAAGCCCGTGTCAAAAACGGCTTCAAAAACCAAGAAGCAACGCTTCCGGGTAGCGGTCACGGCTTGCATTTTAGCCGTAGTGTTAGGCTTGGGTACAGGCGTGGGCGGTACGCTTTTGGCGGCGGTGATTATTGACGCAAACTTTATGCAGAGCGAGCCGGGTATCCGCCCGCAAATCCCGTCGGGAACAGGAGCGAATGTCGGCAACGCCTCCGACAAACCCGCGGAGAATCTCTTCCTGACCACGCACGACACCTTAGTCGTCAACAATAATAATACCAAGTTCACGCCCGAAGAACTCTTCGAGGTCGTGAAGGACGGCGTGGTGGGTATCGAAATCGCCATTACAACCGGCGGCAGATTCTTCTCGCCTACAACCGAAATGCAGTTAGTGGGGAGCGGCTTTATCTTCACCACGGACGGTTACGTGCTGACGAATCATCACGTCATCGAGAAGACCGAGAGCGTGGTTGTGCTTGTTGACGATTACGACGACCCGTCGGTGGTGCATCGTTTTGAAGCCGAAATCATCGGCTCCGACCAGAGCACCGACCTCGCGGTCTTGAAAATCAGCCGCGACGAAGGCTTCAGGGCGTTGCCCATCGGGGACAGCTCCTCGCTGAAGGTCGGGACGTTCGTCAGTCCTATCGGTTTCCCGCTCGGGCTCGAGAAGTCCATGACGCACGGCATAGTTTCGGGGCTTAACCGCGAGTTCGCGAGCGGCGGCTACGAGCTCAGTTCAATCCAGTTCGACGCGGCGGTCAATTCCGGCAACTCCGGCGGGCCCCTGTTCGATATGTACGGGAGCGTCGTCGGAATCGTAAACAAGAAGTTAGTTTTCGAGAACTTAGTCGATAACATCGGGCTGGCTATTACCATTGACGAGGCAAAGCCCATAATCAACGACCTGCTTCTGCACGGCGCAGTTATGCAGAGACCCAAGCTCGGCATTATCCCTCTTGAGCTTAACGAATACACGGCGGCGTTATACAATTTAGATGTAAGCGAGGGCATCCTCGTGCGCGTAATACTCAAAGGCGCGCCCGCGCTTTACAGCGAGCTGACCGTGGGCGACGTAATCATCGAGGTTGAGGGTGTTACGGTCAGGACGGTCGCCGATGTGCAGTCCGTAATAAGAAACAACCGCCCCGGTGACACGGTCGAGCTGACGGTTATACGTATTAACGAAACGGGCGGGCAGAACAGGGTTTCAATCGAAATTCAATTGGCGAACGACGCTGATTTGGAATAAAAAAATTAATTTTGGAGGATTTCACAATGAAAAGACGTATTCTATCGCTGATGATTGCGGTTGTGTTTGTTTTCGGGGTTGTGCCGGCGATTCCTGCGGCGGCGAACTATTCCGGCACACACTGGAGTTTTGATTCCGCAACCGGAACGCTCACTGTCACTATGGACGAAGGCACGGCGGCATGGCGCACAGGCAGGAGCGAGGCTACTTTTAGAATAGAAGATGTAAAGTCGGTTATTATCGGAAACAATGTTAAGTACATAATCAGGGATGCGTTTCGAGGTTGCACAAGCCTGACGAGTATAACAATCCCCGACAGCGTTACGAGAATAGGTGATGCAGCGTTTCGAGGTTGCACAAGCCTGACGAGCGTTACAATCCCCGACAGCGTTACGCATATAGGCGATTGGGTGTTTTGGGGTTGCACAAGCCTGACGAGCGTTACAATTGGAAACGGCATTACAAGTATAAGTAGCAATGCGTTTGCGGCTTGCGAAAAACTGACGAGTGTTACATTCGGAAAAAGCGTTACGAGTATAGGCTCTTGGGCGTTTAGGGGTTGCACAAGCCTGACGAGTATTACAATTCCAGACAGTGTTACGAGTATAGGCATTGCGGCGTTTGGGGACTGCACAAGCCTGAAAAGTATTATTATCCCCGACAGCGTTACGAGTATAGGCAATAGTGCTTTTAGTGGTTGTACAAGTCTGGCGAGCATAACAATCCCCGACAGCGTCACGAGTATAGGCGATATGGCGTTTAGTGGTTGCACAAGTTTGACGAGCATTATAATCCCTGACAGTGTTACGAGTATAGGCGAATATGCGTTTAG
>Ga0123353_10004600_pt1 | contig 17815 bp, 12 predicted proteins | sample TergutLab28metaG_3_FD_92763 | JGI IMG/M metagenome (GOLD analysis project Ga0123353, IMG submission 92763) | Labiotermes labralis P3 segment gut microbial communities from Petit-Saut dam, French Guiana - Lab288 P3 | ecosystem: Host-associated > Arthropoda: Insects > Digestive system > Gut ... | reverse complement strand
TCAGTGACAGCCATTGAAGGCTCTTTAATTTGCGCTTCGAATTGACATCTGAGCCAGTCTGTGCTATACTCTTTTTGTCCGATGAGGTAAGCACGATAAAGGTTGACACGATCCATGTTCAGGGTGCTGCCATAGCCGCCATAGACCGCATACTTTGCCAACTTGTGCAATCCCAGCTTCACGAAATACTCAATGAATGGGCGCTGATGAAATCGCTGCAGATACGGCAGAACCTCCATCGGCTCACGATCGTGCAAATAGAACGCCTGCAACTGGCTGTATTGCCAGGGCGTCCCGGCAAGCACGCCGTCGAGGCCGCGCAGCAGCAGGCCGGTCACGTCGCCGGCGTAGAGGGGCCGGGACCAGTAGGCCCAGCCGTCCGTGTCGTACACCCAGCCGATGAAGTCCAGCTGCTGCTGGGGCGTCGCGGCCATGTACTGCGCCATGGGGATGATCGGGTCGTGGGCATGGCTGAACTCGGCGGTCTGTTTGACCTTTGCCTTATCTTCCGCTGAGAGCGTCGCATAGGTCGCGCCGGTGGGGGAATAATCGCCGGTGTCCTGGAAAATGCCGCCCGCGCTGGCCGGGAAGAACCACTTCCGCCCGCCGAGGGTACAGGTGAACCAGTCGTGGAACAGCTCCAGGGCGTCGTTGCTCAGGCCGCAGTCGGCGACATTCTTGCCGTGGGGATGGTCGGCGTCGTCGCCGGGGATGTGCGTGGTCCAGTCGATGCTCGCGGGGGGCGTGTTCGTGGTCAGGTCCATGAACTCGTCGAGCTTGACGCGCACGTACATCACGCCCTTACCCGCGTTTTCGGCGTAGACCGCCTTGCCGCCCGTTTCTGGCTCGTAGTCGTCGTGCAGGGCGAGCTCCTTGTCCGCAGCCGTGCCGGAAAACTCGTTGATCTGCGTGAGCCTGTCCGACCAGGCGAAGGTGCCCACGGCCAGCAGGGCCGCAGCGGCCACCAGGGCGACGATGAGCGCGATCTTTTTGTGAGTTAGGTGTTTCATGTTCTCCTCCTTCAATTGGGTGAAATATATGGGGTTGACTTTTGCTTGGGAATTGCGTATAATAGAGTAAGGAAAGTAAGATTTCCAAGCGAATTAAGAATGGAGGTGCTGCAAATGGAAGTTGCGAGAGTCACCAGCCGGGGGCAAATCACTATTCCCATCGATATACGCAGGAAGCTTGGCGTGCGCGAGGGCGACAAGGTTATCTTCGTGGAGGACGACGACAGGATTTTCGTCGCTAACGCCGCGAGGGTCGCCTTTGACAATGTGCGAAGGGCCTTTGCGGGGGAAGCCGAGCGCCTGGGCCTGAAGACCGAGGACGATGTGGTCGCCCTGGTGAAAGAGGTGCGCCGGGAGATGTGGGAGGAACGCAATGCGGATCATGCTTGACACGAATGTTCTTGTATCCGCGTTCGTTCTGAATTCCCGCAATATGCTGACGCTGATTGACGCGCTCTGCGAGCGGTGCACCATTGTCCTGCCGACTTATGTTGTCGATGAGCTCAAGCGCGTAACCCGAAAGAAATTCTCCGGCAAGTATAAGCAAATGGAAAAATTTCTGCGGGAGCTGCCCTATGAGCTGGTCTACACGCCTGAATGGATCGAGGAGGAAGACTATCCCGAAATCCGCGACCCGGAGGATTTGCCGGTTCTGGCGTCCGCGATCTTCGAGGATGTGGACATACTCCTGACCGGCGACGGCGATTTCGCGCCCGTCGACATCGACCACCCCGAAATCCTCAAGCCCGCCGAGTTCATCGCCAAGTACCTGGGTTAGCCCGCCCCCCCGCCCCCAGCCCAAAGCCAACCGCGGTTGGCTCTGCGGGCCGGGGGCTTTTGGGTTCCTTTGTTTTTCACGTCCTCGGCCCCCAGCCCTGCACTATGGAAGCCAGGGGCCTTTAAGGGATGAATGGGGTTAGCTTGGCTCAGTGCAAAATGTCTGCTCGCACCCACAAAGCGGGGCGGAGGGCAAGGAGGTACGAGGTATTGAGTTGGCTGTCGACGTAGCCACTACCGCCGACGAAGCACGCGCCGGAGGTATAGCCGCCGGGCGACCGGATCCACCAATGCGCATAGGAATAGACCTTCGCGTTCGCGTCGCCTGCCGCCGAGCCGGTTGAGGTGATTTTGTTACTGCCGGATCTGGGGCGCTTTCCGAGGCGGAAGCGGTATGCACCTACATCCGGGGAAAGAAGCTGGGAGGCAGAAGCGGCATGCTGCCGGAATTTTTGTCTCTGCTGCTGCGCAGGGCGAGAAAAATATAGGCCAAACAGAATAGAAAAAACAGAACGCCAGGCGACTTGCTTAGGCGTTCTTTTTTATGCCCCGCAGGAGATCCTGCGGGCTTTTCTTTCCCCCTTCATGCCAGAGGGGGAAAGCATTTGACTCCATACATCATAGCAAATTCGGGGGTGAAATGCAAGATTTTTTTGAAATTCTATGTTCTTCATGGGCGCAATTTTCTGATGCAGAAGATTGCGCCCATGAAAACCATAGAGCCCCGTGCTATTCGGGGTCAAAAATTGGGTCACGAAAGGAATCAATAATTATGGCAAGACGAGGCGAAAACATACGCCAGCGCAAAGACGGACGCTGGGAGGGACGGTATATTAAGGGCCGCGCTCCCGATGGGCGCGCGCAGTATGCATCCGTGTATGCAAAGGGATTGTTTCAGGAATAAGTATGTCCTTATTGGATTCATTGTATTTTTTCCAAAGGCCATGTATTTTTTTTGCTGTGATGCTAACTTCGTCCTCGCTCATTCTATGGGCCTGGATAAACGCAATTAGTAGCCAGTGCATCCAAATTCCGGTATTAAGCGTATGCCCTCCTTCATTAAGCGGTCGTAACGCGCCTTTGACATAACAACCGCTATCGGCTTGCCGTTCTTTTGAATGAACGCGGTATTGTCGGCTTCTACAAGTTCTCGCAGTAATTTCGAGGACTGGCCTCGGTTGAATTCAGCAATATTTAAATGTCCCATAATCGGCTTTGGTTTTTTGTCAGCCATCTGCAAGAGCGGCGCAAAGGACTGGGGTTTACTCTCAGAGGCTTTGCCGCTGAATTGGAGATCGCGCCCGCATATATGAGCGACATCGAAAAGGGGCGCCGATATCCGCCGGAAAAGAAGCTGGACGACATCGCCAGAATTCTGAAACTTCAAGGCGATGACAAAGACCGCCTACTGGACTTGGCGGCTATGGCAAAGTCAAACACAGTATCCTCCGACCTTCCCGAATACATCATGGAGAAGGATTTAGCGAGAGTCGCGCTTAGAAGGGCGCGTGAAACGAAGCTCTCTGATGACGGGTGGAAAGAGGTTATTGACCTGATTAACAGCAAAAGTGAAAGTCAGACAGATTAAGGCGGTGGTTTGTTGTATCATATTCTATTCAGCGGAGCGCCTTGAAAACAAGGCAGTTGAAATTTTGCAAAAATATAAAAATGGCGAGCTTCTGCTCTCCCCGCAAGCGATGGATGTTGACCGCTTTGCCGAATTTCACCTAAAGGCAAAAATCGATTTTGCCAATCTGTCGCAAGATAGGTTGACATTAGGCTGCACCTGCTTTAACGACGGCGTGCTTATGGTGTGGGATGATGAACGCACCGAGGAAGTGCCGCTTAATGTGGAAAGGGGTTGGATTTTGGTCGACAACGATATCCTCGATTGTGAAGTCGAGGGTAGAATCCGTTTTACTATAATTCATGAATGCGCTCACTGGATTCTACATCCACGTTTCTATTATCAGAAGCCCGGAGAAAAGATTCCGCGAATCCAGTGCACGATTTTTCAAATTGAGGACAAAGAAAGGCGGCTCCCGATGACTGACGAGGAAGTCAGAGAATGGCAGGCTGACCGTCTCGGCGCGGCATTGATTATGCCCGCAAATACTGTGAAAATGTTGCTCGCGGGTAAATTAGGGCTGAGTGATGTCAATACTCTGGGCGTGAGCCTCGACCCCTTCACCGACAACCACCACTCCGCCGCCGTTCTTGGCAAAGCAAAATTCCTCAATCCGGCGAGTTGGCGCTGCGCCATGATATGGTGCGCGGTGATGGGCTTGCCGCTGTCGCTGGAAAACGTGGGCGCGGCACTGGGGCTGGAGAAACAAAAGCTGACCGAAGGCAAAGACCTCATCCGCTATTTCTGTAAACCGCAGGGTTCGAGGGAACTCCACAGCGATTTTCGGCATAGTTCGAGCCGTTTGATAGTAGGTCACTTTAAGACAAAAAAGGGCACCGTGAGGTTGTACCTTACGATGCCCTTAGATTTGGTGACCCGGACGGGACTCGAACCCGTGATGCCGCCGTGAAAGGGCGGAGTCTTAACCGCTTGACCACCGGGCCGAATCGCGGGAGGAGGGGGGATTGCTTGGTAGCGGCAACTGGATTCGAACCAGTGACACTCCGGGTATGAACCGAATGCTCTAGCCAGCTGAGCTATGCCGCCATTTTTTCAGGATTCCAAAGCCTAACTATTATACACGCATTCGCGGGGCTTGTCAATAGATAAATGCCGCCATAGGCCATAAAATTTGTAAATTTGTAAATTCGCATATAGTTCATTAGACGACAAGAATGTGCCCAGCCATGAACGGCTGCTGCCCCGGCTGGTCTACTACATGGATTGCAACAGAAATTTCTGGATGCCCTATGAAGTGCCCGCGGACCGCGACGAATGCTGGTGCTGGGAGGGCTGCCCCCCGCCCACGGGGGCGGCGGGGGCGAGGTAGGTGGTTGATGCGCAGCAAGCCCCCTCGCTTGCGAGGGGGGGGACAGCGTCGGCGCTTCACAGAAGCGCTGACGCAGGGGGGGCCATATGGGGCGAGATTCGTATTACAGGTTGAACCACTGCCCCACCTCCACGCGCCCGTCCGGGAAAATATCCAGCGCCGTGCAGCCGCGCACCCGGTGCAGCGGGATGCCGTAGACCCGGAAGGAGTAGCCGCTGCCCTGTGCGTAGACATAGCGCATCCCACGCCACAGGATGTCGAAGCTGTTGTAGTGGTCGTGCCCGCACACGATGGCCCAGATGCCCAGCGCCCGCGCGCGCTCCAGAAGGGCTCCGCCCTGCGCCCGCGTGCCGCCGGGGCAGATTTTTTCATGGCTCGCGCCGTGCAACAACTGTGCCTCGCCCTTTTCCCAGGCCTCTAAGGCGTCCTGATATTGCTGTATGGGCACATGAAAGAACACGACGCCGGGCGTATCCGGGTACTTCGAGGCCGCGCGCGCCAACCAGTCCAGCTGGTCCGGCTGGATATGCCCGTGCCCCCTGCGCCCGCCGCCGCTGTCCAGGAAATACAGCAGCTGCGCCGCTTTCCCCTCTTCGTTGATGACGGCAATCGCCTGGTTGCCGCTGCCGGTGACGCCCGGCAGCTCCGCATTGCCCAAAAAGCGCTCGCTTTCCTGATAATACTCGATCACCTCGCGGCGGGGCAGGTCGCGCTCGTGCTCGCCCTCGTGGTTGCCCAATACGGCAGTCCATGGCACGCCCATGCCGTCCATCGTATTCACAAAAGCACGTGTACGCTTGCGATTATCGGGCACGATGGCCGTATCCCCCAGGACGGCCACCAAGTCTGGCTCCAGCCTGCGCACGTTCCTGCGCATGAAGAAATTGGTCAGCGCGGCGCTGAGGGGCGCCTCGCCGTTGTAGTGCAAATCGGTGAACAGCGCCAGCCGCAGCGGCCCGCCGCCGCTCATGCGCAGCTCGAATATGCCCATGTCGTTCATTCGCATAGCCCCCTCAAAACCTTCGCGTCCCTTGCGCACTGCGCCGCGCTGTCGCCCTTCACGAATTCCAATATGGCTGCCTTCGGCCGCGCCAGTTGCAAGTAGTCCCGCCACCGTGCCGCGCCGGCCTGCAGCGGCAGCCGCCTGCCCGCGCGCGTCCAGTGGAACACGTGCACGTGCGCCAGCCAGGGCAGCACGGCCTCCAGCTCGGCGAGATTTTTTTCATGGGAAAGCGCGGGGTTCGGCTGCCAGTAGGTTTTTACGTTTTCCCGGTCTATGGCCTCCAGCAGCGCCAGCGCGCCTTCGGCTGTCTCGGTCAATGTGTTCCTGTGGTACTCAAACGCGATGGTAATCTCATGCGCTTTCGCCGGCGCGGCGATGCGCCGGGCGTCTTCCACGGCGCGGTTGAAATCCCCCTGGGCCCACACCCGTATCACACCGGCCTGAAGCGCCAGGGCAGTCTCCAGCACGGGCGCAAATGCCGCCCCGCCGCCAAGCTTATAATATGAGCCGTAGGAAAGCACGGCCAGCCCGGCCTCTGCCGTGGCTTGCCGGATTTCTCCTGCGAGCGCAGCGTCGCCGGGCGGCGCGTGGACGTCCCCGCCCCACTCGACGCCCTCCAGGCCGCTGTCGCCGGCGATCTGTATGATCTCCCGGAAGCCCAGCCTGCGGAAGGTCACGGAGGTCAGGCCGGTCATATTGGCTGCTCCCCTCTGTAGCGCTCGTACCTTCGCAGGGTCAATTCGCCGGGACGGCCGTCCGGCGTGCCGTCGCAGCCCTCCATGGGCTGGACGGCCAGCCGATTGGGAATGGTCATTTTCCCCATCGCAAGCGGCGTGCCGAGCGCATCCAGGCGCTGCGACAATGGAATATCCACGCCGCAGGGCCTCTATTGTGGGATAGTTAAATTTTTTCATTCCCATCATCCGAACAGCGGCGAGAGCAGAAACGCCGCGTCGCACAGCAGGGCGAAAAAGCCGCGCACAAATCCCGGCAGGCGCACCAGCTTTTGCGCCAGCTCGGGCTGGTCGGTGATCAGCCCCACCGCGCCCTGGCCGCTGCCGCCGATGAGGAACAGGATGTCGTTGGCCGTCCAGGTGCGCAGCTCCACGCCGATTGCCGCGCACTTGCGCGCGATCCCGGAGGACATCGCGGCGAACTGCGGGTGCAGGGCGTCCAGGCCATACTCTACGCAAAATCCCACCGGGTCTTTACGCACAACCTTGTCGAACTCGCCGCCGGGGTTGTACAGCAGGGCGATATAGGCGTTCCCGTCAGCCTCCTTGCAAGCCAGGATGGCCTCCATGTCGAAGCTCTGGAAAATCACTTTGCCCATCAAGTCGAATTCTTTCACAGCCTGCACTGTTTTCGCCGCGATGCCGCCCTCGTTGTTCTTCAGCTCGATCAAAATCACAGCGACATCCTTCACGCAATTGAGAAATTCCTCCAGCGTGGGGATTTTTGTCCCCGCGAACGCATCGCCGAATTTCTCGCTGTAGCCGAAGTCGCAGCCCTTCAGCTCCTCCAGGGTCATCTCGCTGATTTTCCCCTCCCCGTCGGAGCATCGATTGACGCTGCCGTCGTGGGAGAGCACCACATACCCGTCTGCCGTGACGTAGACGTCGCATTCCACGCCGTGGGCGCCGAGCTCTATGGCCTTTTCAAATGTGGGCAGGGTGTTCTCCGGGGCATAGGCGTTCGCCCCCCGGTGCGCGATGACCTGCGCGGGCGGCTGCTTCCGCAGTGCCGCCCCGGTGAGCCCCAGCAGCAGGGCCGCAAAGGCCAGCAGGGCGAGGGCGATGATCCAAATGCGTTTGCGCTTGTTGGGCACGAGGTGTACCTCCTTAAAAAAAGCTTGACAATATGTCTTATATAGAGTATAATGAGTTTGTGAAAGGGAAGCGCCCCCGGGCGGCAACCCGAGGACGCAGCACCGCCCAGGTTGCGGTTGCACCTCTTTCCTCTTTAACGATTTAACGATTTAAGAAGGAACCGCCCAGCTTGTTACGGCCGAGGGCGGTTCTTTCTTTTATGTGTTTGGCCGCGAGGCCAAGCAAGTGCAGGATTGCTTGCGCAACCGCGATGGCATAGGACGGATCCGCCGCCAACGCCGTGTATATTTCCACCACTGCCTGCACCAAAGCACAAAGTGCTTTCATCAAAGGCGCCATCTCCTTTCTTTAACGTTCCGAACCACCAGAGACGCAAAGAGAAAAGACGACGCAACCGCCACCCTGAACAGGGCCACATCCAGTATATCACAGGAATTGCCGAAATGCAACAACTATTTCAACAAAAGAGACGCATTTCGACATGCGTCTCTTTTCACATTTTGCGTCTACTCCCCGCTGATCGCGTCCATATACTGCCTGGCGAACGGGCTGGAGGTGTTCATCACCGTCACGTCGCCGTAGCACTTCATGCCGGTGCCGCTGGGCAGCAGCTTGCCGATGATCACGTTTTCCTTCAGGCCGATGAGGGGGTCGCTCTTGCCCTTGATGGCGGCGTCGGTGAGCACGCGGGTGGTCTCCTGGAAGCTCGCGGCGGAGAGGAAGCTCTCTGTCGCCAGGGACGCCTTGGTGATCCCCATGAGCACGGGCGCGGCCTGGGGCAGCACGGCCTCCTCGCCCTTTTCGGCCAGCAGGGCCTCGCAGGCGCGGCGGAACTCGCGCTTTTCCAGCAGGGTGCCGGGCAGCCAGGTGGTGTCGCCCGGCTCGGTGATTTTCAGCTTGCGCATCATCTGCCGGATAATCACCTCGATGTGCTTGTCGGAGATGTCCACGCCCTGCCCGCGGTAGGTGCGCTGCACCTCCTGGATCAAGTAATTGTGTACTTCGTGCACACCCAGCACAGCCAGGATGTCGTGGGGGTTGCGCGCGCCCTCGGTGATGTTCTCGCCCTTGCGCACGCGCTGCCCGTCCGTAACTTTTATGATCTGGTCGTAGGGGATCGGATAGGCCTTTTCTTCCGGGGCCTCGGGGTCGTCGCTTGTAATGATAATATTCTTGGCCTTCTTGATCTCCCGGAAGGACACGATGCCGTCGAGCTCCGCGATGAGGGCCAGCAGCTTGGGCTTGCGGGCCTCGAAGAGCTCCTCCACGCGGGGCAAACCCTGGGTGATGTCGCTCTGGTCCTTCGCGCCGCCTGTGTGGAAGGTGCGCATGGTCAGCTGTGTGCCCGGCTCGCCGATGGACTGCGCCGCGATGATGCCCACGGCCTCCCCCACGGTCACGGCGTCGCCCGTGGCCAGGTTGGAGCCGTAGCAGCGGATGCACACGCCGCGCTCGGCCTCGCAGGTGAGCAGCGAGCGTATCTTGATGCCCGGGCGCTTGCCCTCGGGGGCGTTCTCCCGCACGAAGGCGGCCACCTTCACGGAATCGGCCTCCGTCATCAGATCGTGTCTGCCCTGCACCAGCGCGCCCGTCATCTCGTCCACCAGGTCGTCCACCAGGAAGCGGCCCATCAGGCGCTCCTCCATGGGTACGATGCGCTGCCCGTCGGCGTAGACGTCATAGACCTCGCTGCCGTCCCTGCAGCCGCAGTCCTGGTCGTGGATGATCACATCCTGGGAGACGTCCACCAGGCGCCGGGTCAGGTAGCCTGAGTCCGCCGTGCGCAGGGCCGTATCCGCCAGGCCCTTCCTCGCGCCGCGCGACGCGATGAAGTATTCCAGGATATTCAGGCCCTCGCGGTAATTGGACCGAATGGGAATCTCGATCGTCCTGCCCGCCGCGTTGGCGATCAGGCCGCGCATCCCGGCCAGCTGGCGCAGCTGGCTCTCCGTGCCGCGCGCGCCCGAGCGCAGCATCATATTGAAGGGGTTGAACTCGTCGATGTTCTCTTTCAGGGCGTTGGCCACCCGGGCGGTGCAGTCGCCCCAGGCGTCTATGGTGCGCTGGGAGCGCTCGTCGCCGCTCATCAAGCCGCGGTTGAACTGCCGGGTGATGTTCGCGATGGTCTTCTCTGTCTCCTCGATGATGGTGGCCTTCTGGGGCGGGATGGTGGCGTCGCCCACGGCCACCGTGATGCCAGAGCGGGTGGAGAACTGGTAGCCCTGGGTCTTGATTTTGTCGAGCACGTCGGCGGTGCGGGAGGTGCCGTGCACGCGGATGCAGCGGTCGATGATCTTCCCCAGCTGGTTCTTGTTCACCAGGAAATCCACCTCCGGGGCGAAGAGGTTCTCCGGGTCGCTGCGGTCCACAAAGCCCAAATCCTGCGGGATGGGCTCGTTGAAGATCACGCGCCCCAGCGAGGTCTCGATGATCTTCGAGATCTGCCTGCCGCCGCCGAGCTTGCGCGTCATCCTAATTTTCACCTTGGCGTGCAGGTCCAAAATGCCCTCGTCGTAGGCCATCTGGGCCTCGTCCACGCCGGAGAACACCTTGCCCTCGCCGTTCGCGCCGGGCCTGATGTAGGTCAAATAATAGGAACCAAGAACCATGTCATTCGTTGGCACGGTCACGGGGCGTCCATCAGAAGGCTTCAAAAGATTGTTCGCGGCCAGCATGAGCAGCCTGGCCTCAGCCTGTGCTTCAACCGAAAGCGGCACGTGCACGGCCATCTGGTCGCCGTCGAAGTCCGCGTTGAAGGCGGTGCACACCAGGGGATGAAGCTTGATGGCGCGCCCTTCTACAAGCACAGGTTCAAACGCCTGAATGCCCAGCCTGTGCAGCGTCGGCGCACGATTCAGCATCACCGGGTGATCCTCGATCACGACCTCCAGGGCGTCCCAGACGTCGTTGTGGCTGCGCTCCACCATCTTGCGCGCCGATTTTACATTTCCGGCCTTCTCCGTCTCAACAAGCCTTTTCATGACAAAAGGCTTGAATAATTCCAGGGCCATCTCCTTGGGCAGGCCGCACTGGTGGATCTTCAGCTCCGGCCCGACCACGATCACCGAGCGGCCCGAGTAGTCCACGCGCTTGCCCAGCAGGTTCTGCCGGAAACGCCCCTGCTTGCCCTTGAGCATGTCGGAAAGCGACTTGAACGCCCGGTTGTTGGCCCCGGTCACGGGCCGCCCGCGCCTGCCATTGTCGATGAGCGCGTCCACGCTCTCCTGCAACATGCGCTTCTCGTTGCGCACGATGATCTCCGGCGCGCCCAGCTCCAGCAGCTTGGTCAGGCGATTATTTCGATTGATCACGCGGCGATACAGGTCGTTCAGGTCGGACGTGGCGAACCTGCCGCCGTCCAGCTGCACCATGGGGCGTATCTCCGGCGGGATGACCGGCACCACGTCCAGGATCATCCACTCGGGCCGGTTGCCGGACTGCCGGAAGGCCTCTACGCACTCCAGGCGCTTGAGCAATTTCGCGCGCTTCTGGCCCGTGGCGGCCTCGAACTCCGCCATCAGCTCGCTGTAGAGCTCCTCCAAATCAACGCCCGCCAGCAGTTCCTGCACCGCCTCGGCCCCCATGCCCGCCTGGAAGTCCTGCTCGTAGCGCATCCTGTATTCCGCGTGGGTCTTCTCGTCCAGGGTCTGGCCCTTCAGCAGGGGCGTATCCCCCGGGTCGGTGACGATATACATGGCAAAATAGAGCACCTTCTCCAGGTTGCGGGGGGAGATGTCCAGCATCAGGCCCATCCGGGAGGGGATGCCCTTGAAATACCAAATATGCGAAACCGGTGCCGCCAGCTCGATATGGCCCATGCGCTCGCGCCGGACCTTCTGCTTGGTGACCTTCACGCCGCAGCGCTCGCAGATTTTGTCCTTGTAGCGCATACGCTTATATTTGCCGCAGTGGCACTCCCAGTCCTTCGTGGGCCCGAAAATGCGCTCGCAGAACAGGCCGTCCCGCTCGGGCTTGAGTGTGCGGTAGTTGATGGTCTCGGGCTTCTTCACCTCGCCGAAGCTCCAGGCGCGTATCTGCTCAGGGGACGCCAATCCAATCCTGATTGACTCAAAGGTGATGTTCTGCTGCTGTTCCATATGCCCTCCCCTTTTTATAGTTGACAGTTGACAGTTGACAGTTGACAATTTTTGCGACAGGACAATCTATCCAACTGTCAACTGTCAATTGTCAACTATAAACTGAAATCATTCCTCCGGCTGGTAGTCGTCCGCGTAGTCGTCCAGCAGTTCTTCGTCGGCTTCCTCCTCCTCAGGGAGGACGTAGTCGTCCGCGCCGTCGAGTTCCTCTTCGTCCTCGTCCTCTTCGTCGTCGGGCAGGGCGGAGAGGTCGGGCCGGCTTTCCTGCCTGTCGGGCACGCCAAAGCCGGGCTCGTCCTCGAAGGTCTGCTTCAGGTCGATCTCCTCGCCGTCCTTATCCAAAATACGCACGTCCAGGGCCAGCGACTGCAATTCCTTCACAAGGACTTTAAAGCTCTCGGGGATGCTGGGCTGGGGCACGTTCTTGCCCTTCACGATGGCCTCGTAGGTCTTCACGCGCCCAACCACGTCGTCGGATTTCACAGTTAATATTTCTTGTAGAGTGTATGCCGCGCCGTAGGCCTCCAGGGCCCAGACCTCCATCTCGCCGAAGCGCTGCCCGCCGAACTGCGCCTTGCCGCCCAGGGGCTGCTGCGTCACCAGGGAATAGGGGCCCGTGGAGCGCGCGTGTATCTTGTCGTCCACCAGGTGCAGCAGCTTGAGGAAGTACATCACGCCCACGGTGACCTTGTTGTCGAACCTGCGGCCCGTGCGGCCGTCGTAGAGCCAGCTCTTGCCGTCCTCGGAGGCCCCGGCCTCCCGCAGCGCGTCGATGATGTCGCTTTCGTGGGCGCCGTCGAACACCGGGGTCATCAGGCGGATGGCCTCGCCGGTCTTCAGGCCCAGCTGCCGTGCCGCGAAGCCCATGTGGACCTCCAGCACCTGGCCGATGTTCATCCGGCTGGGCACGCCCAGGGGATTGAGCACGATGTCCAGCGGCGTGCCGTCCTCCAGGAAGGGCATATCCTCCTGCGGCAATATGCGGGAAACCACGCCCTTGTTGCCGTGGCGGCCGGCCATTTTGTCGCCCACGCTGAGCTTTCGTTTTTGCGCTATGAAGCATCTGACTACTTTGTTCACCCCTGGTGAGAGCTCATCTGAATTTTCTCTTGTAAACACTTCGACGTTGACGACGATGCCGTATTCGCCGTGGGGCAGGCGCAGGGAGGTATCACGCACTTCTTTCACTTTTTCGCCGAAAATCGCGCGCAGCAGGCGTTCTTCGGCAGTGAGCTCCGTCTCGCCCTTTGGGGTGACTTTCCCAACCAGAATATCGCCGGATTTCACTTCCGCGCCAATCCTGATAATGCCGAACTCGTCGAGGTCCTTCATGGCGTCGTCGCCCACGTTGGGGATGTCCCTGGTGATCTCCTCGGGGCCGAGCTTCGTGTCCCGGGCCTCCAGCTCGAAGTTCTCGATGTGAATCGAGGTGTACACGTCGTCCTGGACGACCTTTTCGTTGACGAGCACCGCGTCCTCGTAGTTGTAGCCCTCCCAGGTCATGAAGCCGATCAGGGCGTTCTTGCCCAGCGAAATTTCGCCGTGGTCGGTGGCGGGGCCGTCCGCGATGACCTGCCCGGCCTTGATGCGGTCGCCAACCTCCACGATGGGCTTCTGGTTGATGCAGGTCCCATGGTTGGAGCGCATGAACTTGATCAGGTCGTAGGTGCGCTTGGCCCCGCCCTCGTCGCGCTTGACCACGATCTTGTCGGCGGAGACGTAAATCACCGTGGCGTCCTCTTTGGCGAGCACCACCACGCCGCTGTCCACCGCGGCCTTGTACTCTATGCCCGTGCCGACGTAGGGGGCCTGCGTCTGCAGCAGGGGCACCGCCTGCCGCTGCATGTTGGAGCCCATCAGCGCCCGGTTCGCGTCGTCGTTCTCCAGGAAGGGGATCATCGCCGTGGCCACGGAGACCACCATCTTGGGGCTCACGTCCATATACTGCACGCGCTCCCGGTCCACTTCCAGGTATTCGTCCCGCCACCTGGCATTGACGCGCTCTCTCGCGAAGTGGTTGTTCCCGTCCAGCGGCTCGTTGGCCTGCGCGACGACGTATTCGTCCTCTTCGTCCGCGGGCATATAGCGCGTTCTGTCAAGCACCACGCCGTTTTCGACTCTTCTGTAGGGCGCTTCTATAAAGCCATATTTATTAATTCTGGCATAGGTCGCCAGATACGAGATCAACCCCACGTTCTGGCCCTCGGGGGTCTCGATGGGGCACATGCGCCCGTAGTGGCTGTAGTGCACGTCGCGCACCTCAAAGCCCGCGCGCTCGCGGGAGAGCCCGCCGGGGCCCAGCGCCGAGAGCCTGCGCTTGTGCGTCAATTCAGCTAAGGGGTTGGTCTGGTCCATGAACTGGCTCAGCGGCGAGCTGCCGAAGAACTCCTTAATCGCCATGCTTACGGGCCGGATATTTATTAAAGTAGCCGGGGAGATTTTATCCACGTCGTCCTGGGCCTGGAGGGTCATCTTCTCCCGCACGAGCTTCTCCATGCGGGCCATGCCGATGCGGAACTGGTTCTGCAGCAGCTCGCCCACGCAGCGGATGCGCCGGTTGCCCAAATGGTCGATGTCGTCGGCCTTGCCCACGCCCGCCGCCAGGCAGTTGACGTAGTTGATGGAGGCGAAGATGTCCTGGTGGGTGATGTGCTTGGGCACAAGCTCGTCCGAGCGCTTGCGCATCTCCGCCAGCAGGGCCTCGTCCCCGAGCTTCTTCGAGAGGATCTCGAAGAACACCCCGGCCACTACCTTCTCGCTCAGGCCCGCCTGCTCCAGCTGCGCCTCGGTGAACTGCGGCAGGTAGTCGCAGGTGCGCCGGTCGGTGCCGCCGTCCAGGTCGGGCTTGCCCTTGAGGTCTATCATCCCGTTGGAGATCACCGCCAGGGTGTGGCCCTCGCCAAGCTGGACCACCGCCCGCGTGACGCCCGCCTGTTCGATCTCGTAGGCCCGCTCGTGCGTGATGAGCTCCCCCGGCTCGGCCAGCAGCTCCCCCGTGCGGGGGTCGGCCACGGGCTCGGCCAGGCGGCAGCCGGCCATGCGCGCGCCGATGGCCAGCTTCTTATTGTATTTGTAACGCCCGACTTTTGAAATATCATACCTGTGGGGTCGAAGAACAGCTGCTCGATGTGCTGCTGGGCGGTCTCCAGGGTCACCGGCTCGCCGGGGCGCAGCTTGCGGAACACCTCCATGCAGGCCTCGGCGGAGTTGGCGATCTCGTCCTTCTCCAGGCTGGCCTCAATGCGGATGTCCTCGCCGAAGAACTCGCGGATTTCGGCGTTCGATTCTATCCCCAGCGCCCGGATGAGCGTGGTAATGAAGAGCTTTCGATTCTTGTCTATCCGGCAATAGAACAGGTCGTTGACGTCTGTCTCGTACTCCAGCCACGCCCCCCGGTTGGGGTTGATGGTGCCGGAATAGAGCTCCAGGCCGGTTTTGTCGTGGCTGACGCCGAAATAGACCCCCGGCGAGCGCACCAGCTGGGAGACGATCACGCGCTCGGCCCCGTTCACCACGAAGGTGCCGCTGTCCGTCATGAGCGGGAAATCGCCCATGTAGATCTCGCTCTCCTTCAGCACGCCGCTCTCCCGGTTGAGCAGCCGCGCTTTCACGCGCATGGGGGCGGCGTAGGTGGCGTCGCGCTCCTTGCACTCGCGCACGGTGTACTTCGGCTTGTCGTCCAGCCGGTAGTCCACGAAGGTGAGCACCCAATTGCGGCTGTAGTCGGTGATCTCCGCCGTGTCGCGGAACACCTCGCGCAGCCCCACGTCCAGGAACCACTGGAAGGAATCCTTCTGCACCTCGATGAGATTTGGCATGTCCATGACTTCGCGGATTTTCCCGTAACTCAAACGGGTCTGCGTGCCTCGCCGAACCGGTGTGACGTTGCGCATGGGCTTCTCTTCCTCCGTTCTTATTCTGTCCCCTAAAAAAGCGTCGGACACGTCGCGTTTTAAAAATAACAAAAAATCGCTTGCATTTTTGTGCAGAGTGTGCTAGAATAAGGGCAACCCCACGTTAGCGCCGCACACCGGGGGGCATAGGCCTGCCAGTTTAACAGCACACGATTACTTTATTGTACTCCTTGACACGGGTTTTGTCAAGGCTTTTTTTGGGCTTTTTGGCTTAATTTTTAAAATTAACATATCATTTATATTTTTGTTATTCTTTCGGCAGAATGTATGCATTACGCATTGAAAAGGAGAACCCCCATGCCCGCTCCCATCCAGATTAAGCGCCGCCTCAATCGTATGATTGAGCTCTTCCCCGGCGGCAACCCCAACATCCCCTCGCAGCTGTACGCCATCAAAGCCCAGGCCCCGGACTTGGCAAATTTCCCCCTGCCACTGCCCTCGAAAAAATCAGATTACACCTGCTTTGCCGAGAGCCGCGGCGGCGTCATGTGGTACGGCGCGAAGACCGGCCTGACCCGCTGGGACCCCAACGCCCCCCGGAAGGAAGACCGCGTGCAGTATTTCAGCGCCACAAGGCATTTGCCCGACAATGAGGTGAAAGCCATTTCAATTGACAATGCACAATGTACAATGCACAATGATTATGAGGTTCTCTGGGTGCTCACAGCCACCGGGGCCGCGAAGATCACGATGCGGTGGCTCACCGGCGAGGAGAAGGCCGATATTCTCCTGGAGGAGAGCCTGCGGGTCGTTGATCGCCGGGGCATGATGACCCAGCGGCACTTGTCCGTTCCGGGCAGGCCCGAGACGGCAGTCCCTTATAATGAAAGCGACAACGACGGCTGCTTCGGCTGCGGCTACGCCATGGGCGAGCTGCTGCACTACGCCGTGCTGCGGCGGGAGCTCGGGGCGGATCATCCCAAGGCGATTGCGGCCAAAGCCGTCGCCACGCGCGCCAGCGAGGCCATGCTGCTGTTGCTCTTCATGCCCTGCCGCGGCGACGGCTTCACGGCGCGCACCTATATGACGCCCCACGAGCCCGTGCCCGGGGGCGGCGGCCTGTATTTCAAAAAGCTGGGCGACGGCACGGCGCGGCTGTGCACCACCGAGCGCACTTTGCGCGACGGCACCGCCGGGACGATCATCCCATGCCCCGACAAGGTGCCGCCGCGCCTGGCGAAGCTCTACGAGGACGAGGGCTTCACAGACAAGGGCCTGGTCTACAAGGCGGACACCAGTTCAGATGAGCTCACGCTGCACTTCGCGCACCTGTACTATTTGCACCTGGTGCTGGGCGACGAAGACCCCGAGCTCACCCGGCTCGCGATTGAAGGGGGCAGCGCCCTGCTGGGGCATATCCTCGACCACGGCAACGAGCTCATCGACGCCTTCGGCGAGCCCACCACCTGGGCGAAGTACAGCGAGCGCTACTTCCAGTTCGGCAGCCTAGGGTGGGTGGACGCCTGCCTGAACTCGACCGAATTGCTCATGTACCTGCGCGTGATGATGCAAATCAATCCAGAGAATGCCCGCTGGCAGGCGGCCTATGATACATTATTGGCGAGGGGCTACCAGTTCCTGGGCCAAAAGCACGCCGAACGCCTGGACCAGATGTGCGCCTTCCTGCACAACGACCCCGCCGAGGAGATCATGTACGGCGACCACATGCTGGCGACGGCGGCGTTCTGGCCGCTGATCCTGCTCGAACCCGACGAAAGCCTCAAGGCGCTCTACCGGGCGGGCTTCGTCTCCTGGCGCGGCAGCATAGGCCGGGAGTTCAACCCCGGCTACGATCTGCCTTTCGCATTGACATGCCCGGACGAGTACGTTGACTGGGCGCGCCTGGAGCAATGGTTCCACCGCAACCCTGCCAGCCGCCTGGCCTCCTGCGTGAACGTCGCCGCCCGGCACGATATGCCCGCGCGCGCGCGCCTCGCCGGCGACAAAGAGACCGGCTTCCTGCTCCCCCCGGACGAGTACCCCGTCTCGAAGTACGACCGCAACCCCAACGCCTACCGCGACGAGGAGAGCGGCGGCGCGCGCACGGTGGAGAGCTGCTATGTGTATACCTTCGCGTACTGGTTTGGCAGATGGTATGGCCTGGTGGATGACCACCCCAACGAATCTGCGGATTCGCCGGGGACCCCGGATGACCACCCCAACGAATCTGCGGATTCGCCGGGGACCCCGGATGACCACCCCAACGAATCTGCGGATTCGCCGGGGAC
>Ga0123353_10004599_pt1 | contig 17816 bp, 12 predicted proteins | sample TergutLab28metaG_3_FD_92763 | JGI IMG/M metagenome (GOLD analysis project Ga0123353, IMG submission 92763) | Labiotermes labralis P3 segment gut microbial communities from Petit-Saut dam, French Guiana - Lab288 P3 | ecosystem: Host-associated > Arthropoda: Insects > Digestive system > Gut ... | reverse complement strand
GAAAGAAATACTGCTTGGTATTGTTTGACAAACGTTTCTTTTCGGCTTTTGAGTCGGGAAACAACACTTCAGCCGAATGAGACACTGTCGCATAGTTATTCTGTATTTGCCGGTCCGAAAGATACACGGATATTGGCGCACTACAATTTGGGTGAAACTATTGCCTACGGCTGGTTCTGGTTCATTGCGCGTCCGCTGCTCGGTATTTTGCATTTCTTTCATTCATTCGGATTGAATTATGCGGCGGCGATTATTTTGCTGACAATTTGCGTACGGCTGTTGATGTTTCCCATCAGCATTAAACAGGCAAAAGGTGCAATTAAGATGCAGCAGATTCAGCCGGAATTGCAGGCATTGGCGGCAAAATACAAGGACGATATGCAGGCGCGGTCGCAAGCGCAGCGTGAGTTGTTCAAGAAACATAATTATAATCCGGCTAGCGGCTGTCTGCCGATATTTATTCAGATACCGATTTTCGTCGGACTTTACAAGGCGTTGACGATAGATGCCGGTCTTTACGGAACGCCGATGTTTTCGTCTTCTATCCGCTGGTGCAGCGACCTTTCTGCGCCGGATATGCTTTTCGATTGGAGTTCATTTTGGACTTCCACCGGATGGACTTCTTTCAATACCGGACAAGGAATGTTTTCACTGGGACCGTATTTTAATATCCTGCCGTTGGTGACGATTGCCCTTTTCATAATACAGCAGCATATTATGCTTCCGCCGCTTCCGCCGCCGCTTCCGGGTCAGGAAGAAGACGAGCAGATGAAGATGCAGCGGATGCAGCGGAAAATGATGCAATACATGATGATTTTCATGGGCTTCATGTTTTTCAAAGTCCCCAGCGGCTTGTGTATTTATTTTATTGCGTCAACACTTTGGGGACTAGGAGAGCGGCGTTTTATTCCAAAGGTTGAACCTGCAAAGACAGACGGTGCGGTGCAAGAAGTCGTGCTGGAAAAAGCAAAGCAAGGAAAACGAAAGGGACAGGAAACACCAACCGCTGCGAAAGAGGAAGGTTTTTTCAGAAGAATGACGAGGGAAATCCTTGAACGGGCGGCTGACAATAAGACGGTAGAGGCATCAAAGAAAGATACGAAAAAAGGTAAAAAGAAGAAACGGTGAAGCAGACGGTCTGTTGCTGTCAATCAGAAATTTAAATTTCACATAAATTGGTTATAATACGATATTATCATTTTAATAGAGTTGTTTCATTTTCATTGCCGTGTCAACCCAGTATGTAAAACGTTACCAGATGTGTTTCGACTTCGAGAAAACACTGCTTCCCAAACCGGAATTGCCGACCGGATTCTGCGTTTTGCATTGGGATGTTTCGCATATCCAACCACACGCCGAACTTATCTATCAAAGTTTTCACAACGATACAGATGGAGCAATTTTTCCGACATTTCGAGATAACAAACGCTGTTTATCCTTGATGCAGGCAGTTGCCGCCTCGTCGTCCTTCTTGCCAGCCGCAACGTTTTTAATCGGTTATTCCGGCGAAGAGAACACCGAAAGCGGACTGCTGCAACACATCGCCGGCATTCAAGGTATGAGACATTCGCTTGAAACCGGAGCAATACAAAACGTTGCCGTGTTGCCGGAATTTCGCAGAAAAGGCATCGGTCGTGCTTTAGTTCTTTCGTCATTACATGGTTTTCGAAGTATCGGCTGTCTGAAAGTTACGCTGGAATGTACTGCCGAGAATTATCCAGCCGTTAAACTGTATCAGCAATGCGGCTTTGGAGTAGTTCGAGTTTATCACCGCGAGATTCTTCCATAACCATCCGCAATTATTATTAAAATGCTCTTTTCTGTTTCGCAATTAAGTATCAGCCGCGGAAAGGGAAACCAAAGAAAAACGCTGCTCGGCGATGTCTCACTTTCCGTCAAACAAGGCGAATATCTTGCGGTGATTGGTCCCAATGGAGCGGGTAAGTCGACACTGTTGAAATGTCTCGGTCGCTTGCTGACCGATTGGACGGGACAGATTCTTTTCGACAGCATTCCGCTGCGGCAATGGGAAAGCAAACATTTTGCGCGCCGGGCTGCTTTTGTTCAACAGAGTCCGCCGGCGGTCTTCGGTTTCACTGTCCGGCAAATGACTGAAATGGGACGCTATCCGCATCTCAAACCGCTTTCTCCGGTTTCGGAAGAAGACCGGAGTATTGTCGAACAATCGCTGGAGATGATGAGTATCGCCCATCTTGCGGAACGCACTATCGATACATTGAGCGGCGGCGAATTGCAAAAGGTACAATTAGCAACGGCTTTAACACAGCAGGCGGATATTCTGCTCCTTGATGAACCGACAACGTATCTCGATTATAAACATCAAAGTGAAATCGGACGTTTGCTCCGCTCCTTGAATCAGGAACACGGCAAAACAATAATCGAAGTGACTCACGATGTCAATCGGGCGGTGCTGGACGCAACTCACGTTATAGCAATATCGGCGGGGAAAATTGTTTTTAACGGCAGTCCGCAATACTTGATGGAGACGGAACATTTACGCAACATATACGATGTTGATTTTCAAATGGTCGAACATCCGGTGCTGCCGCTCAAACTTGTAGTGCCGGGGTTGTAAGAGTAACTTTCAATTTATAATCTGCATCATGACCTTGATTTTTGCGATTGAAACGACCGAGAAATATGGCAGCGTTGCGCTGCTTGATGGCGACCGGATTCTTTCGGAATCCCGTTTGCCGCACGACAGACGCAGTGCGCAGGCCTTGTTTCCGGCAATGTGCACAATCTTTCGGGAAACGAACATCGAACCGCAGGATGTCTATGTTATAGCGGCAGTGATTGGTCCCGGTTCATTTACCGGACTGCGTGTCGGCATTACCGCCGCAAAACTGTTTGCGTATTCCGTTGGTGCTAAAATAATTCCCGTCAATACATTTGAAACGGTTGCAGCCGGTATGCTGGAACTCGAAAATCCGCCGAAGTATCTGACCGTTGGAGTCGATGCCCAGCGCGGCGAAATTGTCCGGCAGGATTATTTCCTGCACAAAGATGAAAAGCGGTATGAAGCAATACGGAACGAACACTACGATGGCGGTTTTGAATTGCTTCCGTTTGAGAAATGGCAGCCGCGGGACTGGGCGGACTTATGTTTTACCGGACCCGCTTTGGAAAAATATGCCGCAAAACTGCCGCCGGAAGTGAATGCTGCCGCTCAAGAATTTTGGTTTCCCAAAGCGTCCGTTGCCGGACAACTTGCAAACTCTTTATTAGAAAAGCAGGAACGGCAAGCGGTTAATGCGTTTGAATTACTGCCGGTCTATTCCCGTTTGAGTACCGCCGAAGAACGGTTGAAAAAAGATGTCAACTCGATGTAGATTACAATTCCGATGCCGGTTTTCGATATAAATCATGTTCCACAATATATTTTTCAACGCACTCCGGTACCTGAAACCGAATGCTTTTTCCTTCCGCAATATTTTTTCGTATTGCCGTAGAAGATAAGCCGATAAGCGGCATTTGAATAAGCGGCTGCGCTGCAATTTGCCGCTCACGTTTTTCCGAAATCAGTGGTTTCAACATTGTATAGTCCGGCTGCGGATAACCCGGTCGGCAAACCGCAAGAGGAATCACTAGACGGCAAATCTCGTCCGCCTTGTACCAGTTCGGCAAGTCCGAAAACATATCCGCTCCGACCAGCAGAAACAACTCCGGCGATTCCAAGGTCTCCGAAAAATGCCGCAGCGTTTCAACCGTATAACTTGTCTGCTTGCGGTTGACTTCAAAATCGCTGACTACGAATTCTTCATAACCGGCAACGGCTTCTTGCAGCATTGCGGATCTGTCTTCGGCGGGAGCATCGTAAGAATGTTTATCGCGGCGGTGCGGCGACATACCAGTCGGCACGAAAATTATACGTTCAAGTTTCGCCTGCCGCAAACAGGTCTCCGCTAACAACAGATGTCCCCAATGGAGCGGGTCGAATGCCCCGCCGTAAATTCCGTATCTCATCGCTTTCGGTGATATTTCTTTCGCGGCTGATATTCTTCTTCCGGCTCTTCAATTTTATGAGCATCAATGACTTTATCCAGCGTTTCGACTTCGTCTTTTCGGCAAACTTGCAGAATAACACTGTCTACAGATACGCCGTTTTCATCGGGCGGCATCGGATAGGTCTTGAGAATCCGCAGTGCTAATTTGTTGACGAGATTATAATGTCTCGCTTCGCCGCGTTCCTCAACCCATTTCGGACCTTTGACAAGCAGCAGCCGGTCGATTATCGTCCAATACGGTGCTGCCATTCGCAAGAGTTGCGGCAGCCGGGAAACCGCCCGAATTGTCAGCGAAGTAAAACGTGTTCCTTTGCCTCGTGTTGCTAAAACCGCCTCGGCTTTAGAATGATAGACCGGCAATTTAATTTTCAATTCCCGCAGTATTTCGCTGACTGCCGTTGTTTTTTTGCCGGTGGAATCGCAGAGTTCGATTTGCAAATCGGGACGCAAGATTGCCAGCACGACTCCCGGTACGCCGCCGCCGGTTCCGACATCGAGAACACGTTCTTTTTCACGCAGGAATTCGGACAACGCCATGCAGTCGACTATATCGCGGGAAACGAACTTATCATAATCCGTATGACGGGTTAGATTCAAACGTGTATTCCAATCCCAAAGAAGCTGGCAGTATTCATCTAACTTGCGGACTTTCGATGCGGAAAACGCAATGCCGTATTTTTTTAATGATTCCGCAAGAGAACCGTCCGGTTGAACGAGGTCTGTTTCCATTCTTATTTACGATAATGTCCTGGAATTGTATTATTGATTTTTCTGTCAAAACTTATCACAGTATTGTAAGGTACGTTAAAAGAAATGTCAAGGATGATAAATTACTATGTTAGCAAGGATTTTAATCCTGCGATTTTTTCATGCAGTTCGTTTAGCGGACGGTTCAACGAACCGTAGCGGGGACTAAAGTCCCCGCCGGTGGAACTGCCAAGAGACCTTTTTCGCCCAATACCGGCGGGCGTAAGCCCGCCGCTCTTATTTAACCACCCGCCGTTCGTAATATCTTTTCGCAATCTTTCGATTGCGGTGCTGTCTCGTCACTCACCACTAATTGTTAAAATGGGACTATAAAAATCTTGTATCTCTTGTCTAAAAACAAAAAATCTATAGAATTGTGTGAGTCCTGTCCAGAGCAGAATTTTTTCGCGCTAGTACAACTAACAAGGAGAACAAAATGAAATACTCAACCCGTCGGGATTTTTTAACTGCGTCAACCGTATTGACAACCGCCGCGCTTGCCGGTGTTTCCGCCTTTGCACAAGAATCGGCAAAGCAATGGAAAATTGCCATTGTCAAGGATACGGCAAAACCCGGTCTCGGCGGTCACGGTTTAGACCGCGCTTTTCGGGGTATTCCTAACATCGAAGTTACTGCGCTAGTTGATTCCAATCCGAAGGACATCGAAAAGAAATTGGAATCCACGCAGGCAAAACGTCATTATCTGACCATTGACGCAATGCTGCAAGACGTGAAACCGGACATCGTTATCTTGACGGAACGTCTTCCGGGTCCGCATCTTGAACAGATTCGGCAGGTTGCTGAGAAGGGCTGTCACGTCTATTGCGAAAAACCGCTCACGGCTTTTCTGGAAGAAGCAGACGAAATCGTCAAAATCTCCGAAGAAAAGAAAATCAAGATTGCGATGGCGCATCCCTGCCGCAATGCGCTGCGGTTTGTCATGATGAAAAAACTTATCGGAGAAGGCAAAATCGGAATACCGCTGGTGATTCACGGCTGGGGAAAGAGCGACCACCGCGGCGGAGGAGAAGATATGATGACACTGGGAACGCACATATTCGATTTAATGATTTTCCTTTTTGGAGTTCCTGAAACGGTCACTGCCGATGTGCGGACAAAGGGTGAACCGTTTGTTGGACCGGAACTGAATAAGACGGTGGAAGATGTCGGACCTGCTGCCGGCGATGAGATTTTCGCAACATTTCGTTTTCCCGGCGGTGTGCGCGGAACCTTTGACAGCCGGTTGAATTTGTATAAGGGAAACGCAAATCAATTCGGAGTATTGGTAACGGGAAGTACCGGTACCTTGTCATCGCGGTTTGCCGATGGAACTAGTGCGGCGCAGGCACTGCGATTTGAACATTATCCTAATTCGCCGGAAAACATTAACTTCCATGAAGACATTCCGCTGGAAGAGTTCCGTTCTGTACCGGGGGCTGAACCGCTGGTCTTTTCCGGTTCGCCGATATTTGTTGAGGCGGGACGTTATGCTTTCTGGGATTTGATGCAGTGTATTTTGGAAGACCGGCAGCCGATAACGAACATTTATGATGCCCGCTCGGCATTGGAAATGATTTACGCTGTGTATACTTCGCACCTTGCCAAGACGACGATTGAATTGCCGTTGCAAGACCGAAGACATCCGTTGAGGGATTTTAAGAGACCGGAGTAGATATGGAAACAACAGAAATTACCGGTCTTATTGATTTGCAAGTCAACGGCTTCGGCGGAGTTGACTTCAACGATGTTTTGTTGAGCAAAGCCGATGTCGAAACTGCCTGTAAACTTCTCGCCGACGAAGATGTTGCCGGTTTCCTGCCGACCTTGATAACCAACTCTTTCGAGAACATCGAAGCACTGGCAGCGGTAATTTTATCTGCCGATGATTCCTGCGGAGCAAAGATTCTCGGCTTGCATCTTGAAGGACCTTTCATCTCACCGCAAGACGGCGCACGCGGAGCGCATCCGCCGGAGTTTATTCGTCCGCCGTCCATTGATTTCGTTAAACAACTGCAAGATAAAACCGACGGCAAAATCCGCATCGTTACATTTTCGCCGGAATGGGACAACGCCGCTATTTTCACGGAACAACTTCGTTTGCTAGGTATTCATCCGGCTATCGGTCATACTTCGGCAACGCAAGAACAAATCGAGGAAGTTGTTGATGCCGGTGCGGACTTATCGACTCATCTCGGCAATGGGATTCAGCCGATGCTGCCGCGGCATCCTAATCCGATTTGGTCGCAACTTGCCGATGACCGCTTGGCGGTTTCGCTCATCGGAGACGGTTTTCATCTGCCCCGCGAAGTGTTTCAGACGGTTCTCAAAGTCAAAGGCAAAAAAGCGTTTCTTGTCAGCGACAGCACAAAGTTTGCCGGAATGAAACCGGGAAAATATCAAACGCACATCGGCGGAGATGTTATTTTAACGGAACAGGGGCAACTTCATCTCGAACACGACAACCGGCTGCTTGCGGGCTCTGCGATGTCGTTGAAACAAATCGTTCAAACACTTGTAATGAACGGCTGGCTGTCTTATACTGACGCTTTGGAAATGGCTTCCGTGCGACCGCTTGAGTTTTTGAACTTTGAATTACTATGACCCCCCGCCGCAGTTTTACCATACTTGAAATTATTATCGCGCTGATAATTCTCGGCGGCTGCGTTGCCGCTCTGGGGGAATTGTCGCGAAACGCTTACCGCAACGCAAGGGAAGCAAAGGATTTAGTTCAGGCGGAACTGCTCGCCGAAAGCATCATGGCGAAAGTCCGATTAGGCATCATCGAAATGGAATCCGTTGTCGACCAGCCCGTGATGGCAGTCGGCAGAACATCATCAGACGAAGTTATTGATACCAACGCTGTCGGCATTGGAAACGACGCGCTGTGGCTTTACACGCTGGAGGTCACGGAAATTGACGAATATGGTCTGCTTGAATTAGCGGTAACCGTCCGGCAAAATTTAGATGCGGAACAAAGACCGATGATTTGCCGTTTAGTCCGATGGTTCGCTCAGGAACCGGTGGAAGAAGAAACAACACAGCAATAATGAAAATCACAATAGATAATCAACTGATACCTTTCACAAGCAGACAGACGATACTCGATGCTGCCCGCTCTGCCGGTATTGATATTCCTGTGCTTTGTTTTCGGGAGCGGAATAATTGCCGGATCACTCCTGCTTCGTGTCAGGTTTGTCTCGTTAAACTTGACGGAAAACGGTTCGTACCATCCTGCGCATCGAAAGCGGAAGACGGTATGGTCGTCGAAAGCGAGACCGATGAAGTTAAACAACTCCGAAAGACAGCATTGGAACTGCTCTTGAGTGAACATTACGGCGATTGCGCCGCACCGTGTCAACTAGCGTGTCCTGCCGGTCTGGACATACCGAAAGTGCTGCGGGCAATTCAGCGGAATGATTTCACCGAAGCGTTGGAAATAATTAAGCAATTTGCATCATCGGTTGACTGCGCTAATTGCCGAAAGCCCTGTGAGACGGTCTGCCGCCGCAATGGACTTGACAGCGCAGTTAGCATCAGCCGATTGATTAGTGAATTAATGCTGCGTGATGTTTCATCCTCGCAATCAACTTTACAAGCAACTCCGCAGGCGGCAGTGAAAATGAAGTGGTCAGTAAAACGTAATAAACCGTCAAAGGAAACGCTGCAAACACTGGAAAATACTGCCAGTAAATTAAGGGAAGCGGAAGGAATCACTGAAACGGACTGCGAAATCGTTAAACAGGCAAACCGGTGTCTTCACTGCGATTGTCTCGGCAAGGATAAATGTTCACTGCTGCGTTATTGTACTTTGTATAATGCGAGTCCAAGACGTTTTTCGCAGCAGCCGGCAACAGTACCGCCGATAATCAGCGGCAAGATAGTGTTCGAGATGGAAAAGTGTATCCGCTGCGGTGTTTGTATTGCCGTTGCGGAGAAGAACGGCGAAGAGACGGGCTTATCGTTTATTGGACGCGGATACGACGTGAAAGTAGGCGTTCCGTTTGCTCATCCGCTGGATGCTGCCTTGCAAAACTCCGCTGAGGAAGCGGCAGCAATGTGTCCGACCGGCGCGCTGAACGTTATCAAAAGTACAACACCGCAATAGCGAAATTGCGAATATTAACAGGAGTATCCCCATGAAACACTTTTTTTGTGCAGCAATGGTTTTGCTGATGTCCTTTGGATGCTTACAAGCGGCGGAGGTGCCTTTCGTTGAACTCAAAGGACACACTGCTTGGGTATCATTTGCCGTCTATACACCGGACGGAAAGAAAATTATTACGTCAAGTTGGGACGACACCATCCGCATTTGGGATGCCGAGTCCGGCAGTGCTAATTTTGGAAAGGAATTGAAAAAGTTGGGAATATCTCACCAATCAATCCAGTCCGATGCTTTTTCACCGGACAGGAAGAGAATGGTTATCACCCATAGAAACGCCCAAATTTTGGATACCGAGTCGGGTGAAAAATTGTTAACCTTGCGAGTTAGAGAGGCAGAGGGTAATAGTGTTTCCGGTGCTTTCTTTTCACCGGACGGAAAGAAAATTGTTACAGAGATTTGGTCCTCCGAAGATATGCTGACCGCAAGAATTTGGGATGCCGAATTGGGCATAGAATTGCACCGGTTGGCAGTGCCGAACTTTTCGGTCTACCGCGGTACCTTTTCGCAGGATGGAAAAAAAATTGTTATGAATATCGAGGACAAGACCGCCCGCATTTGGGATGTCAAAACGGGAAAGGAATTGCACAAGTTGTCTGAACAGTTAGGCGGCATCAATGATGCCGTTTTTTCGCCGGACAGCAAGAAAATTCTTACAGTCAGTGGTCCCAACGGCTGGGCTGATTCTATTGCCCGCATTTGGGATGTAGAGTCAGGAAAAGAATTGAAAACATTGAAGGGGGCGGAGGGTTTTATAGTTTTTTCACCGGACGGAACAAAAATAGTTACGGGAGGCACAAAGCACACCGCCATAATTTGGGATGCCGAATCGGGAAAGAAATTATACACATTGCAAGGAAACCCAGACAGCCGTGCTAATGTTGGTCTCTATATGGTTTCGCTTGTTTCCTACGATCCGAAGGTCAGTTCTGTTACATTTTCACCGGATGGAAAGCGAGTCGTTACAGCAAGCAATGACGGCAGTGTGCGGATATGGATTTTGGAACCATAATTTAGCCGGTACTCCGGCGCGCTGAATTCGCGCTAATCAGAGATCAGCGATTGTGTGCCGTTCCAATGTTCGATAATATCCTGAACAGCACTATGTAGTTTTTCCTGCGGAATCGTACCGTAGCCGCGGTATTCCATTTCAAGAAAGATTCGTTTCAAGATAGTTTCGTCAACCTTCGGTTTATCTTTTGCCGAAGCATCCGGTGAATAAAGCGACAACAGCGTCTTCAACGTTTTCTCCGCTTGCAGTGTAACCGCCGTTTGTCCCTTATAATCATAGTCCCAATATAAATCCCAAACGCGGACAACCGCATCTTCACTGCCCGTTATGCAGCGTTTGCCGGGAATGTCCGCCGCAAGGCAAAGTACCGGCGCAGGATGACCTTCAACGATTCTCTGAACAGACCGATTCGTAATTCCCTCGAAACGCAGTTTTTTATCTTTCGATGCGGAAAGAAAAAACTGCTCGTTTGCTAACAACTCAAGTCCGGTAACATCACCAAAATGTCCTTGTAAGTTAAACTTCAATTTGTTATTAAGTAAATCCCAAACGACAATTTTGCCTTCTCTGTCCGCCGAGATAAGCGTACTCAAATCCGTTGAAAGAACGGCTTCCGTCACCGGCGCATTATGAGCGGTAATTGTCCGAATCAGTTCGCCGCTTTTTCTGTCGGCTCTCCAGACGCAGACCTTATTGTCATCACCGCCGGTAGCAAAGTAATGTCCGTTGCGGCTGAAGCGAATTGAATTCACACTGCCGTTGTGAGCAAGAAATCTTCCAATGATGTTTTCGTTCAAAACATCCCAGAGAATAATCGCCCCTTGTCCGTTTGCGATAGCAACGATTCTTCCCTGCGGATTCAAAGTGATTTTCGTGAGGGACTTTATTTTTTCGTCAAACCTTTTAACTTCCTTTCCGGCACGAATGTTCCAGATACGGACGCTCATATCCCAACTGCCGGAAACGATAAACTTGGCATCCATTGTCAAAGCAATACTGCGCACCCAATCATAATGACCTTCGAGAACAGCGGCACACTTTCTCTCGGCAAGATTCCAGATTCGGATTGTATTATCACGACCGGCAGTGGCGGCGAGATTTCCGTCCAAAGAAAGAACCGCAGATGTTATAACATCATGGTGTCCCGTAAAACTTTGCGTACAAAGGACATCGGTCAGCGATGTCCTAACGGTCTTTCGGGATAAAACGTCAAGAATTCCTTCTGTTTCCAGCCGGTTTCGGGCGGACTCCCAGCCGTTCATCGAACTCAATTTTTTATAAACATCAGCGGCATCGGCAAAGTTTGATTTTTTCACTGCCTCACGAATTTTGACGCAGCATTGATTGATTTCGGACTGCTGCTGACTAACCTCTTCTGAACTGGCAATGTTGGACAATAACAGCGGCGCGTGAAACGATGTGCTGCCGCATAAAACCGATATGTCCCAAAGACGAATCGAACCGCCGGCAATAAGTGATAAAGCAAAATTGGAATTTTTGCAGAACTGCACCGCATCAACCGCTCCGCCGAGTGAGGTAAAAGTCCGAATACAGCGTCCAGACGGTAATTCCCACAACCGCAGCGTTCTATCCTTTGAACCGGTTAATGCAAAATGTCCGTTCTCGTTAAAAACCATTGCGGAAACGGCATCTTCATGACCGAACAGTTGAGTTATTATCTTTTTTGTTTTCTTGTCATAGATGACGGCATAATTGTCTTTTACTTTGCCGATATATGGAACGCCAGTGTCGGTAATTATCTCATCGTCGTCATTGCTTTTTGTAATTTTATCGGTATCGCCGGCATTGAAATAGCGTTTCCATTTGACCGGATAGAATGTGCGGGAAACACCAGATGAGCCGATTGGTCTGAGAATAAATTGTTCATCATCTTCGCCGCTCGAATTGCTGTTCAGAAGTTCCCAAAGCAAGTCGCTGCTGACGGCAGCGCGTAGGGGATTTTGTTTCTGCTGTTCCGGCTTGGGCAAGATAAAAGTGTTGACGGTCTTTCCTGTCAATGCTTCCCGAAGAGTGAAAGCCCCGTCACTTGCCGGCAGAAGAATAAATTCACCGGCGTTGTCCAGCAGTATCCCGTTTTCAAGGCCAGCAGCGAGATTGATTCGTTCAACGCAGCGAGACGACTTGGAAGCAAGTTTTTCCGTTGCGAAAATACTTCGGCGGAAATCTTCCCGCGGTTGCAGAGCGGCTGCTCCTTCGAAGGAATCCAAAGCGTTCTGCAAATTGCCGCGTTCGCGCTGTGCCAAACCGAGTGCATACAACGCTTCGGCTGACTGCGGTCTTGTTTTAACAAGCGTTTCAAGCCGCTCAACGGCTTCCAAATCGGTTAGTTGACCGGAACGCCACGCCAGCAGCGTTTGATTATATGTCACTTCGGGATGCCACGGCAAGATCCGTGCGGCTTCGTTCAAAAGTTTAATTGCTTCATCCGGTTTCCCAAGGTCAAGCATCGAGGCGGCGCGATTATTGATGCTTTCCGGTGTCCAAGTTGCACTTGCCGGACGCGCAAGCGGAAACGGTACACCGGCGGTTTCTTCGTAAATTGCAGCGAGTTTATCCGCAACCTCGGCAATAGAATCAGGTCTGTTTTCCGGTTCTTCTTCAAAACAATGCCGCATTACATCGACCAATCCTTCCGGCATACCGGGGCGGTCGTTATCCGGCGGTATCTTCAGATACTGTTCGAAGACCTTGCGGGCAGTTTGTCCGCCTTTTTTGCAGGGCGGTCTTCCGTGAAACATCGCCAGAACGCTGACCGCCCAAGACCAAATGTCGGACTGCACAGTGATAGCCGGTACATTGCCGTATTCTTTACGCTGCATGTACATGAAAGCAAGGTATTGTTCCGGTGAACAATACCCCGGTGTCATTCCGCTGGCACTTGCTTCACCAGATAGAACCGCCGCATCACTGTCATGATTTTCTGCCGAGCCGCGTGCAAGACCAAAGTCGGTAACCTTTGGAGTTTGTCCCGACATCATCACGTTTGCCGGTTTAATATCGAGATGAAGAAGTTTCTGTGAATGAGCGTGTTCCAATCCCCATGCAAACTGAACGGCTATGTTCAATATCCGAAGCAGTGCCGTTTCTCTTCCGCCTTTATAAAGACGACCGTCTTTAATCCAATCGCGGAGCGAACCATCGCCGACAAATTCGGCGAACAGTCGCGGTATATTTCCGATGCGGCGGACGAGATAACAAGTCACGATATTCGGATGCAGACCAAGTTCTATCCACGTCTGTGCTTCTTTTTCATAACTCTGTTTGCCGCTTTCTGTTTGAAAAATCTGCGGCTTGGGACTTTTTACCGCAAGGTCTCTGTCCCATTCGCGGTGACGCACGCGGTGAACTACCCCGACACCACCTTCGGCAAACGGAACGCCCGGTGCAAGTTCTTTGACTTCGTACATTCCGAGAATAATATCGCCGATATTCCATACGCCGGACTCTGCCGGAACCCGTTTAGAACTTTTCGGTTTCGACGGAATCTGTCCGCTGTTTTTTATCTTGTCGAGTGAATTAGATTCTGACAAGGAACTAATTTCAAAACCGGAATCATGCCGGGCACCTTTTCCAACCTGTTTCGGAACACTGGTAGCGGTGTCGTCTGCCGTCAGAGTAAAAATTTGACGGCACTGCTTGCAATGCGCCGTTTTACCCAGCAGCGAATCGTTGAGCAAATACTCCGCAGAACAATGAGGACAAACCGCTTTGAACATTACCATAACTTAAACTTTTAATCTGCGCATAAATCTGTTGTTTGGTAAAACGATGCTGGTTCCGGCATGGAAAATTCTCCGAAATGTTAAATTGCTCCATTGAACCATCTTCCGTTTCCTTTGCCAACCAACGGGCGATGAAAAATTGCGGTATGATACCATGAAGGATGAAAACGAGGGAAAATATCGACACAAGAATAATGTCCGATATGGGCGACAGCGCAACCAGAAGAAGGAAAAGGCTGGGAATAAAAATGTGATTGGAAGCGCAGAGCCGTACCGAAAATGGGAGATATCCAGAAGCATTCGAAATCCTGATATACCCTATTGTAGCCAATATGCCAGATGCGACGAACCAACAAGCGATAAGAAATAAACCAAGCGAAGCGAGTTCTTCCCATTTGAAAATTGCGGCAATACAAAAAAACAAAGCACCTAGTGCTAAAACATATAAAGCAATAGTTTGTCCAGTGATGATGTTTCGCAATCCGTGCGCAAGCCGTTTTTTGGCAAGGGAATGGTAGGAATCATTTGTCGGAGTATCTTCCATTTTATCACCCCAAACTCTCGATTTCGGCGTAAATCTGCTGTTCAGTGAAACCCTCTAAGTCAATGCACTTGCTAGGACAGACCGAAACGCAGGTGCCGCAGCCCATACATAAGCCCGGATTGACTCTCGCCGTCCATTTCACGAAATTACCTCTGCGGTCTTTGATTTCCAATCTATCAATCGCATTGTAAGGACAAGAACGCCCGCAGGCAAAACACGCAACACAGCGGTTTTCGTCCACGTTTGCGATCTCGGGGTCGCGGGTCAACTTCGGCTGACTCAACATTATCATCACCTTTCCCGCCGCTGCCGATGCCTGCGCAACCGCTTCCGGTATATCCTTCGGTGCCTGACACGCTCCGCAAAGAAATACTCCCGCCGAATTTGTTTCAACCGGACGCAACTTCGGATGCGACTCCGTCAAGAAACCGTATTCATCATATCCGACCCCAAGTTTCTGCGCTAACCGTTCTGTTCCTTCGGTCGCACTCATTGCAGTTGCTAACACGACCATGTCCGCTTCAATAGTAACCGGTCTGCCGGACAGTGTATCCATTCCCCGAACAACATAATACGGGTCGCTTTGTTTTACCGAACCATCATCTTGTTTCTCGACATAGCGGAATTCCTGCGTGATTTTGCTGACCCGTCCGCGATGATAGATTGCGCCGTCTTGTTCAATCGCCCGCCGCACGAACTCGTCATACTTTTTTCCGCCGCTGCGAATGTCCATGTAAAAGACATGTGCTTCGCCGTTGTGAACCTTGTGCTTGTAGAGCATCGTGTGTTTCGCCGTGTACATGCAGCAGATTTTGGAGCAATACGCAAGACCTTTGGCGTTGTCCCGCGAGCCGACACATTTGATAAACACGATTTTCTGCGGTATCTTTCCGTCGGAAGGACGCTTCGGCTCACCGTTGTGGGGACCCGATGCGGAAATCAAACGCTCGAATTGCAAACCGTCAATGACATCGGGGTATTTGCCGTAGCCGTATTCGCCGTATCCTGCGGGGGCTTTCTTTTTTGCGGGGGCTGAAGCCCCTGCCTCTTTTGAGAATGAAGAGTTTGAAGAAATTGAATACAGTTCATAGCCAGTTGCGACAATTATTGCGCCGACTTCTTCTGTAATAACTTCGTCTTGGTCGTCATACTTGATAGCACCGGCAACACAGGTTTTTTCGCAGATTCCGCATTTACCGGTCTTCAATTTCGTGCAGTGTTCCGTATCAATAACGGGCTTGCTGGGAACCGCTTGCGGAAACGGAATGTAAATCGCTGTGCGGCTGCCGAGACCATAATCGAAATCATTCGGAATTTTCTTTTGTGGGCATTTTTGCCAGCATGCTCCGCAACCGGTACATTTTGTATGGTCAACGTATTTTGCTTTCTTGCGGATTTTCACTTTGAAGTTTCCGACATATCCTTCAACGGCTTCCACTTCGGAATAAGTCAAAAGTTTGATGTTCTGGTGCTGTCCTGTTTCGACCATTCGGGGCGTTAAAATACACTGCGAACAGTCCAGTGTGGGAAAGGTCTCGGACAAGCCCGCCATTTTTCCGCCGACTGACGAAGTCCTCTCAACGAGAACGACTTCGATACCGGCGGACGCAATATCGAGTGCTGCCTGAATACCGGCAACGCCGGCACCGATGACCATAGCCCGTTTCGTGACAGGAATTTCAATCGGCACAAGTGCGTGATTGTGTTTCACTTTTTCGACTGACATGCGAATCAAATCGATTGCTTTGGCGGTTGCTTCTTCTTTGTTGGAATGAACCCACGAACAGTGTTCACGGATATTTGCCATTTCGACAAGAAAAGGATTTATACCGGCATTTTCGGCTGCTTTGCGAAATGTCTTGAGGTGCATGTGCGGTGAGCAAGACGCAACGACAACAGCAGTCAAACCGAGTTCTTTGATACGGTTGGCGATGAGTTGCTGACCGGGTTCGCTGCACATGTACTTATAATTTTCGGAGCAATATACGCCGGGCAATTTTCCGGCTTCGTCCGCAACTTTTTGGCAATCAACGGTTCGGGCGATATTTTCGCCGCACCAGCAGGTAAAGACACCGATTTTCATGATAACAATTCTGTTTAGCCCCCGCTTCAACGAAGCAGGTAAATTTAACAAACTTTGTGCATTATATTCTATTCTGTGCAGCGTTGCAACATGCAGAAACCAAGTGGTGAGAGGTAACAAGAGCGGCGGGCTTACGCCCGCCGGTGGAACTGCGCCCGGCGGGGGTAACCCCGCCGCTCATTCTAAAATGCAGCCGTTTTTCCTGCTATTGCATAAGGGTACGAACCATCGGCGTTTCGCTTAACCGGTGCTTCGGAATCAAACGCCAGTGAATCGATGTCCGAGAGTTTCAATTCCGACTTCACGATTTCGTCCCAAGTCACAATCTGACCGGAGTTGATAGCCGCCCGCGCAAGCAGCGAAGCAAAGTTCGCCTCACAAGCCCGATAACCCTCATTGTACGGCTTGTCGTTCCGAATCGCATCGAACAATAAATTATGCTCGACTTGATACGGATTAGGTTCCCGCTCTGGATATGCCCAGTATTGATTTTCGGCAGTCATCGATTGCGATTTATACAGCCGCGTCTTTGCCTGTCCCAAGTTGTCCATCAACACGGCTGCACCTTTCGTTCCGTAAGCAAAATCGCTGTACATATTGAAACAATTATTCCGCGTGGCACAATGCGAGGCAAGATGCGTACCGTCAGCGAATTCAAATTCGGCATACCAGGTATCGAACATTTGTCCGCCGAGAGTCGGCACTGAACGTCCGCCGAAACCGAGTGCTTTGACAGGCCACGCATTTTTCGCCCAGCAGGCGACATCAATGTTGTGAATGATGTAATCAATCATAACATTGCCGCCAGCCCAATCGAAATAATGGAAATTGCGAAGTTGATGCGCAACTTCGGTTTCGTCTTCACGCCGGGGTCTCGGACCGGCAGCGTTCTGCATACGGAAACCGCGCAGTTGAATTAACTGTCCGATTTCGCCGTCGTGAATCCGTTTGATTGCCTCTTCACGAGCGGCGCAATGTCTCCACATAAGTCCGCAGGCGACTTTCAGGTTTTTCGCTTCTGCCGCTTTGACAGCCGCTTGAAGACGGCGTGTACCGGGAGAATCCGTTGCAAATGGCTTTTCCATGAAAATGTGAACGTCTTTGCTGACGGCATATTCAACATGCAGCGGTCTGAACACCGGCGGTGTTGCAAGCAGCACGACATCGCCGGGACGCAAACAATCGATTGCTTTCTTGTAGGCATCGAAGCCGTGAAAAGTTCGTTCCGGCGGCACACCGGCGCGGTCGCCGAGTTTCTCGTTGAGTGCCTTCGTCATATTGACGACGCGGTCTTGAAATACATCCGCCGTTGCAACAAGTTTCGTTGGTCCCGTAGCGGGATTCATAGCATCGTTCACGGCACCGCCTCCGCGTCCGCCGCAGCCGACAAGGGCAATGTTAATGACGTTTGACTCTGCTGCATGGACTCGCAAGCCGTTCAGCAGCAATGATGTCCCCAGAACGCCGCTGCCGGCTTTCTTCAAAAAATTACGGCGTGTT
>Ga0123353_10004598_pt1 | contig 17816 bp, 10 predicted proteins | sample TergutLab28metaG_3_FD_92763 | JGI IMG/M metagenome (GOLD analysis project Ga0123353, IMG submission 92763) | Labiotermes labralis P3 segment gut microbial communities from Petit-Saut dam, French Guiana - Lab288 P3 | ecosystem: Host-associated > Arthropoda: Insects > Digestive system > Gut ... | reverse complement strand
CAGAGACACACAGAGGAATCAAACCATTGCGAACGATGTTTCGAATTTCCAGTGCCTCTCTCTGTGTCTCTGTGCCTCTGTGGTAAAAAAATCGTGCCTCTCGGGAGAACTGAAAAACCCTGGCCCCGACAGGGCTACGGTTGCCATTTGAAACTCCGTACGCTATAATGCCGATATGAAGAACATGGGAAACATCCTGATCGGCCTGGTGCTTCTCGGCGCGTCCATCGCGATTCCGTTCACGCTTCCCATCAACTTCTTCACCATTTGCTCCATGATCTTCGGGATCATCATGGCCCTCGCTGGCCTGTTCGGCGGAAACACCCAGAACGACGGCTGAATCACGCCCTCTCGGTCTTTTCACTACCTGTATCTGTCCTTGTACAGGTGGTCGCGTCGATCTTGGCCTGTTTGGCCTCCGTGGTCTTGACCCGCATCTCCTCATTGCCTTGCGTCACGTGTCGGCCGACTTGCTGATGTCCAGTGCGACGAATCGCAGCAGTTCGGGGTTGGTCATTTCGGTGAGGAGTTTTTCGCCGCCGGTGTCGGCGAGCAGATCGGCGGAGAGGCTGAGTTTGTCTTCGATGAGTTTGTCGATTTTTTCCTCCACGGTGCCCTGGCAGATGAATTTGTGGACCAGGACGTTTCGCGTTTGGCCGATGCGGAAGGCGCGGTCGGTGGCTTGGTTTTCCACGGCGGGGTTCCACCAGCGGTCGAAGTGGATGACGTGGCTGGCGGCGGTCAGGTTCAGGCCCACGCCGCCGGCTTTGAGTGACAGCACGAAAAACGGCGGACCGTCCTCGCGTTGGAAGTCCGTGACCATCTCGCGTCGTTTGGCGACGGGCGTTTGGCCGTGCAGCACGAGACCCGGTCGGCCGAAGATGTTTTGTAGATGGCTGGCGAGCGGGTCGGCGATTTCGCGGAATTGCGTGAAGATCAACGCTTTTTCCTGCCGCTGGGCCACCTCGTGGCAGAGGTCCGCCAGCCGCTGGAACTTGCCGCTGTCGGCGGGCTCGTAGCCGTTGTCGCCCAGCCATTGCGACGGGTGATTGCAAATCTGCTTCAGCCGCATCAAAAACGACAGCACGATGCCCTTCCGCTGAATACCGTCGCTGCGCTCCAACTGGGCGGCCAGTTCGCGGACCGACTGTTCGTAGATCGTCGCCTGGCGACGGCTGAGGCAGCAGAACGCCTTCATTTCGGTTTTGTCGGGCAGGTCGGCGATGATGCTGCGGTCGGTCTTGAGTCGCCGCAGAATGTACGGCCTGACGAGCGAACGAAGCGGTCCGTAGGGATTGTGCTCGCGCGACTGGAGCGCCTTGGCGTAGTCCGCGAACTCCTTGGCCGTGCCCAGCAGGCCCGGATTGAGAAAGTCGAACAGCGACCACAGATCGCCCAGCCGGTTTTCGACCGGTGTGCCGGTCAACGCGACGCGGGCGCGGGCGTGGAGTTCCTTGACGGCCCGCGTCTGCCGTGTGCCGGAGTTTTTGATCGCCTGGGCTTCGTCGAGAATGGCCAAGTTCCACTCCCGCTCCCGCAGCCACGCCAACCGGGCGGCCATGCCGTAGGTCGTAATGACCAGATCGCACGCGTCCAGGTCCGGGCCGGGGTCATGCAGGGTGGACGCATTCCCCGTGACGCGGGCGTCCCGCCCGCGTTGGACGGGCCATGACGGAACATCGTGCGTATCGGCTGGCGTTTGCGAAGGCGGGACGCCCTCGCGACGCGCGGACAAGATGTCCGCGACACGCGCGGGCGAGACGCCCGCGTCACGAGAATGCGTCTGCCCTGCGGGGTCGCGCTCGCATTGTTCCTGCTCCGACGGATGGGCAATCCACACAGACAACGCCGGAGCAAACCGCTCGATCTCCGCCTTCCAATTGGCGATCAGCGATGCCGGCACCACCAGCAAACTCGGCGGAAGTTTCTCCGTGGCGCGGGCGTCTCGCCCGCGCGTCTCGCGGGCATCCTGCCCGCGTTGGGCAGGCCATAACGGATCATGTTGCCTGTTGGCGAGCGTTTGCGAGGGCGGGACGCCCTCGGGACACGCGGGCGGGACGCCCGCGTCACAAGAATGTGGCAGCCCTGCGGTGTCCTCGGCGATCCGGGCAGCGCGAACGTTCAGCAGCAGCGCCAGAATTTGCACGGTCTTGCCCAGCCCCATGTCGTCAGCCAGGCACGCACCAAGTCGCAGTTGTGTCAAAAATCCCAGCCAGCGAACACCGACGTTTTGGTACGGCCGAAGCACCGCACACAAACCCGGCGGCGGTTCACCATCAAGCTGCCGCGGGTCGCGAAGCTGCGCCAGCGTCCGCTCCAGCCACTCGCCCGCCGTCACGCGACTCCACGAACGTTCCACGTCACCGTCGCCGCCCGCATCGCCACCAGCCCCGCTGGCAACATCCACCCCCGACAACAGCCGCATCCCCTCGAAAAACGTCAGCCCGCCCGACTGCACCTGCGCCTCGACCTGCTTCCAATGCGCCAACGCCGCCGAGAGTTTTTGGCGGTCCATCTCGACCCACTGTCCCTTGAGACGGACCAGATTTTCCTCCGTCGACAACAACGCCTGCACCTCGGCGTCGCTGAGCGACTCGCCGTCCAGATGCACGCCCACCGAATAATCCAGCAGCGACTCGATGCCCAGCCCCGCCCCGGCCCGCTGTCCGATGGTCGCGTTGACCACAGGCCGCGGAGGCCGCTTGGCCTTCCACCAGTCCGGCACGCGAACGATCAACCCCGCCGCCTCCATCGCCGGAATGTCCTGCAAAAACCCATACGCCTGACGCGCCGTCCACGCCAACGGCCTGTACACGTCGCCCGACTCAACCAACGCCTTCACCGACTCACTCCGCTCGCAGGCCGCCTGAACCGGCGACAACAACGCAATCAACGCCTGCCGATTCTTCGCCCCCGCGTACTCCTGAAGCGCCCGCCCCAACGGCACATGCTGCACCCGCCCCTGCGCCGACAACCGACTGGCGTAACTGGCCATAAACGCAAACGGACACTGCTCATCCCGCTTGTTCTCCGCCAAATGAAACGTCACCCGCCCAACAAGCCGCCACAACGGATTCCGCTCTCGCAACCACACCGCCGCCGCGTTCGCGGCGCCAGCCGTACCCACGGCCGCATCACGAATCTGCCCGCGAACATACGCGTCCAACTCCCGCCACCACGCCTGCAACACCGCGCCGGACAAATACTCCAACCCCATCATCGGCGGCGCCTGCAACACCCGAAACGCCAACACCTCCTCCGAGGGAGGAGGCACCGACGGAATCTCCGACACACCACTCACCCCCGCACCGCCAACACCCACATTCTCCGCATCGTCCGCGCCTACACCGCCAGCACCCGAACCATCCGCGCCAGCGGCATGGCACAACGCCGTCAGATACTCCTTCGCCACATCGCGCACATACGCCAAACACGCCGGCAATGCCGTCTGAAGCTCCACCGTCGCCACATGCAGCAACCCACACGCCGTCCCGCCCGAAAATGCCTTACACACCCGCCGGGCCGCCGACTCCGCCACCGGCATCGCAAATTCCGCCAAAGCCGCCGCCTCACCGTCCACCGCGCATTCCACATGCAATCGCCCCTGAGGCGAAACAATCATTCCAACCCGCACCAACCGATCATGATTCTCCGTTCCCTGCCGCATCACCAAGTCTCCAGCGAAACGGAACGCATGGTATCGCATGGAGGCCTCGTATGTCGAGCTTCAACCGCCTCGGATGTTTCCGACGGGTGTGGTTGGATTTTCTGGCATCCGACGATTCGCTGATTTTTGCGTCGAAAACAGTCGATTTTCCTCCCCGTCCCCGCGTGGCAAGGTCGGCACACAGCCGCGAAGCGGCGTCGTTTATCGCCCATGGTGAGCGGGACTCCGCGAACCATGGGATAAAGGTTTTTCTTGTCCTATTAACGCTGCCCAACGCCGCCCCTTGCGGGGCGAAGACCGATGCCGGCACCCTCATGCGAGACCGGGAAGGCCAGTTTGTTTGCCTTCACCGCCGAATCTGCACACCTGAAATGTGAGAGCCTCCGCAAAAACCGGCGAGGCCGGCGTGAATACAAAATTTCCACGCCGGCCTCTTCACGGCTTCTGGCGGAACCCGAGGGGCACGTCAGACGCCATCATGACGACGGCGGCGAAGTTGGGCAAATGCATCTTTGTTCATTATTGTTCACAAAAAATAGTTATTATTCACAAAATAGAAGGTTCACGAAAAATTACAATCGTCGCCATGAGCAAAAAGCCTCAAATGGTTTCCATGGGAGCCTGTGTTCCCAAGGCGCTGTCGGATGAGTTTGACGTCACGGCGGAGGTGCTGGGCCACAAGGCCAAAGCGATCGCGGCGGCGCTGCATGGTTTTATCAAACTCTCCGAAAATCAGCGGTGGAAGCTTTACCAGGAAGTGCACACGCACTACTACGCCGCTCCGCGCGACGACGAGTGATTTCCCCGGTGCATGAAAAAGGCCTTCCAGCGTTCGCTGGAAGGCCTTTTTCTTTCGAATGGGCGATACAGGACTCGGACCTGTGACCTTGCGGGTGTGATCCGCACGCTCTAGCCAACTGAGCTAATCGCCCGTGTGTGCGTCGTATTATACGACGAACGACGGTGAATGCAATGGGCTGCGAGGAAAAAAGTCGGGCGTCGGGCGTGCAACGTGGCGCGGGCGTCTCGCCCGCGCGTCGCGAGGGCTTCCAGCCCGCGCTGGTCGTTCCGTACGACTGACGCAATGAAGAACGTCAAGGCGTTCGCACAGCCACGCGGGCAAGATGCCCGCGAGACGCGCGGGCGAGACGCCCGCGCCACATCACTGGGACTTGTACAACGTCGTGGGCGGCGGTAGAGTGGGCGGCATTCACTTCACAGGAGATCGAATTATGGCACAGGCGTCGCGGGCACCGGGCGAGTTTGCGGGCGGTTTGGCGATGGGCAACGAGGCGGAGTTTGCGCGGGTCAAGGCGTGGTTGGCGGTGTTGTTGTCGCCACGCCAGGCCGCTGACAGCGTGCCGGACGGCACCGGCGTGGCGGACGTGGGCGCGCCAAATTGCAGGGAGTTGTTTCGATTTCGGTACGGTGGGCAGGATTCACCGAATTTTCTGGCCTCGTGGAAACGGGAAGCATCGTCAAAACCGCTCGACGAGCGGCGGGTGGAGCATCGTGTCTGTTGGCGGGACCCGGCCGGGCGGTTGACGGTTCGGTTGGAGTGCGTCGAGTACCTCGATTTCCCGGCCATCGAGTACGTGATGTTCGCCCGCAACGACGGCCCGGACGACAGCGACGTGCTGGAGGAGTTTTACCCGCTGCACGCCACCTGGTTGGCGCCGGGAACGACCAGCGTGCTGCACCGTTCGGATGGTTCGCACGCGGGGCAGCACGATTTCGAATACGAACCCATTCGTCTGGCGGTCCAGCAGGGGTATCACAGTTTCTCGGCCGGTCACGGGCGGTCCTCCAACGATCACCTGCCGTTCTGGAATTTTCAGACCGACGGCCGCGGCATCATGGTCGCGCTAGGCTGGTCGGGCCAATGGCACATGAACGTCTGGCGGTCCGGCGACCGGGACATCAGCATCGCCGCCCATCAGGAAACGCTGCGTGTCCGGCTGCACCCTGGCGAGGAAATCCGCACGCCGCGGGCGCTGCTGATCTTCTGGCAAGGCGAGACGCACCTCCGCGGCCATCACATGCTGCGGCGGTGGATTCTCACGCACCGCACGCCGCGGCCCAACGGGCAAATGCTCGTCGCGCCGTACTGCCAGTCGTCCTGGGGCGGATGGACGACAAAGGAGCACCTGGACACCCTCGCCGAAATCAAGGGCAAGACCCGGCACGAGTATTACTGGATCGACGCCGGATGGTACGGTTACGGTCAGCCGACCTTCAACGAACATGTGGGCGACTGGTACGTCTGGGCGGGCAGTTGGAACGTCAACCCGAACGTCCACCCCGACGGTTTTTCACCCATCGTGGACGAAGTGCGCGCCCAGGGCAAAAAATTCCTGCTCTGGTACGACAGCGAACGGGCCTACAACGACAGCGACTGGTACAAACAGCACCCCGAGTTCTTCCTGGGCAACGCCCAGCCTCGAGGCCCCGTGCTGCTGAACCTGGGCCATCCGCAGGCGAGGCGGTTTCTGACCGACTTTATCTGCAAGGAGATCGCCGAAAAACGCATCGACTGCTACCGCCACGACATGAACGTGGACCCGCTGTGGTTCTGGCGCTCCGGAGACACGGAAGACCGGCAGGGCATCACCGAAAACTTCTACGTCCAGGGCCTGTACGCCTGGTGGGACGAACTGCTGGAACGCTTCCCGCACCTGCTGATCGACAACTGCTGTTCGGGCGGGCGGCGGATCGACATTGAAACGGTCGGCCGGAGTATTCCGCTGTGGCGGAGCGATTTCCAGTGTTACCCCGAGGCGTTCTACGACGGATGGGACGAGCCCGCGCAGGTGCAGTTGATGGGGTTGTCGTACTGGGTGCCGCTCTTCGGCGCGGGCGCCCGGTGCAACGGCGACACCTACAACTTCCGAAGCCAGTTGGGCGCGGCGCTGACGGTGAACTACGTGGGCTTTAACGCGCCGCCGAGCCCCCTCGACGAACGCTACGCGTGGTTTGCCCAGATGGAGGAGCAGTACCTCCGCGCCAGGCCGTTCTTTTACGGCGATTATTATCCGCTGACGATCAACACGGTCAACCCCGACACGTGGGCGGCGATGCAGTTCGACCGCCCGGACCTGGGCGAGGGCCTGGTGCTGATTTTCCGCCGCGTGAAAAACCGCCAGCCGCAACTGACCGTCTCCCTCGGCGGCCTGGACCCGGCCGCGACGTACGAACTGGAAGACGTGGACACCGCCCACCGCTGGACCGCCACCGGCCAGGAATTGCAAGACGGCTGGACGATCACGCTGGAAAAACCCCGAACCAGCCGGATGATGTTTTACCGCAAGTGCAATCATGCGTGACGAGAAGCATAACGAATCCCCGGAAACCAGCGACGGAAATGAGGACGAGGCGCGGAGAATTTCCGCGCAAATCCTTTCGATTTTCGACCTCGCCACGAGCAGAGGCACAGGTGAAGACGGTAAGGAAATCGCGGTATATGCCACCATCAGCGACGCAGAGGCCGACAGAATTCAGAAAAACACCGGGTTTGATCTGCATGACTGGTTTCATTGCATAACCGAAGACGGCATTCGACATACGTTGGACGAACACGGAGACCCCGTGAAAGAAAGAAAAAGAGGGCAGATCGCCGTCACCAGGGCGGATTTCGCGAACATTCATTACGTCATCAAAAACGCGGATAAAATCACCCACGACGGGAAAACACGACAAGGACTCGACGCGATCAAGTACGAGAAGCGAATCAACGGGTACATGGTGGTGGTCGAGGAAAAACGAGGGAAGGAAAAGAAGCGATTGGCCTTTACGTCGATGCGAATCTTAAGAAGACCGCCCAAAAAATAAAACCGGCTGAAGCGGCCTAGCCAAGCCTTGGGCCCAACGTCCAAAACGTTTCCCTGAGATTCCCCAGGGCGCCGCGTGCTTTTATGTGGCTACACCGTCAACCGGCTTCTACAGGAATTATCGGCTTCCTGCCTGAAGAAATCAAGCAAATACAACGATTTTCCTTCGTCGCGTCTACTTCTTCTCCTCCGCCAACCCCAGAATATTCGGTTCGGACTCCAGAACGGGTTTGGTTCGCGGCGGGCGGCCGGTGGCGGGGTCGAGTTTGGCGGGGACCTGGAGTTTGGCGGCGGCGCTTTTGCCGTCGGGGTCCACATAGACGCTCCAGGCGGGGAGATATTCGATGGAAATTTTCTCCCACTGCTTGTACGGCAACCGTTCGCGCCGCAGCACCCGCTCCTGGTTGGACACCCGCTCCCACCCGCCACGCTGCCAGAGGAAATACCATAACTCCACGCGCCAGATGGTCTCCGGACCCTCCGGGCCGGGCGGCTCGGGGAACTCATGGTAAAATTCGCGGTCAGGGTTTCGCAGCAGTTCCACGAGCATGGTCGCCCGATGGCCCTGACCCTGGATGTACAGCACGCGGCCGATGTCCATGAAGTCGTTGTTCACGAAATCCTTGACGTATTTGGTCAGTTCCTTCGCGTCCTTCTCGGTGAAGTCGTGCTGGATTTCCTCGGAGGGAATTTCCAGTTGTTTTCGGCGAAGCTCCGCCAGCCGGAGAAACCGCGCGCCGACAAAGGACAGGTCGATCCCCTCGACGGTTCTCCCGTCGCGGAGCCGGACGCAAATGTCGTACGACGCGTCACCGGGCATGTCGCGGAAGGAAAAGTTGCCCGTTCCGGGGTCGAACGCCTCGGCCGCGTACTTCTTGGTCACGTAGCGGTTCATGGCGTAGACTTCGACGATATCCTTGGCGGGCGTGATGGTTCCGGTGATTCTGCCGGCCTTGGGCGCGGGCGCGACCGGTTCATCTTCCACCAGTTTCACCTGGGCCACACACGACAGGGCAATCAAAGCGATCAACAGTCGCATCGTGATCTCCTCGTTCGGTTTCCATGACTATACCCCGAATCGGACCGTTGGACCAGAGAAAACGAAAAGAAGCCACATAGCCACATAGGCGCAGAGGCAAGCCAGTGGCTCTGCGCCTATGTGGCTACGTGGCTACGTGGCTATGTGGCTTCTTTTCGTTTTCCGCCTTGCTTCCGGCGGGGTCGGCGTTATATTCTACGGGTGTTGTCTCAACTCTATTACGTGAATGGATCATTGGACATGAATACGCATTTTCGTCGAGCCGTGGTTGTGGGGGTGTGGGCGGGGTTGGTGAGCGGCGTGGCGTGGGCGGACGAGGTGACGCTCAGCGGCGTGCGGTCGGCCGTTCCCGCCACGATGGTCGAGGACCATTGGAACCTGCGCTACGTCACCGTCACCAACGAGGGCGACCGCCCGGCCGACATCCGCGTGCGGGTGGACACCAGCAGCGCACCGCTGTTCTTCGCCTCCGCCGACGACAACGAAGGCGACGACCCCGCGGAAACACGCGCCCCCCGGACGCTGGGCAAAACGCGGTTCCTCCTCGAAGGACAGGTCGCGCCCCGCAGCGTCCGGCAGTTCGTGATGGTCATCCGCCCGCACGCGCCGGACATCGTCGACACGGCGATGGACCTGCCCCGCACCGACGAGATTTATATCCTCGAAGACGCCGCCGGAAGAAAACTCGCCCAGATGCCCCTCGGCGCGTTCTCCAGGCCGACGGGGTTCTTCCTCCACGCCGGAACGTCCGACGAAGGAATGGACCTGAGCTACCTCGTCTGGTGGGACCGCGAGAATCCCGAATTCCTGCCCTCGGACGACGACGAAAAGGAACGCAGACACGGCGTGGTCAGTTCGCAGGTTCCCGATCTGCCCGACCGGACCTACGGGTACGACATTGCGCAGATGGTCGTGATTCACGGCATGGACATGGAGCGTTGTCGTCCGGCCCAGTGGGAGGCGTTGCTGAACTGGGTTCGCTCCGGCGGGCTGCTGGTGTTGGCGGGCAATTCGGAACTGATCGACATGCTCCAGGGCGAGTTGGGCGAGTTGGCGGGCGTGAGCGCGTCGGGGCTGCACTGCATCGGCGAGTTGCGTGACGTGACGGACGTCCGGCGGAACGAGATGATTCTCGCGACGGCGGAGGAGAACAGTTCGCACGTGCGGTCGCTGTCGCAGGCGTTGGGGCTTCCGGTGGCGGACCGCACGATTCGGCTGACCAGCGGTCCGCCGCAGTCGATGGTGCGGTTGCTTCCCGACACGGCCCGCGTGCTCTACACCGCCAACGGACTTCCGCTGATGACGGACCGGGCGGTCGGGAACGGGCACGTGGTCACGCTGGCGGTTCCGACGGCGGTGCTGCAATTCGGCCCGTTGCCGCGGATGTGGGTGTCGGTGCTGGAGCTTTGCGACACGGTCGCCCCGATTCGCAACGACGGGCTGTTCCTTCGGAACGAGGCGCGTCAGGCGGTGTTCAACGCGATGCAGCCGCTGCCGCTGGCGGGACGGCGGACGGCGGACATCGTGCTCAACGAGACGGCCGGACGACCCGGTCCGGTTCGGGCGGTTCCGGTGGGCATTTTGTTGACCGTAACGGCCGGTTCGATGGTCCTGGGCGGGCTGTTGTGGTTCAAGCGTCGCGGGGAGCGGATGTGGCTGGTCCTGCTGCCCGTGGCGATGATCGCCGGCGGGGCGATGTACGCGATCGGCCTGGCGAGAACCGACCCGCCCCGCACGACGTTCGTCGGGCTGATGACCGCCGGCGGGGACCGCCACGCCATCGTGCAGGAATTGGCCTTGTATTACAGCGGACCGGCCGACGAACCGGCGGACCGCTTCGGTTCCAACAGCGTGCAGAGCATGGTGATCCCCGTCAGCGGCGCCAACAGCGGGTCGCTGGACCTGACCCACATCCGCACCAACGCGCCCATGGCCATGGTCAGCCTCTCGCCGCAACCCAATCAGCGCTACGGGTACTACATGCAGTCGGTCCTCCGATCCGAGGGTCTGACGGGCAGCCTGACGTTCGGTCCCGACGGCGTGAAAGGCCGCGTGCGAAACCGCCTGGGCGCGGAACTCAAGGACCCCGTCCTCTACGTGAACCTCAACACCGCCCGCACGCGGGGCGACGGAACGCTCCAGGGTCTCACGGGCGCCGTCAATCACTTCACGAGGCAGGCGTTCCGGTTGCAGGACCTGCCCGCCGACGCGGAAATGGATGTGGTCGCCGACGCGCAGACGCGGCTGCTGTCCGCCGACGCCTTCACCACCCGCCTGACCCTCACGCCGACCGAGCAGAACCGCGTCGCCCTGCTCAAACAGGTCGTCGCGCAAGGCGACCTCGTTCACGGCGCCGACCCCCTGATCGTCGGATACGTCGAAACCAGCGCCCTCATTCCCGACGTCCACCAGCCCAAGGGATGGCGGCTGGTCGCCTGGCCAGTCAAACTCCAGGCCCCGCCGCCGGGAACGAAGGTGCTCATTCCGTCGGCCTTCACGCGGATGACGATGATGGGCATGTCGTACAATCGCGGCGAGTTCCAGAAGCTCGCGATGTCCGGCGCGGGGACGTTCATCGTCCGCCCGCCGCGCGTCATCACCGGGTTGGACAACGCCGTCGCGCACATCCGGCTGGACATGCAGGCGCCCTCGCACGACATCACGATCGTCGGCGTGAAGGGATTCGCCGCCGACGCCTCCGGGCAGGACGTGGACCTCAAAACATTCAAAAACGCCACAGGACTGTACGAAGTGGACGTCCCCAACGCCGGGGACTACTACACCCCCGGACTGGGCTACGTGTTTCGGATGATCGCCCGCCCCGCCGACAGCGGATCGGACGAAACCCCCCTGTGGCAAACCCGAAGCCTCGAAGTCTCCTTGGAAGGAACCATCCGTGAGTAACAACGACATCATGATCCGCTGCGAAGGGCTGACGAAGGTCTACGACGAACTCCAGGCCCTGGTGAACCTGAACCTGTCGATCCCCAAAGGCCATGTGTTCGGATACATCGGGCACAACGGTGCGGGCAAGACCACGACCATCCGCATCCTCGCCGGGCTGCTCAAGCCCTCCTCCGGCGAGGCCTGGATCGCCGACGCCCGCGTCGGACCCGAGCGCGACCGCATCAAGAGACTGGTCGGGTACATGCCCGACAGTTTCGGCGTGTACGACCAGATGCGCGTGTGGGAGTACCTCGATTTCTTCGGGGCCGCGTTCAAAATCCCCAAGGGACCGCGGCGCGACCGCATGGAGCAGGTGCTCGAAATCACCGAGGCCGCGTACATGCGCGACCGCTTCGTGGACACGCTCTCCAAGGGCATGAAGCAGCGCGTGGGCATCGCGCGGACGCTGATGCACGATCCGGCCGTGCTGCTGCTGGACGAACCGGCCAACGGTCTGGACCCGCAGGCCCGCGTCGAGATGCGGCGGCTGTTACGCAAACTGGCGGCCGCGGGAAAGACCATTCTCGTCAGTTCGCACATTCTGCCGGAGTTGGCGCAGATGAGCGACTCGATCGGCATCATTCACCAGGGTCACCTCAAGGCCGCCGGACTGATTAACGACGTGCTGGCCCAGCTTCAGCGCGACCGCCTGCTGGAGGTCAAGCTGCTCTCCAAAGCCCCGGCCGCCGCGGAGAAACTCCGGGCCAGCAGCCGCGTCTCGAAACTGGACGAAACGGAGATGGACACCGCCCGGGCGCTGCGGTTCCGCTTCAGCGGCGATGACGAGGCGATGGCCGCCCTTCTGGCGGACCTGATGGCGGAAAAATTGCCCGTCGTCAGCCTGCGCGAAGTCCCGCTGAGCCTGGAGGACGCGTACATGTCCATTTCCGGCATCGGCGAGGACACCGAAGACGAGCAGCCCCAGCCCGTGGGCGCGGAGGCCAAACCATGAGCCGACTTCCCCTGATCATCCTGGCCGCCCTCGTGACGGCCGTCGGCGGAGCGCTGTGCTGCTTCGCCCCGCCCACCGACGCGGGACAGCTCTCCCTGCCGACATTCGGACAACTGCTCGTCATGGTCGGATTGGCCTCGGCGATGATCGTCGCCGCCGTCGCCAACCCCATCGTGCGGCGCGAGGCGCTGGCCAGCCTCCGCAGCCAAAAAGCCCTGGCCATGCAGGCGCTGTTCCTGCTGGTCATCACCGGGTTGGTGTATTTGCACTGGCCCGAGAACGGCATGCAGGACGTCGGCAGCCAGCAGGCGCGGTCGATCTTCAACATCCTGGCGATCGGCCAACTGCTCATGGTCGCGATGTTCGCCCCCGCCTTCACCGCCGCCGCACTGACCAGCGAAAAGGAAAGCGGAACCTTCGAGTCCGTCTTCACCACCGCGCTTCGGCCGTGGGAAATCGCGGCCGGTAAAATGGTCGGGGCCCTCACCTTCCTCATTTTGCTGGTGTTTTCCGGCACGCTCGCGCTGTGTCTTCCGTTCCTGCTGGGCGGAATCCGCGGGGCGGACGTGATTAACTGTCTGTGCATCCTCATGCTGACGGCCGTGTATCTGGGCATGATCGGACTGTCGGTCAGCGCGATCATGCACCGCAGTTACCGCTCGATCATCGTCACCTACGCGATTCTCGGCGGCGTGTTGTTTTTCCTGGCCATTCCCGCCTGGCCGCTGAGCGACCACTTCCTCAACAAGGGCGGGCCCGCCTGGCAGGGGACGTTCCACCTGATCGGGTCGCTCAGTCCGCTCCAGGCCGTCGTCTCCCTCGCCTGGCCCAACAGCGAGTACGCCCGCGGAGCGGCCGACCTTCCGCCCTTCCACGTCACGTTCATTCCGATGGCCCTGCTGGTGGTCTTCGCGGCCGCGGCGTTCTGCTTGAAAAAACTGCACGAACCCGTCGCACCGCCGCGCCCCCGCGAAAAACTCCGCGTCATCGAACGCGACGGAAAACTCACCGCCCGCGACGTCGTGTTCCTCATCGACCCGCGAAAACGCAAACGCCCCATCGAGTGGTGGCAGAACCCCGTGTTCGTCAAAGAATGCCGCACCCGGCCGATGTTGCAAGGCCAATGGATGATGCGGGCCATCTGCATCGCGACGCTGGCGTCGATCGTGCTGATGTTCATCATGTCGCAGGTGGCGTCGGGGCTGTTCGAGGGCAGCGGCGGCGTGAACCAGTCCAGTTCGATGCTCTACGCGGTGGCCGTGCTGATGGTGGTGCTGGTCGTGCTGGTGGGCCCGGCGCTGTCGGGCGGAACGATCTGCGGCGACGTCGAAACCGGCGTCTGGGACCTGCTGCGGACCACGCGGATGTCCTCCTGGCGGATCGTGTCGGGCAAGTTCCAGGCCGCGATAATACCCATGGGGTTGTTGATTTTGGCCACGTTCCCCAGTTTCGGCGTGCTGCTGTACGTCGAGAGCAACATGCCGATGCTGCTGGCCATTCTTCGCGTGATGCAGGTGGTGCTGGTGACGATGCTCTTCACGGGCGTGGCGGGCATGTTCTTTTCGAGCCTGTTCCTGAAAACCTCCGCCGCGACGGCTTGGACGTACGCCCTGATCATCGGCATGGGCCTGCTGACGCTGCTGGTGCTGCTGGGGCAGGACCGCTTCTCGGCCGACTTCGTGACGAAGGTGCTGATGCTCAACCCGGTGGCCGCCGCGCTGGACGCGGCCGGGTATTCCTTCGCCGCCGGTGCGGGCGGAAAAATGATGGCCATGTTCACCAAAGTCTTCCTCACCGCCACCGCCGCGATGGCCGTCGTGACCGTCGGCCGAGTGTTCCAACTGCGGCGGGCGGTGTTATAACGCGGCGACGAGAGGTGAATATGGCTCGGCCTGTTTGCGTTGTAAAACGTTAAAACCGACTTGCCCGGAAGGAAAAATATAATGCGTCGATGGATCATCATAACGGCACTGCTTGTAACGGCCTCCGTGGCTGCCCAACCCGTCATGCCTCCGTGCCATTCGGAGGACGAGTTTTATGCCCAGTTCGGCAGCGACCGCAACGTGGAGTTGGTGGCGGCGTTGCTGGCGGACAAGGACTTCACCATTCGCGAAAACGCCGTGATGGACCTGGGCGGCATGGGCAACTACACGGCCATCCCGCACATTCGCAAAGCCGCCGGCGACGAGAACCCCCTGGTCCGCGCCGCGGCCGCCCTGGCGGCGGCGAAATACCCCGCCGACCGCGCCGGTGACATCGTAACCGCCCTGCTGGCGGACAAGGACATGACCGTCGTGCTGGCCGCCCTGCGCGGTGTCCGTATGGCGCAATTGACGTCGGCGGAGAAGAACGTTCACGCCCTGCTGACGTCCGACCGGCCTGTCATTCAAGCCAACGCCCTGGCGACGCTGACCGCGCTGGGCGTCCGCCCCAACCTCGCCGATGAAACGATCAAGGCCTTGTTCGACAGCCCGTCGGCAACGGTCCGGCAGCGGATCATCGAAAACATGATGCTCTGGGGAGCCTGGAAGCTGGGAGGCGAAAAACCTGAAAGCGCCGTTCCCCCCATGGACAAGCTGCTCGCGTTGGCGAAGTCGGGCCCGTCGTCGCTTCGCGCGACGGCGCTGGCGGCGGTGGGCAATTATCGTTTCGTCTTCGGCGGCAACGACGACATTGACGGCATGGAACTTCTTCGCCAGGCCGCCACGGACAAAGACCCGCAAATTCGCCTGGGCGCCCTGCACGGACTGGCCAACGCCCAGCAGGCCGACGCGATCGCGCCGTTCCTGGCCGACGAGTCGGAACTGGTCCGCCTGGCCGCCATTCGGGCGGCGGGAACGTTGAAATCCGCCAACGCCGTCGACGCGCTGTTCGACCGGATGTTTATCGCCCCGCTGAACGAACTGAAGGCCGTCGACACGCACCTGGCCGCCCGGGACAGCCTGATCGCCATCGCGACCCCCGCCGTCGCGGAACGGGCGGCGAAAGAATTCCCCACCCTCGTGGCGCAATACAAGCAGCTCGGTCTCGACCGAAAGCAGGCGCAGGACGCGGTGGCCAACGTCAATTCGAACGACAAGGCCGCCGTCAACGCCCAACAGGCCGAGGTCGCGAAACTCTTCACGCGGGAACGCATGACGTCCCGCAACATCCGCGCCTGCGCCCGCATCCTGGGGGCCCTCAAGTGCGACACGGTGCTCGATCGGCAAATCGCCTTCCTCGACGGAGAACCGACCGACTCGCCCGTGCTGGGCGATCTGATCTGGTCGCTCGGCGAAATCGGCGACCGCAAGGCCCTGCCCGTCCTGGAAACGTTCATGACCAAGAGCGTGAAACTGGCCCAGGAATATTTGCAGGCCCAGTTGATGATCCCCCCGCCGCCCGTGCCGTACTCGTCCGAGGGCACCGCGCAGTGCGTGGGCGCCCTGGCCAAACTCGACAGCCCGAACTGGCTCACGCACGCCCACGCGCTGGTGACGATGAAGGTCTCGCGCCTTCGCCTGGACCGCCCCGTGGACGAAGCCCTCGCCGCCTATGAAACCCGCTACGCCGCCGCCTCGGACACCGACAAGGCCCGCATGCAGGCCGGCGTGCTGGACCTCATCACCGACGACAACCACCGCCGCCTGGCCCGCGCCAACGCGATGCGCCTCGCCGGCCTGTGGAAACTCCCCGCCGCCGTCACCCCCCTGACCAACCTCCTGACCACCGAACGCCCCAGCCGAACCATGATGCAAATGTCCGCCTGGGCCCTGTTCCAAATCGACGGAAAAGACCGCCCCGTCGGCGATCCGGTCGTCGCCCCCGGAGGCTGGGTAGTGCTGGAAAAGTGATCCACTCACCACCATCCACGTTTTCGAAACCGCGGTTGATCCGCGCGCCGTTGGTGTTGCCGGCCGTCGCGATGGCGGGCGGCGTGGTGATGGGACGATGGATGGATTTGGCGACGGGAGCGTACCTGGCCGCGGGCGTGTTGTGTGTCGCGGGGGCGGGGTTGGCGTGGCGGCGGGCGCATTTGCATTCGTTGGCGGTGACGTTGTTGCTGGTGGGCGTGGTGGGGTTGTCGGCGGCGTATGCACGAGGACAGTGGCAGGGTGTGGACGACGGTGACGTGGTTTGGTTCACGTCCGAGGGGGCGATACTCGCCCGAATCGAGGGCCGCATCGAGACCGCCCCGGCCATTCTTCGCGACGACGCCGGCCCGCCGCTGCCGTACCGCCGCGCGGACCGCACGGTGTTCGTGTTGGCGGCGGAGCGGATTTACTGCGCCCCGGACTGGAAGCCCGTCGGCGGGTTGGTTCGCGTGCGGGTGGACGCCCCGTGCGAGCGGCTTCGCGCGGGGCAGCGGGTTCGTCTGGACGGCTGGTTGGGGCGGTTCGGTCCGCCGCGGAACCCCGGTCAGTCGGACCCGCGCGAGTTGGCCCGTCAGAACCGCGTGCTCACGTGGGCGACGGCAGCGTCCGCGGACGGCGTGACCGCGCTCGGCGAGCCGCCATCGACCCTCGAGCGGCTGTACTGGAACGTCCGCTGCGTCACGCGGCAGCATCTGGCGGCCTGCAATCAAGAGGACGACGGCCAACTCGTCACCGCCCTGATCGCCGGAGACCGCCACCCCGCCCTGGCGGAGTTGAACGAATCCATGAAGCGCAGCGGCGTGGCGCACTACCTGTCCATCAGCGGCACGCATTTGGCCATTTTTCTTGGTTTTGTGTACGGTCTGTGCCGGTTGTGCCAACTGCAGCCGCGGCCGGCCGCCGCGAGCGTGCTGGTCGTGCTGGCGGCGTATTTGCTGCTGGCCGAGTCCGGCGCGCCGCTGCTGCGGTCGGCGATCATGGCCGTCGCGCTGTGCCTGTCCGTGCTGTTTCATCGGCAGCACTCGACGCTCAACGCGTTCTCGGCCGCGGCCATCGTGCTGCTGCTGGTCGATCCGCTGGATTTGTTTTCACCGGGGTTTCAACTGAGTTTCGGCATCGTGCTGGGCATGATGCTGCTGACGGGCCCGTTGCGCGAAGCCCTGTTCGCCCGGTGGTGGCGGCGGCGGGGGCTGGTCGTGTATCGCGACGACGACTCGGCGAGGCGGTGGTTGTCCCGCCGCGCCGGCGAGTGGTTCATGACGGCCGCCGCCGCGGGGTTGGCGGCGTACCTCGTGTCGGCGCCGCTGGTGGCGTACCATTTCGGCCTGTTCAGTCCGTACGCGTCCGTGCTGACGATCCTGCTGGCCCCGTTCATCACGGCCGTGCTGGTGCCGGCGTACCTGTCGCTGATGCTGCTTTGGCCGCTGCCGAACCTCGCCCACGCGATGGGGCAGGTGGCGGGGTTTTTCTCCAACGTCGTTGTCGGATGCGTGCACCTCATGGACCGCCTGCCGGGCCTGTGCGTCGCCGT
>Ga0123353_10004592_pt1 | contig 17822 bp, 17 predicted proteins | sample TergutLab28metaG_3_FD_92763 | JGI IMG/M metagenome (GOLD analysis project Ga0123353, IMG submission 92763) | Labiotermes labralis P3 segment gut microbial communities from Petit-Saut dam, French Guiana - Lab288 P3 | ecosystem: Host-associated > Arthropoda: Insects > Digestive system > Gut ... | reverse complement strand
GTTATTGGTGAACTGATTGGCGAGTTGAACGCCGGACACGCCTATATCAACGGCGGAGATAAATTCAACCCCGAAAGAATAATGTTGGGATTGCTTGGCGCAAAGTTAATTAGAGATAAGAGCGGATATTACCAAATTACAAAAATTCTTGCGGGTGAAAATTGGCGACCCGATTTGCGATCGCCTCTTACCGAAGTAGGAATGAATATTAAAGAGGGCGATTTTATTGTTGCCATAAACGGAAAATCAACCAAAGATTTGAACGATATTTATGAGGCGTTGGTAAATACGGTGAACAAAGAGGTTTTGATCTCTGTTTCATCTACAAACAGTGAAAAAAACGCCCGCACTGTGATTGTAAAACCAATTGCAGATGAATCGGGGCTATACTATTTCGACTGGGTACGTGAAAATATCCGAAAAGTAAGTGAGGCTACCAACGGAGAGGTGGGCTATATCCACATTCCCGACATGGGGGTAGAGGGGTTGAACGAATTTGCCAAATATTTCTATTCACAGTTGGACAAAAAAGCATTGATTATTGACGACCGCGGAAACGGCGGCGGAAATGTATCACCCATGATATTGGAGCGTTTGGGGCGCGAAATACAACGGGCTAACATGAGCAGAAACGCCCAGTTTCCAACCCAAACCCCAGCTAAGATGATGTTAGGTCCTAAAGTATGTTTAATCAACAACTATTCTGCCTCCGACGGCGACCTGTTCCCGTATGGATTCAGAAAACAGAATCTTGGAAAAATAATCGGAGTACGCAGTTGGGGAGGAGTAGTAGGAATACGGGGTTCTTTGCCTTTTGTAGATGGCACTGTGCTAAACAAACCCGAATTTACCTCCTTCGATGCCGACGGTGCAGGATACATTATTGAAGGCTACGGCGTTGACCCAGATATTTGGATAGACAACGACCCTTACAAAGAATATTTTGGCGAAGACGCTCAATTACTCAAAGCGATTGAAGTAATTTTGGAAGAACTGAAAAACTATAAACCCTTACCGCCCATACCAGACTCGCCGAAGAGATAGAGGTGAGGAGGATACAAGTATTTTTCGGTGTAATGGACAAAAGAAGTGTTATAAAATCCACCCATAAATCTATCTTTACAGTCTAAAAAGCGGCAAATTATGTTAGGAAAATTACAGCAAAACCAACCTGATCTCTTTCTTGCACGTCTTAAGCAAGGCAGCAATTGCAACAGCTTCCTATTTTTATTCGGCAGCAATTAGTCCTTTTTGAATTTTCATCCAACCTACTAAAAGCAGGCAAATGGCAATTGCAGTTAAAATTGCAGCAACGAGTCCCATAAGTGGCAAATAACCCACAATGAAAGCAATGATGCCCACAACAATGGCAAGCAATATTAGGATAACGCCTGTTTTTCCGCTTTGTCCGATGGTTGTTGAGCCTTTTAAAACGAAATAACCTACAATTTCAATAATAAAGGCAATACAGGCAATGATTACTCCCACAATTCCAATAAGAGGAATTAAGCCGATAAGAGACCCTAATGCGCCAATAATTGCGCCTACCAAAATGATTTTTGCGCCCGAAGCTCCAACAGAATCAATGTTTTTAGCTAATTTTAAAAGCCCAATGATTAGAAAAATAAATCCGAGCAAGCCAATGAGTTTAGATACGCTCCCTGTAAATTGTAGCGTGGAACCTACCAAAATGTAGGTTACAGATTGAATACGTGCTATATTCATAAAAGTTTTAGTTTTACGTCCGCCTCCTTAAGCAGACAAATTAATTAAGGTTTATTTTTGTATTATTTTATAAGTGTTTATATTTGTTAAATTCCTTTAAGTACATCCTCAACTCCACCAATCCATCCGCCGGCAGTTTTTCTTATTGATAACTTTACCTCAATATAGTCTGAATTAGCAGGAATAGCTACTGCAGAAAAATATTCGGTTTTTCCATCTATATATTTTGTAAATTTCAATATTTTATTTGCCATTGTAACCGTAATGATGTAATCTCCCTGCGCATTTTTTGAGGCGCTTATCTGCTTGAATTTATGTTCTTTTGGTTTTCCATTTTTATAAACAACTTTTCCCTCTTTATCTGTTTTGAGGGTTCCTGCTTTAATAATCACATCCGATAGCCTCTTTCCATTCACATCGGTAGCTTTTATTTTAAAAGTACGCGGCATGTTGAGTATCTGTTTTTCACAAGTAGCAATCCGTTCCATTGAATAGGGATCGTTGGGATTTAGCATATACAATTTTTCATATTCCTGTTTTGCTTCAATAAATTTTCCGGCTTTATAAAAATTATCAGCCGTAATTTTAATATATTGACAATCTTTTGCAATTTTAATTTTACTGCTCAGGTCGTGATTCGGCACTGTATCACTGCATTTCAAAGCCACCTCATATTCTGTTTTGGCATCTGCATATTGCGTGGTTCGGAAGAATGTATTTCCTTTGCTCAAATGCTCGTAATAACATCCAACAAGGTCGCCATCGGGGTCAATAATGAGCAATCCTACAGGAACTTTTGCCTGCAAATCAAGAAGATGGTCATAATGCATGAACCCATGAGCTTTGATTGTCAATTGACGTCCTTTAAACTTTTTTCCTGTCGGAAATTTCAATATATAGAAATAGAACCCGCTCTCAGTATATGCTCCAAAAACATTCACATTCTTATCCATAGATGATTCAAAAATGTCTAAAGGCACATTGCTTTGAATCTCAACCATCGTTTCGTTATCTCCGGCTTCTCTGAAAATAACCCCGCTCATATCTTTTTCTGTAACTTCAAACTTTTTTTGCCCGAAGGTGGAGGATGCTATAAAAACCAATATAGCAAATAAAAATAGTTGTTTTTTCATTTTAAATATTTTATTTAATTACTTTTACCAATTTTAAAATCTCCCAGTGTTATTTTTTCATCTTCGGGCAATGGGTTTCCATTTATTTTTTCGGGTTGCCAAGTACGCACATGGATCATCATATTTTCTCCGTCTCTAAAATCAATCATCAGGAACAACCATCCCACATCGCTGTAGGTGGTTGTATTCCATCCCTGTTTTAAGGTTACACCGTATATATCATCGTACTTGGGATGCTGTGAGACCTCAATATTGTCGAATACTACATTGATTCGGTCGTTTCTGGCAAAGACGCCTCGCAATGCGCTTATATATTCTTTTTTTGTTTTTACCTGATATTCAATTTTTTCTTTTGGAAATCCTGAGTTAGCCATCATATTATCGGTTGTTTTAGCTTGTTTTACAACTTTTCCTGTAATAATCAAAGCATCTTCGCTAAACACTTTATCCAGTAAACCAATATCTTTTCGGTTGTAGGCAGTTCGGAAGTTTTCCACAAAATTAAGAATCGCTTGTCGGCGGCGTAAATCTGTTACATCATTTCCCTCACTATTCATGATCTCTTGATATACATTATATTCTAACGCGAAGTAAATATCTTCGATGTTTCCAAATTTGTCGAAATTGATCGCAATCTCTTTATTTGCTTCATCTTTAGGCATATCTTTTAGAAACACTTTTATATTTCGCACTTGCCACCCGGCAGGCATACCAAATCCGCGTTCTGTTATTTTTGATTCAGTGCAACGAAATTGCGCCATTTCCCACATAGATAGAATAGAATTTCTACCATCTTTGCTCAATCCTACAATATTATTGAGCGCAGGGGTACGGTTCTCTGCATAAGCCTTGTTTAACTCTGTTAATAAGGCGGAAGCGCCGGCATTTATTTTTTGCGCAACGACTGTGTTGTTAATATCTGTTACAGTCAAGGTAATCGCACTTTGCGACATAGCGGCAGGAGAAAGAACCAGCGCTAAAAGATAAGTTAAGAATTTTTTTTTCATTGTTTCTTATTTATTAATGTCAATTGGAATTTCACGATTATCTAAATACTCTTTATATAAATTTGGAATATTATTATTTGGAATAAATGTATAAAATATGGCTGATAAAGGAGCTGTTTTTTCGAACAGCTGATGTGGGATGGTTTGTACAAACAACAGATGAGAACAATTATAGTATTTGCTTTTGTACATCACAGAAAACTCTAAAACATCTGCCGTACATTTTTCAATACCTGTATATATTTCATAATCACTGCCCATAAAGGATTGAAAGTCGGAAAGTTTAATTTTTAAAGTTTTTGCGCCTCCTCCATAAACGATTTGCCGGATTTGTAAATCCAATCCAACAGCTTGTGTGTCGGGATGGTTGAAAAGATTCACAATAGATTCTTCCGGAAAGTTTCGATCGTAAATCAAACTGAAGAGGCTATCGGCATTTTTTTCAAAATAGAGATTGCTGTTCATCCCTTTTGTAAATAGTTTTTTGCCGCTCAAGCGATAAAGCGAAGGGTTTAATTGCTCTAATTCATCGGAATCTATCACCAAAGGAGTTGAGGTTATTCCCTTGCTTTTGAATAGTTGCAGTTGGTTTGCCAACCAAATTTCAGCTTCTTTTTTATCCATTCCTAAAATCAAGTCGAAATTGGAAGGGAAGCGCAAACTGAAATATTGTGTAGAATCGTACCACGCGCTTTCCCAGGTCAAACTGTCTTTAGTTAGCACATACTCTTTAGCATTAGTTGCAAATTGCAGAGAGTTTTCCAAAGAGTTGAAAAATGCGCCACCCCCAAATAGAAAAGGGTATTCCACCTTGTATTCCTCCATCAGTTTACGGGCTTTCTCTTCGCTCCCTTGCAGAAAAAGTTCTAAGAACAACCGTTCCTGAAAATCACAAACCGGTTTTCCTACAAACTCTTTTAAGGAATTAGAAAAAATGGAGATTCCTAGATGAGTAACAGCGCCTGTCTCATCGTAATTCACCAAAAGGGGTAAGTTGGTGATTCTATGGCAATAAAAAATCTCTGACTGTTTTGGTAAAGAACAATTCATTAAACCATACAAATATTCTAGTTGTCGCGTACCATAGTTTTGTGCTTCCAGAGTATAGAAACACAAAACTAATGCTATGCTTGCCGCCCACTTGGTTTTCATTATTGTACTCTACCTAAAATAATGGATTCCAATTGATTATTTCCGTTATCGTACAATTTTCCCTGTACCAATCTTCCGTTATAAAACTCTCCCGTAATATACTGCCCTGACTCCGCATACCGTTTTTTCGGATCTCGCGAGTCAATTAAGGTACGGGCGTTGTAACGAATAGTACCCATTCCATGCGGCTGTTTGTTTTTCACCTCTCCGGTATAAGTCCCACCCTCAACTGAAACGGTGCCTGATGTGGCCTGATTTTCTTGTCCCTGATTTTTAGTACCCGTATTAGGGGGCGTAGGATTAGAAGATGCAGGAGTGGTGGATGCTGGATTAGTTGATACCGGGCTTGTGGGTTCAGGATTTGTAGCTACAGGATTAATGGGCGCTATATCGGGGGTATCTTTAACATTTGTATTTCTGTCACGACCTTTTTGTGTTTGAGAAATCTCCTGAGGTTTTTCCTGAGGTTTTATTTGTGTAAAATACCAGTAAGCACCAAAGCCAATACCGGCAAGAAGAATAACCACGATGAGGATTTTAGGCCACACAGGGGAAGGTGGTTTTACATCTTCTACTAAATTGTTTCCACAATCGGGGCATAGAAAATCTTCCGTAATATCTAATTCAACAATTTGTTTACGGTCTGCTACGGGACAATTCCCGAAATTGATACATTTTCCGCGTCTTTTCATTTTTTTTATTTTTAAAGATTAATTTTTTAAAATTTTAACTGCTTCATCTTTTGCTTTTCTGAATTTATTGAAAACCTCATCTCCGGGGTTATTATTCCGTTCGGGGAGAATAACATCTTTCACTAATTTTTTGAGAGATTCTTCCAATTCAGTGCGTTTGTCCACGTGCAAGTAGACACCCGACAATTGTGATTGAACGGTTGTCTTAAGTTCAGTGCTAAGTTCTTCATCTAACAAAGGTGAATCAATAATTTGGGTAATTTTATCTCCTAACACAACCGAAGCCATAGGAATTCCATCTTCATCTTCTTTAATAATGCAAAATGCTTTTTTGCCGGTACCATCCATTCTGTCGTGATATTTTATTAAACCCAGCGAGTAAGAGAGCAAAATATAGGGCAACGATTCTTCTAACATTCTTTCTAACCTTTTCTTACGCTCTGCCTGCGTTTCATTATAAACAGAGGGATATTGCGTGCCATCTCCTTCGAGATGAAGTACCAATTTGGCTACTTCCGGATTATTTCCGTTTATCCGCGAATCATACTTCTGTTTAAGAATTTTAACATCGTTTACCATTCGAAGCGAAAAACATGAAGTGAGATTGATGACCGTAATCTCATTTTTTCGTTGACTTTTAGTGTCAATATAAATATTTCTACTTCCCACCGAATATTTCTTGAATGAGTCCGATAACTTGCTTACAAAGTCTTGATTTTCTTCCGATTCAGGAATACTCACAAGCGTACATTTTTTCATAATAAGCATATTCGGTTTTGGTGGTTCGTTATTTTTGAGTTGTTTAGTAATCTCGCTATTGTCGAAAGTAAGGAAAACGCCGCTTGACTCCATCAGGTTTCGTGCAAAAGCATCTAATTCCTCTTGTTTGTCGGAAGTTCCATACTGTTCTTTCAATTTTTCAACAATATTGACACCGATGAGTCTTTGTTTTTTGTTAGTAATTACGGCATTATGCACTTGGATAGCACTTTCGCGGGCGTTTTTCGAGAATATGTCCATCAATGAATCCATATTGGCATGTTCGTTCAATTTTGTGAACGATTTTTCGGAACCTGCCAGCGAGGCAATCGCATTACGGGTAGATGAACTTTGGGAAGACTGTATTTGCTGGTCGCGGGTAATTCTTGTAGTAAAGTTCTTTACCTCGTCGCTGTCGTAATATTTTACCACTGCTTGTTGGTAAGATTCGCTCGAGAGTTGTTTTTCGCGACAGCGAGATTTAATCTCTTTTTCGGAAGCATCTAATGCCTGGGTTAATATATCGGAAAATTTCTTGATATCATTGTTCAACAGTTGCATTTCGTTCAACACTTCTGCAAGGAGTTTCTGAGCAAAACGTAAACCTTCTAATTCGGTTTTCTTGATATACATCTGTTGCATGAGGGTGGTTTGAGCCTGAAACAGACTTTTTCTCTTGCCCATGGCGATAGCAATTGGACCTAATTTTCCCCATTCATTTTCATTTTGAGATTTAAGCGCATACAACTTGTCTATCTCTTCGTTTCTGGGGATTATTTTCCCGTCGAATCCTTTTAACCTCATCTCACTTTGCGACACTAAAGTATCCATTAAACGGCCTAACTCATACACCGATTTTTGTCCGGTTTGCCATTGAGCAAACAGGTCTCTCTGAATGGTATCGCATATTTCTTTAGCAATATCTCTACGGGCTTGCTCTTTTACCTTGTAAAACTCAGGCACTCCCACTTTTCGGAAGTTCTTTTCGAAACGCTCTTCGCAGAATTTTGCGAGTTCGTTTATTGCCCGCGATTCATCTTTACCCCATGCTGCATTTGCTAAGTTAGGGATGTTGGCGTTCCAATCATCTTGAAATGTTTTCCATTTTTGATCCTTCTCACTCTGAAGAATAGGAAGAGATAAAGCCAAGTGGGCATCTGAAAGCGTCCAGTTGTTTAACGTAGCCTTGTCGTTTACAAAACTGATATAGTCTTCGTTTTTGGGTTGGTCGCGATAGCCGATGTCGTCCGACCAATTGTTGTATTTGAATTGCAACAGCGCCTGTTTAGCAAAATTAAACGTGAAATATTCTACTATTTCTTCTTCCGGGCTGATTACTCTTTTAATACCAAAAGCATTAAATTTCCTTGTGCGAACAGGTTTCGACTTAATGGCTATCTCTTCTGTTTTGGCATTTTCATCATTTTCTTTTTCCCCTCCCACAATATTTTCGAGCGAATAAGCGCGATCAAATTCGCTTGTTGTATCATTAACAGTCATTGTCATATAATGAAAGATGAGGTCGGAAACAATTTCGGGCAGATCTTTTTTAGTATCCACCGTTACACCGTTTTCATTTGCATTTGTAAAGAGGAAGCAACAGTTATACACATCTTTAACCTCTTCTAAAGGAGTAAATTCATATTCCCCGCTTACGTCGTAGGGGATAAATCGTTTTACATGCAATGCGTTCAATTCCTGTAAAGCGGCAAAACCGTTGGCGTGATAAAAACCGGCATCCCAGCCCGGCAACGGCGAACTTTCAGGCACTAAGCAATATACAATAATTTTGTGTTTTATTTCTGTACTATCAATCGACTTAAAATGTTTTCTTGTTTGGGCAATAACGTCCACCACCGAACCGCTACCTGTTCCTCCTGCCAAGCCTGCAATAATATGAAAGGTAACATCTTTTTTGTTACGTTTACTAATCACCTCTTTAACTTGATTTTTGAGAATACTTTCGTATTCATTTACGGAGCATGAAAAGAGAAAACGTCCCAGTCGTCTCCTTTGGGCAGCAGCACCGTCGTCGCCTACAGAGCCAACCAAATTATCCCATATTTCTCTATTCCCGAGCCAGCCTCTAACACCGGGGTAGTTATCTACATTTTCTAACAAACTACGCAAAGAAGCCCCTCTGATATACAAGAAACTGTCTTTTCCAAGTTGTGAGTTTTCACCTAAAACCTTCCATGTGGGATCGTTTGGTTTCATGTTCTCCATGCTGGAATCAACATAGATGAACCCCAAGGGTAGGGTTCTACGCTCGTCGGCTGATGATTCTTGAAACAACCTTTTGCGCATGGCCTTCAGGATATTTCCTCCCGTTCCGCCAACTCCGATAATGATGTGATTTTCGTTTAAATTCATGATAAATAAAAAATTTGATATTATTAATGATTATGATATTATTAATGATATGAATAGGTATAATCTCCTATTTTTAAATCTTTATAAGCAGAATAGCCAATAACTCCAAATGGGATCAATTGTACGAACAGGAATAATGCAAACAATATTATCCTCGATTTCCATACCGTACGCGGGCTCTGTTCGTATAGAATTTCGCTGATATAATAGGCAGCAATATCTATGGCGTTTTCCAACGGATACCTTTTACCCGGGTTCATATAAGCAAAATGCTGAATATCTTCCTTAATCTCCTCTTTTGAAATACCCGGACGCGCACGCAACATTAAGTTCAAAAATGGATGCTGGGTAGAAAAATTGTTGCATGCTCCTCTCACATAAATTTCTACACATTTTTCAATCATATCGCTGTTTGCAAAGGACAAGTAAGTATTCTCAGCATCATCCGGTTCGGGAACTCCTATAAAAGCATTAGGATTCATATTCTTGAGCGCATAGTAGGCTTCTGTGTAAGTTTCTTGATGAAAAAAGTAATCCTCTTCAAGTTCCTCGTACCAATTGTCAACAATCTCGTCAACAATATATTCCAACTCACGCACAGCCCGAAACGATAATGTGAAAACTACCGTCAAGGTGGCAGCAAGTGCACATAATAGATGGTGCTGAAATTTCACTCGGAATCGTTTGTTCCATAATCGCGTATAATAACTGCATGCCACCCAGCAGAGTACGCCAAGAATAAAGGCTACTATGATGGCACCCGCAATGATGCCGGAAGATTCGCTTTCCCACATGAAAGCAACAGATTTCATAATTATACTAAAAAAATCTCTTATCATAAATAACTGTTTGATTCATAATTATATTCTGCACTTGCAAAACTGCGGTGTTTACTCGCTCTATAGAAGGTTATTCCGAAAGGCAACGCTTGAAGCAAGATCAAAGTTATTAACACTTTTCGCTTTACCGATTTTATCTTTGCCCGAATACCGGCAGTAAAACTATCAACTGTTAGCTGTTCATTTCCTATTATATTTTCAAAAGATGCAAAACGCTTCAATATGGGATATTCCGATAAAATTTTCTTGGAAAAATTTTCAGTCACATAATCTGTCAACTGCTCTGTACCGGCTGTGCCATTTTTTTGGTTTTTCAACAGTTCATGGAAGTGCCTATCCGATGCCAGAACTTTTGCAATTTCTGTATCCACACGTTGCACAATACGATCTGCTTTATTACACAAAAAAAACATCGAGAGCAGAATAGTAGTTGCAATGGCTATCGCAAAACATAGCAGATGTTGCAACAGATTCATACTATAGCTTGGATTTACCAACTTACCTGCATAGGCGCATAGAATCCATAAAACGATTGCAATTACCAACGCCCAAAATAAACCGGTAATTATGCTCCAAAATATCATATTTATCAAATTTAACTTTATTTATAACATAATAAAAAACATCCACCTAAAATGCAAAAAAATACACATTGTTTTCCAATTTCATTTAAAACAATCAGGGCGCAAAAATATATTTTTTTAATACGAAAACATCTTATTAACAAAAGATTACAAACTTTGTTTAATAATAGGTTTTTAGTTATTAAAAAAGTGTTTTTAAGCCGCTTTAGCAATATTGTTTTACGAAAAAGGTGTGAAACAAGTATAACAGCATGTCATAATCACCAACTTTAAAACAAAAAAAAATAACTTTTATTTAAAAAGTTGTATGTTGATTTAAGTTAATAATTAAATATCGCTACTTTACTTGTCTTGCTGTAATAATTTTACTAGCAATTTTATAATAAATATATGTAGAGATGTCACGCTTAGTAGCACGATGCTACGATAACATTTTTTTTGCCATAATTACGGCATTTACAAAGCTCTCAATCTCTTCAAAAGTGTTATAGAAAGCGAAAGAAGCCCTCACTGTTCCGGATATTCCAAATTTTGTCATAATAGGTTGGGTGCAGTGATGTCCGGTGCGCACAGCAATCCCGACTTGGTCTAAAATAGCGCCTACATCGTAAGGGTGTATCCCTTTAAGGTTAAAGGAGAGTATGGCGGCTTTGTGGGGGGCGGTTCCAAAAAACTCAATACCCTCAATTTGAGAAAGTTTATTTACAGCGTATTGCAAAAGTTTCTGTTGATAAGCGGAAATTTTTTCAATACCCACAGTTTCAATATATGCAATTGCGGTTTTTAAACCTATCACATCTCCAACGCTTGGAGTTCCTGCTTCAAATTTATAAGGAAGTTCGTTGTAGGTTGTTTTCTCAAAAGCAACGTGCTGCACCATTTCACCGCCCCCCTGATAGGGGGGCATGGTGTTCAGCAAACGCTCTTTTCCGTACAATACACCTACACCCATCGGTGCATACATTTTATGACCTGAGAAGGCAAAAAAATCGCAATCTAAATCTTGAACATCAATTTTTTCGTGCGACATGGCTTGGGCGCCATCTACCAAAACAGCGATGTTTTTTTGGTGGGCTTTGAAAATAATACTTTTAAGCGGGTTAATAGTCCCTAAGGTATTGGAAGTATGTGTAATGGCAAGTATTTTAGTTTTTTCAGTTAAATAATTATCTAACAAATCTATGCAAAGCTCTCCATTAACTTGGAAGGGCAGCACTTTTAAATTTGCTTTTTTCTCTTCACAAAGCAGTTGCCATGGAACGATATTAGAGTGGTGTTCCATTTCGGTAATGAGCACCTCATCACCTTCATAAATAAACTTTTTACCAAAAGAAGAAGCCACTAAATTGACTGATTCTGTAGTGCCTCGCGTAAAGATAATCTCTTGGGAGGAAGAGGCATTGATATATTTTTGTACAGTTTCACGCGCTTCCTCAAAGAGTGCTGTGGCTTCCTGACTTAACCCATGCACACCTCTGTGAATGTTGCTATTGAAATGGGCATAATAATAAAGCAACGCATCAATTACTTGTTGGGGTTTCTGCGTGGTAGCTGCGTTATCGAAATAGATTAAAGGACGATTATGGATCGTTCGTTTTAGGATCGGGAAATCGTCTCGGTTCATTTGATTAATTATTCTTCATCGGATGCCACTTGTTCGGTGTTGCCGCGAGAAGGCATATCACGTCTAAACTCCTGTTTTGTCATAAAGGCTACTAACATACAGAGTGCCATGATGACACCTGCTAATGTCCATGTAGCTTTTTCCAAAAAATCGGCAGTTTTGCGCACGCCCATTATTTGATTAGAGCCGGCAAAATTGGAAGCCAAACCGCCTCCTTTTGAATTTTGAATTAATACAAAAAATCCTAAAACGAAACAAGCTAAGATGATTAAAATGATGATAAGGGTCAACATATAAAATTCCTTTTAATTAATTATTTTCTTCTAAATTTTTATTAGTGCTTACTGAATTTTTTACGGTTTCAATAAGGGCGGCAAAATAAGTGTTTTTTTCGGGATTTTGCAACATTAATTTTTTAATCATTTTAACCGCATTCCCTGTGTATCCTTGATCGGCATAAACCATTGCCAATGTTTCACTTATAAATTCAACTTCTTCAATTTCTCCATATTCTGCCAAGTTAACTTCGGCATTATGTTTATCAGGATCGAACTTAATTTTGGGAACATTTTGCTGAAATTGCTCCGCCAAAAATGCAATTTCATCAATTTTATTTTCCTCTATCTCATCAGCTGTAAAATACTCCAATTTTGAATTGTTAAACCCATTGCGATTATGAATAGAAAGTAAAAGTTTTGATTTTAACCTCTCATAAATTTTCGGATTTTTTTCTTGTAACATCTTCAAATAGAAAAAAATAACAAAATGTGATGCAGGATATTTTTTGTGATATTTTTCTAATAATACCAATTGAGATTCAGGCTCTTTAGGAAAGTTATCAAAAAAGTGATTTATCTCTATTTTTTTCATAATTATTTGATTTTAATTGATTCAAGATCTAAAAATTTCATTTTTTTCTAACCATTAACCATCAACCACTAATCATTATTATCATCACCAATTTACAAACGCTTTATTGAAAATATCTTCAGTTAGAGCGGTTACAATCTCTTGCATCAAACCGGACTCTAATGAAGTAAAATTGAGCGTACTTGAATAATCCGAATAACGCTCAAAAGTTTGTTCAAAGTCCATATTTTCATCAAATATATTTTTGAAAATAACTCTAACAGAAATAGTTAATCTATTCAAGGCAGCTTGATCATTTCCCTGAATGGCAGTAGGGGTAATGGAGTAGTTGTTTATTGTTCCCTCAAAAACATAGTCGGCATTTTTAGTACCAATAATCGTTAATGGGGTTTGATTTTGAATTTTGTCTTTTAGTGCAGTTGTAAACTCTTGACTAAGATTAGGATTAATCAACGATGCGTTATTGGGGAATGTAGCCACATAGACCGTTTTGGCGTTAGGATTCACAGAGCCACCTGTAAAAGAGAAGTTAATACGGCATCCCGTCAAAGTAAAAACCAAAATACTGCACGCCACATACCAAATTGAGAGCAATTGCCCTCTCCTTTCTATTTTTTCGCTTCTCATTTTAGATTCCATACTCTTTAATTTTTTTGTTGTTCATCTTCAATGAGATCGGCTTCTTCTTGAATATCAATAGGGTGAAGCGCTGTAAATTTCACTGTTTTTACTTCCGGAAGGCGCGTTTTACTGTTTTTCAGTTCATTAACTAATATTTTTAGTTCTGCTACTTCTTTAGTTAAATCGGTAAGGAATTTATAAATGAGTTCTCGTTCAAAAAATTGTGGAGGCGCTTCCCGCTCGTTTACCATCAAAGCCGGAAGATTGGAAACAGTAGGCGATACTAAATAGATATTCAGCCTCTCTTTAGAGATATTTCGCTCTTTTTCAATGAGCGAAATCTGTTCGGTAACATTTCGCAACTGCCTCACATTTCCGGGCCAAGGATAGTTAATTAACTCCTCTTTGGCATCCTCCGTCAATTGCAATGGCGGGATTTGGTATTTGAAAGCAAAGTCGGATGAAAACTTAGTAAACAACAAGAAGACATCCTCTTTTCTCTCTCTCAATGGTGGAATATGTATCGGCACTGAGTTTAAGCGGTAATACAAATCCTCTCTAAATTTTCCTTTTGCAATTTTGTCTGCAATATTTACATTAGTAGCAGCAACCACTCGTACTTTTGATTTTTGAGGTTTTGAAGAACCTACTTTAATAAACTCTCCATTTTCTAATACACGAAGAAGGCGTACTTGTGTGGAGAGCGGCAAGTCGGCAACTTCATCTAAAAAGATGGTGCCTCCATCTGCAACTTCAAAATAACCTCTTCTAGCTTCAGTCGCACCTGTAAAAGATCCTTTTTCATGTCCAAACAATTCAGAATCAATAGTTCCTTCCGGAATAGCGCCACAGTTCACTGCAATATATTGTCCATGTTTATTTGCACTAAAATCGTGAATAATTTTTGGAAAGCTCTCCTTCCCTACCCCACTTTCGCCGGTAATAAGCACCGACAAATCTGTCGCTGCCACCTGCACTGCAATATGAATTGCGTGATCTAAAGCAGGATCGAAGCCTATAATGCCATAGCGCTGTTTAATTGAAATGAGCTGTTTATCCATTTTTCTTAATTGCGCCGCGAAATAACATAAAATTATCTATTTCCGTTTAGCCGGCTTATAATAATTTGATGGTTAAGTTTTTTTTATAGTTTCGCGCTCTCTTTAATTACAAAGGTTAACAATAGATATTTTTGCAATTAAAATTTTAAAAATCATAAATTTATTAATTTTATATAATATGAAATCATCGAAAAACCAAATCAAAAAAAACTTATTAATGTTAACGATAGTAACTATCGTTGTTGTTTTATTCAGTTCCTGCGGACAAAATTGTACGCACTGTGGTGAATATGCCACAGAAACAATATCTATTACAGGGCAAATTAAAGGGGTTATCATTGATGGCCCTTGGAATGTATCTATCACACAAGATAATACGGAAAATAGCGCTATCTTGACCTATTGCGTTTGTAAAAACGTTAAAATTTCTGCCCAGCAGCTATCCAATGGATATGTTTCAATTAAACTATCCAACCGAAGTTCAAACATCCATCATGATGATTTTCAAGCAACTATTAGGGCATCTTCTCTTGAAAAGATAGAAGGAAGCGGAGCGACTATCATTCATACTTACGGGCATTTTAACTCATTTAATGAGATTGTTTTATCGGGAGCATCTATCGCAAGCGGTTTGTCAAGCGAGGGGCAATCTGCCAAAATAAAACTCAGCGGCGCTTCAAGTCTGAAAGAGTTTAAATTTGAGGGCCAAAGGCTTGATGCAAACCTTTCCGGCGCTTCAACGTTAAGAATTAATCATTTAGATATTGAAAAATTCACTGTTGACTGCTCCGGTGCTTCTTCGCTTACCTGTTCCGGCTATGCTACCACTACCTCATTCAACGGTTCAGGAGCTTCTTTATTGAAAGCATTGGATTTAGAATCTGAAACCCTTGATATTGATTTTTCGGGCGCATCCTCAGCTGAAGTAACCGTAAACAATACCATTAAAGGAAAACTTTCCGGCGCTTCAATACTACAATACAGAAGAGCATTAGATGTGAGCGGGGTGCACTTGTCGGGCGGATCAAAGATTATCCGTTTAGATTAGCCGAAACGATAACAGATTTTCTATATGATAAATAAACTTTTAAAATTGACGCTGCTATTGTTTTCTCTTTCAACATTAGCAGCAAACGGACAAAACCAATTGCGTACGCATGAAATAACTAACAATCCCTATCCAAACATTGCAACCAAACAATGTTTGGATAGTGTAATTTATAATGATTCTTACGGAAGTGAAAAAAATGTTTTTGAGTACGATAAAAAAGGAAATGTGATATTAGACATCTCCTATTCTTGGGATAATGAAACCAATGATTGGAGAGGAAATTTTAAAGCCGAATTTGCGTATGACAATAACAACAATAGGACTTTGCGTATTTTATCTTCTTGGAATATTGAAACAAATGATTGGAGAAATGATAATAAATACGAACATACATATAATAATAACAGTAAAATAACTTTAGCAATTTCTTATCTTTGGAATTTTGCAACCAATAATTGGAAAAGAGATTTAAAAGCAGAATATACATATGATAATAACAATAACAAAATTTTGGAAATTTCCTATTATTGGCAAAATGCAACAAATTATTGGATAGGATTTGATAGAAGTGAATATAAGTATGATAACAACAACCTAATTTTACAAATTACCTATAATTGGAATAATGAAACTAATAATTGGAGAGGCAGTACTAAAGATGAATATACTTATGATAATAACAACAACAGAACTTTGAGTATTTCCTATTCTTGGCATAATACAACCAATAACTGGAAAAGAGAGATTAAATTAGAAAATATATATGATAATAACAATAATTTAATTTTATCCATTTCCTATCGTTGGAATAATGAGATCAATAATTGGGGAGGAGATACTAAAGATGAATATACGTATGATAATAACAATAATAGAACTTTGTTTGCTCATTATTTATGGAATAATGAAACTAATAATTGGAAAGGAAATACTAAAACTGAATATACGTATGATAATAACAATAATCTAACTTTTCGTTTTTTTTATTATTTTGATAATGAAATCAATGATTGGAAAGTAAATTCTAAAAACGAATATGTATATGATGATAACAATAACAGAATTTTGGAGGTTCGCTATTTATGGAATAATGAGATCAATAATTGGGGAGAAGATACTAAAGATGAATATACGTATGATAACAACAATAACAGAACTATGAGTGTTCACTATCTATGGGATAAAGAAACCAATGATTGGAAGGAGGATACTAAAATAGAAAACACTTATGAGCATAATAATAATATATTGAATGTTGTTTTTCGTTGGAATAATGAGACCAATGATTGGAAAGCATATTATAAAAAAGAATATAAGTATAATAATAATAATAATCGAATATTGTACGCTTCATTTGAATGGGATAATATAGCCAATGATTGGAGAGGATTAGAAAAATATGAATATACATTAGACCTTGCTTACTCAATAACAGAGCTGATATACCCTAAGGATAAATTGGATACAGGTTTTTTTAATATGCTGACAGAGAGAACTTATTATTATTGGTCATACGATTGGGTAAAAGGTTACGAGACTTTTTTTTATTGGTCTGGGAAAGAGATTGTGGTTTCGGATATTACAAAAGATAATGTTTCTATAAAAGTTTATCCCAATCCCACCACAGGAGAATTTAGAATTGATGCTTCGGCAGGCTCAGAAACCAATGGAGAATTGAAAATTGAGAGTGTTGAAATTTTTGATATTTATGGGAAGTGTCACGAGTCACTTGTCACGCGTCACGCGTCATACGTCCTTCTCAACATTTTCCACCTGTCCACAGGAGTTTACTTTGTAAAGATATGCACAGAAACAGGCGAAACAGTACAGAAGATTGTGAAGATTTGAGTGTTTTTTATGGGGTACAATAAAAAATCCGCTTCACAGCGGATTTTAACTTAAACTCAAAAATATTCGAAAATATTTTATTCTGCACAGAGCACGGAAACATAAGATTTTCCGCCTGTTTTCTTTTTAAAAGCAACTGTTCCGTCAATTAATGCAAAAAGGGTGTGGTCTTTGCCCATTCCTACATTAATTCCCGGATTGTGTACGGTTCCTCGCTGGCGAACGATAATATTTCCTGCTTTGGTAGCTTGTCCGCCATAAATTTTAACGCCGAGACGTTTACTGTGAGATTCACGACCGTTTTGTGAACTCCCAACACCTTTCTTATGTGCCATACAATTTTGTTTTTAATCGTTAATAAATAAGTTAAATAATAATGTCATCAATTTTAATGGAGGTCAAATATTGGCGATGACCGTTCATTTTTTGATACCCTTTTCTTTTTTTCTTTTTGAAAACAAGAACTTTGTCACCTTTAAGGTG
>Ga0123353_10004591_pt1 | contig 17823 bp, 14 predicted proteins | sample TergutLab28metaG_3_FD_92763 | JGI IMG/M metagenome (GOLD analysis project Ga0123353, IMG submission 92763) | Labiotermes labralis P3 segment gut microbial communities from Petit-Saut dam, French Guiana - Lab288 P3 | ecosystem: Host-associated > Arthropoda: Insects > Digestive system > Gut ... | reverse complement strand
TTTCGTCTTCATTGCGGATACAAGACGACAAGAAAATCCCTTGTTATCTTTTGATTTTCGACCGGCGGAGTGAAGATAAAAAGTTGCCTTGGAAAGAACGAATTACCTGGAACGTCGAAGGTGAAGTAACGGTGGCGGGGTGCTGAAATTGCGTTGTGTCCGTATTTTTACGTTGATTCTGTTTGCCGGAATAACGGTTCTGTTTTTCGGAATAACGGCAGCGGAAGAAAAACGGATTATCGAGCGGTATCTGCAAATCGTGCTGCGTTCACCGAAACGCGGCATTGCCTTTGATAAGGTATTCAATTCTTATTCCGAAAGAAATTGCATCCCGCTGCTTCTTGAGTATTGCAGCCGGCAGAGGGATACCGCAAAAACACCGCTTGAAACGGCAAACGCCGAAACGCTGCTCGGTCTTGTATATGAACGCGTCAATGAGCGGGAAAAAGCCGTCGAATGTTTTACAAGAGCGGCGGAACTCGACGAGAGCAGTCCGACTGCGCCGTTTTATCTCGCCGAAAATCTGCTGATATTAGAAAAATTCAACGAAGCAGAACAAGCACTGAAAACCGCTTTGCAGCGGAATCCGAACCGGCTTGAAATCCCGCCGATTTTGCGCACACTCGGTACCGTTCTAATCAAATCGAAAAAATATGATGCGGCGATTGATGTTTTACAGCAGACTTTAAAAATCGGACCGAATAATCGGCAAACACTGGAACTGCTGGCGGAGGGTTACGCCAGTGCGAAACAGTTCGAGGAAACATCGAAAATCGTGTTGCAACTCCTTGATATAAAAGGAGATATGGAAGTTCAAAAAAACGTTCCACAACTGTTGGAAAAATTATCAAAGATTACCGAAGAGCAGAACGAATTGCAGACGGCAATTCAATATCAGGAACTGTTATGCAGTATCTCCAAATCGAAACAGCACCGCAGCCGGTTATTGTCGCTTTATGTTAAAAACGGGAACAGCGAAGCGGCGTTCCAGTTGTTTTTCAATCTGATTCTCTCGTCGGGCAGTGTTTCAGAACAGACGGGCTATATCGTCAAGATGCTTCTTCTCGGTGAATTTCGGGCGGTAGAAAAGGTCTTGGATTTTCTCGAAATTCATCAGGAGCCGCATTGGCAGATTGATTTCTGCCGAGTTCTCGTTGAAAATTCGATAAGTTATTGATGAGTTGAAATTTCCACGTTTGGTGCAACAACAGCCCGGCGAAGCAGAACGTAATTTGTGCCGCGGAATTCCGTGAACTCGCCATCTGCGAGCCAAATACCTCTGTCCGGCTTTTCACTCATTGCCGTCAGTATGCGTTCAAGTGATAAATTCTCAAGCACAACATAATTTTCTTTGCCGTCGGTTGTGAACATTGTCGTTCTCTGTCCGGTTTGCCGAAAATAAACCCGCTTCGCAATAAACGGCGTTCCTTCCCGGATTTGTTTGTTTTTCACGTTCTTTTCTTTCTCGGCGGGGATGACCGTTGTCCGTTCCTGTTTGTTTGGGTCGGACGGTGCCGGTTCCCGCTGCGCCTGCAAGAACGTTACAAAAGTGATACAGACGAAAAGAACAACGAAAAAAAATATCTGTCTCATAAAAACCGGCGATAAAAGGGGGACTGGAAATTATTTTTCAAACTTGTACAATGCTATCAGTATTTTAATCCGTTCCTGTCAATTTTGAAAGGTTTATTTCAATGAAAAAAGTATTTACGCTTTTTGCAGCAGTCACCGTACTACTTTGCGCTTGTGCTGCTTTCGCACAATTAACCGAAGAACAAAAGAACGACGGCTGGGTTTCCATCTTTGACGGCAAAACCCTCGACGGCTGGAAAGCCAACGAAACATACGAAGGATTTGAAGTAAAAGACGGCGCGATTGTCGGCAAAGGAAACCGAAATCACCTTTATTACATCAAAGAAGAATTAAAGGACTTCGAGTTGAAGATTGATGTGAAAATCAACAAAGGCGGTAATTCCGGCGTGTATGTCAAATCGCAATGGCAGGACGCAATGTGGCCCATCACCGGCTTTGAACTGCAAGTCAACGCAACGCACGGTGACCCCGTGAAGACCGGCAGTTTGTACGACATCATAAAGATTTTCAAAGCACCGCACGGAGACGACGAATGGTTCACCTATCACCTCGTTTGCAAAGGAAATGTTTTGAAAGTGTCCATCAACGGCGAACTGCTTTACGAATATGTCGACCCGCTCGAAAAAGGCGGCGTTCCGCAGGATGGAAACATTACTGGGCAAAACAAGCGGATTAGTCAAAAGGGGTACATCGCTCTTCAGCAGCATGACCCGAAAAGTATTCCGCAGTTTAAGAATATCTTCATAAAGAAACTGTAGTTTCGTTTAACGGCGGTCTCTAAAACCGCCGTTTTTACCGCATTAAATTTATTTTTCCCCGTTTCAATACTAGAGGTTAGCAATGTCCTTTGACGAAGAATCCCTGCGTGAACGATATGTCAAAAAGAAGAAGGAATACGAAATTGACAAACTTTTCAAGGCATTGGTGAAACTGAAAGGCAGCGACCTTCATCTGAAGGTTGACCGACCGCCGATAGTCCGTATTAAGGGCGAACTACAGGAACTCAACCGCGGTCCAATCGATGACGAAGAAATGACCCGCCTCATTCTTCCGATAATGGACGAGCGCAACCGGAAAATTCTGAATGATACCGGCGGAGCGGACTTTTCGCACACCAGTGAAGTCGATGGTATTACGTGGCGGTACCGCGTTAATGTTTTGCAGCAGATGGGACATCTGGGAATGGTTGCCCGCCGCATCAATAATGTTATTCCGCGATTGGAAGGATTGCATCTGCCGCCGTCGCTTTACAAGGAATGTACCCACTCACAAGGTATGATTCTCCTTGCCGGTGTTACAGGTTCAGGAAAAAGTACCACGATTGCGTCAATGCTGAACTATGTCAACCAAAACTACCGCAAACATATTTTAACGCTTGAAGACCCGATTGAATTTCTCTTTACGGAAGAAAAATGTCTCATCAATCAGCGCGAAATCGGACAGGACGTTGTCGACTTCGGCATCGGAATGAAACACGCTGTTCGTGAAGACCCGGACGTAATGCTTGTCGGTGAAATGCGCGACCGTGAAACGTTTGAAACGGCAATTCACGCGGCAGAAACGGGACACTTGGTTTTCGGAACGATTCACGCTTCATCGGCGGCAAGTACGATTGGACGTATTCTCGACCTTTTCCCTGCGACGATGCACCGCGCGCTCCGCAGTGCATTGGCGTTCAATATGAAATGTATTGTCGCTCAGAAATTGCTTCCGTCTTGTATGCCGCCGCCGGAAGCACAGCGGGTTCCGACCGTCGAAATTATGATTTTCAACGGCATTGTCCGAAAATTGATTTTGGAAGAAAAAGACATTAAACTTGCGGACGCAATCCGTATCGGTGCGGCTGAAGGAATGATGGACTTCACGATGAGTTTGAAATCGCTCGTAGAAGCGAAGAAAATTGATAGAGCAACGGCATTTGAAGTTGCCCCGAACATCGAGTCACTGAAGATGGCACTCAAGGGCATCGATGTCAAAGAACCGGGCATTTTGTAGTATGTAATTACATCAAAGCCGCAAGCCGAAGGGCTGCGGCATATTTTCCCTTATTAACTATATGCGGCACTTTTTAATTATATCGTTTGTTTTTTCGTTTCTGTTCGTTTTTTACACAGCAGCGGTCAATGCTCAAGGCGGGTTGGGAATAGTAGATCCGGGAACAGCGGCTATTGTCGGCGGGGACACCGGCAGTGCACCCCCGCCTCCTTCGGGAGAGCAAAGCGCGCCCGCTCCGCAGCAGACAGCACAACGGGGCAGTTATAGCGGTGACATTTTGACAAGGGGCTGGTGGGGACCCGGCGGATATGTTGACCCCATTAAACTCACCCTCTATGTTCTCATATATTTCTTATGGGTGTTTTGCGCAAGTTGGATGAACGGCGACATGGAACGCCTCAACAATCCCAATCGTGAAGCCGCAAACCTTGCATACGTGGGGGCTTATCTTGGACTCGGCTTGGGGTTAATGTTCGTGCCGCTGTTCGAAGCAGCCTGTCCCATAATTTTTCTGGTAGTACTTGTTCCGACTTTGGTATACGTCGTTCAAAGAAACAGAACACTGCCGCCGCATCTGAAAGTGTTGACCGGTGAACATCTTTTCTACATCTTTGCGGTGTCGATGAACAAAATCGGAATGAAAATCAAAGTCAAGCCGCGCCTCGTTTATGAAGTTGGTTCTCCGATTGAAATGGAAGCGACCGGTTTCAACCTTAGCAAAGAAGAACTAACCAAGCGGCTTGTCCTTGCCAGAAATTCACCGGGTTATAATGAATTTCGTGAGCATCTTTACGATGCTATAACAAGCAACGCCACTACGCTGATGTTTGATTTCACGCCCGAAAGTACGCAACTAAAACATTTGGTTGACGGTGTGTGGCTTAACTTGGCACCAATTCCCCGTGTTGTAGAAAGAGGCAAAACAACGGACAAGATGGAGGATGCCCTCATTGCCATGAAATTACTCATCGGCGGGAAACCGGAAGACAGACGTTCATCCCAGAAGGGAACTTTCACAGCAATAATCCGAAAAAAGACGAAGTACGGTATTGAATTTGTTTCGCAGGGAACGAAAACCGGCGAAGCGGCAATGCTGCAAATCACGGCGAAGAAAGTTCCGTTTCAATCAATGGAAGCGTTGGGTATCCGTCCAGATTTGAAAGAAAAATTGATGGCAAATCTCAACGCCGAAAAAGGAATCTTCATCGTATCAGCACCGCCTGCCAATGGTTTGAGAAGTTCTATGGACGTTTTCAGCCGATGCTGCGACCGGTTCACCCGAGACGTGATAAATGTCGAAGACCGGCTGACACCGAGCGAAGAAATTGAAAACATCGTTCCCGGAATATACGATTCTTCCAAAGGCGAAACGCCGCTCACGGTTTTGCCCGACATTGTATTTAAGGAGCCGAAAGCGTTGATTGTCCGCGATATGACAGCATTGCCGGTTTTGGAATTCTGCTGTAAGGAAGTCGATAACGAGCGTATATTTATTACAATGATACGCTCTAATGACGGCGTAGAAGCGATATTTCGGTTTTTAGCGCAGAAAATACCGGCACAGACCTTTTTGCCGCGTCTTAATGCCGTTGTATGTCAGCGTCTCATCCGAAAACTCTGTCCCGATTGTAAAGAACCGTTTCAGCCGCCGCCGCAGTTATTACAGCAATTAGGACTGCGTCCTGACCAAGTAAGGGAGTTGCATCGAAAGAGAACGCCGCTGCCTGAACCGGAAGAAAGAAAGCGCGGGATTTGCCTGACTTGCAGCGGTATCGGATACATGGGCAGAACAGCAATGTACGAGTTAATCGAAATGAACGACGCTATTCGTGAAGCAATAATAACGAATCCTGACATGAAAGCAATCCGCCAACTGATTATAAATCAGAAACAGCGGGGCTTCATGCACGACGGGGTCCAACTTCTGCTCAAAGGTGAAATATCAGTAGACGAACTTTCCCGCGTAATGAAGTTGTACCAATAATCAGCAGTTTAACCTACAGAACATCCGGAGCCGGTTCGATGCTCGGCATCGACACAGAAGGCACCGCCGTTGCGGGTTTCATTTGAAAATCATAAGTATACAGTTCAGCCAGCAGGAGAATTGCCCCGAATGCTACCGCTATTGTCGATGCGCCAAGGGCAACTTTGTAAATATCTGCCTTTACTTTGCTGAACAAAAATCCAAGCGGAACAAATACGGCAGCAAGACCGAAAACCCAAACGCCGGCGAGATAATATATTGTCGAGTTAAATCCGGCATCTTTCGGCGGATTCATATAAGTAAAAATGGTGTGGGCTATCAACGCACCCAGCAGGACTAACAATAACAGCAGTGCCAAAATCCAGCCGAGTTCAATCGGTGCTTTGGGGGACTTTTCTTTGGACTTCTTTTCTTTTTTGGGTTTTTCTTTTTTCTTTTTTTTGCCTTTTTTACCGCTTTCCTCTTCGGAAGAGATAATCGGCGGAAAAGCCGTATCGGATTCTTCTTCCGGCGGTTTTTCCGAATCTTCTTCGGGTGAAATATCTTCGGAAGCGTCAATATCATTCAGACCGCCTTCGGCGGTGCTTTCAAAGGTGCTGTCAGCAGGGCTTTCCGCACCAACTTCTACGGTACCTTTTTCTAATGAAAGACCTTCCCGCGGACCGGCAGAATCTTCCGTTATATCGCTGGTTTCCGGTGCAATACCGAAAAATTCACCGTCATTTTGAGCGTCATTGCCTTGTGCGTCATCTTGCGGCGTTTTCGTATCTTCATCGGCGAACGAATTGAAGTCGAAATCGAAATCGTCTGCGTTTTTTTCGTTATCTCCTGACACAGGCACACCCTTCACTGATGATACAGTACGTAGAAAACCTATATCGGACGTATCGGCATATTGTACCATCGATTTTAGAATTTTTGGAGAATTGCCCTGTTTTATGAAAGTTTTTTCGGTTAGAATGGCTTAGGAGAATTGTAGATTTTTATTTTTCAACGCGGAACACACGAAAATTTTCGCGGAAAACGCTAAAATTTCAGAGAGAAAATTTCAGCAAAAAGACGATTTTTCGCGATTTTCGCGGAGTTTTTCGTGTATTTCGCGTTGAAAAAAAGAAAAAATTCGGAGATAGCCGTGAGCGTAAATGACGCATATGAACTGATTCTTACTTCGCTTAAAATTTCGTTTTATGAGCGGACGGTTTCTGTGCTTCTCGCTTTTGTTTTCATCTTCGGATTTTTCGTTGCGGCTGCTGCGGTAGTTTTCTTTTCATTTCAATTATCGCCGCCGTTGCGTGCCGTGCCGGTGCAGATTATGCCTTTCGGCGAGGACGGCGGAAGTGATACCGAACAGTCCGACCCCGATGTTCTCATACCCGGAACGCTTACGGAAATTGACCGGAATTCCTTTTCGGACGCAGTTGAATCGCTTGTGCAAACGGTTTCCGAAAATGCTGCCGTTCTTTCTGAAACGGTGCCGGACGAAGACGCGCTGCCGGACATCGGAAGTAAAATTGGAGACGGAAGAGTAAAAGGCAGCAGCACCGGAACACGAGGAAGAATCCGGCAATGGGAATTTCAATTCGGAAAAGGTATAACTGTTGAAGAATATGCGGCTATGCTTGATTTTTTTCGGGTAGAACTCGGCGTATTGCTGCCGACGGGAAAAGTCATATATGTTTCCAAACTTTCGGAGGCGAAACCGGTTGTCCGTGAAGGCGAAAGTGCCGACGAAACGCGGTATTATCTGACTTGGCTCAAAGGCGGAACGGAAGATGCAGACCGGGAGTTGCTGACGAAGGCGGGGGTTTCCGAACCATCACGGCTGATAATCAAATTTATACCGCCGGAGTTGGAAAATATGTTGAAGCGAATAGAGGAAGAGTATGCCGGTGCGAAACTGCCGTCGGTGAGGCAATCATTTTTCCGTGTGCATAAAGAGCGGGACGGCACTTACCGGTTCGCCCTCTATCATCAAACGGTGAAGTGATACGCTGGTTTTAACGCAGTACTTCTAATCCTGCGCCCGTTGCACAAATCCGTTTTTCAAGGTAAAATAGAGCGGCTTACCTAACGAATTAGTAATCATAACAAAACAGCCCTATAATCCAAACGTTCAATGAAAAAAGAGGAAGTTGTCATCACCGGTTTTGCCGTTCTTTCGCCCATCGGCAACGATAAAGAAACCTTTTGGACTTCTCAACTCGAAGGCAAAAGCGGCATCGGTTTCCTGAATATCGAAACAAGCGATGACGCTCTTCGTCCAATGGGCGGCACTGTTCCCGACTTTCAAGCAAAAAATTACGTACAGCCGCGAAAAAACATCAAAGTAATGAGCCGCGATATTCAGTTGGCTTACGTCGCCGCTTGTCTTTCCTGTACCGATGCCGGTCTCATCACACAAGGCGACAGCCGTTCCGTTGACAGCGACCGTTTCGGCGTTGTGTTCGGCAGCGACCTTATCGGAACCGAAGTTGATTTGGAATTGCCCGCTTATCGAAAAGGCATCGCCGACGGACAATACGACTTTTCCCGTTGGGGAATTGACGCTATGAGCGAAATTTTTCCTCTTTGGATGTTGAAGTTTCTCCCCAATATGCCTGCTTGTCATATTTGTATTGCTCACGATGCACGCGGTCCAAGTAATTCGCTCACACTCTCCCGCTGTTCGTCTTTGGCGGCAATTATCGAAGCGGCAAGAAACATTGAACGCGGTGCAGCCGATGTAATGCTCGCAGGCGGCTGCGGCAACCGTATCAATCAGGATTTTCTCGTTAGAACTAAAGCATATTATACTGCCGAAAGAAGAGACACCCCGACAACTGTTCCGCGCCCCTTCGACGCTGACCGCTGCGGAAATGTTCTCGCCGAAGGTGCCGGTTCGTTTGTCCTCGAAAGACGAAGTTTTGCCGAAGCAAGAGGAGCAAAAATCTGCGCCGTCATTCGGGGATATTCCGAAACCAATGAACCGCATCTTCATAAGAGCAAACCTACCGGTGAAGGCATCCGCCGTTCTTTCAAATTGGCATTACAGCGTGCCGGTATGAAATCGGAAGACATCGGCTTTGTCAACGCCGATGGAGTCGGTACGAAACACGCCGACAGAGTTGAAGCGGAAGCGATTCGGGCTGTTATCGGTGATGTACCGGTTGTTTCCAACAAGGGCAATATCGGCGATGCAGGAAGCGGTGCAGGCGCGGTTGAATTAGCATCGGCACTGCTTTCGCTGGAACATAAAATCGTTCCGCCGACACTCAATCATACTGAAACGGCAAGCGATTGTCCGATTAACGTTGTTCACGATAAACCGCTGCCGTTTTCAAAGCGAACCGTTTTGAAGACGAGTCATACGGAAATGGGACGTTCCTGTACACTCATATTAGAGAACTAAATGAGAAACTTAATCGTACTTATCATAGCGTCATTGCTCTGCGGACAACTCGCAGCGCAGGATAATCAAGAGAACATCGCTCTCGGAAAAAAGTACATCATGTCGCCGAAACCGGCGTATCAGCACTGTACCGACCCGGATGAAATCGTTCAGTTGACCGACGGCGAGACAACAACACAGTATTTTTGGACTCAAAAAGGAACCGTCGGCTGGCACCCAATTTCTTTTGCCGTCGTCCAAATTGACCTCGAAAAAATCGAACCTATCGGCAGAATTGAAATGACCACAGCCGCTGGGGTTGCAGGTGCGGCTTGGCCTGCCGCTGTCGTCATAATACTGTTATAATACTGAAAAACATGGAGCATGTATGTTTCTTTTCGCCCTCTGTCAGACCGGTGCAGAAAAAGTCCTGAAACAGGAATTGAATTGTCACGGCGATTTTCGTCTTGCGTTTTCACGACCGGGCTTCGTCTCCTTCAAAATGCCGGAAGAATTCTGCTCTTCAGAAAACCTCATCGAAGACATCGCCGCTATTGCTGCCGAATCTGTATTTGCAAGAACAATATCACTTTCGTTAGGAAAGGTGAACGGAACCGAACCGCTGCAACTTGCAAAACAGGTCTGGGAGATTACCGCTAAATCCGGCTATTTTTTCAACAGAGTAAATGTTTGCGGACGCGACACCGCAGTTCCCGGCACCAACGGTTTTGAACCGGCAATCACAACGGAGCAAAAGGAATTACAGCAGGTCATCACAGAGAATTCGCCTTACCCGAAGTTTCTCGGCAAAAACTTTTTTGATTCAACAGCGGCAGCGCAAACCGGTGAAACGGTTCTCGATGTTGTTCAAGTTGAATCGGAACAGTATTTCATCGGCGTGAAACGGATTATCAAAACAACGCCGCTGCCGGCGCGCTACTCCGGCGGGATAACACCGCTGGTTTTACCGCCGCATGCTGTTTCCCGCGCTTATCTCAAGTTTGAAGAAGGACTCCGCTGGTCGGAACTTCCGATATTAAGAAATGACGTTTGCGTGGACATTGGAGCATCTCCCGGCGGCGGTTCACAAGCGTTGTTAGCGAGAGGAGCATCTGTTCTCGGTATTGACCCGGCAGAAATGTCTCCTGTTGTCTTGCAGAATCCAAATTTTACACACTTGCGCGGCAATGCAAATCAAATCAAACGTTTTATGCTGCGCAAAGCCCACTGGCTGATTGCAGATATGAATGTCGCCCCGAATTACACACTGGATGTAATCGAAGATATTATTTCGTATGGCAAAGTTCATGTTAGTGTCGGAGGTATGTTATTTACGTTGAAATTGCTTCAATGGGAATTAGCGGCGAAGATACCGTCTTACATTGAAAGAATCCGCAGTTGGGGATACGGCAGCGTCCGCATCAAGCAACTGGCATTTAATCGCCAGGAAGTAATGGCGGCAGTGAAATGATGACGTTGATTCTTTACCGCGGTTAATATATTCTAAGTTACGGTCGCCTTCCCGCCGCCCCTCGCTGCGTTTCAAACTGCTGCTGTAGATGTGACATGTTCCTCGTTTCCACTTATCTTTCGCCGCTTTTCTTGCTTCAGTGATATGCGGATCCCCACAATGTGGACAAAGGCGGATTGGCTTCACTACTCACACCGCCTCCACAAACGCGACACTTAATCAAATCCGCTATTGCCCGTTTCTATGAAACGGGGCTAAACGGCTTATGAGTTGCTGACGAACTCTTAATTCATTCCGTCCGGCACCACGCCGGACGGTTTTTTACGCCGGACAATTTTTTAATTACAGATTTAGCCCCCGCAACGGTTCGTTGAACCGTCCGCTAAACGAACAACGTGAAAAAAACTTGCAGCCGGACTGCCTGTGCAGTATTGACATTTTTCAATCCAACATGTACACTGTGTAACACTCTTATCAACACAATCACCTCGTCATCATATTCTCAATAATGCGCTCTTTATTACTAAAATTCATTGTCGGTATTGTATTTATCTGTACAGCGTTTATCTTTGCAGGAACCCTTTCCGCTCAAGAAAATGCGGAGCAGGAAGATGCGGCAGAAGCAAAGTCCATTGCGGACGAGAAAGCAGACGAATCCATCGTCATGTCGCCCCGCGCAAAACTTATCCGCCGTTATGAAGGCAGCAAAAGTCCCGTCAACAGCATTGTGTTTTCCGCTGACGGCAAACAGTTATTGGCAGCAACCGGCGGACCCGAAAATGATAACTCCGCTTATCTCTGGGATGTCGAAAGCGGAAAACTGCTGCAAAAATTTTCAGGACATACCGCCCGTGTTAATCAAGCGGCGTTCATTCCAAACTCGAACCGCATCATAACGGCAAGCGATGATAAGACGCTGCTCGTGTGGAACATCGAAGACGGCAAGCAGGTTTTCAAGTTGGCGGAACATCTCGAACAAGTGAAATGCGTTGCTGTTCATCCTTCCGGCAAGTTTGCGGTTTCCGGCAGCCGCGATTGCACTTTTACACGATGGAATTTAGATACCGGCAAAGCAACAGGTATGAAAAGCGCGCACAAAAGTACGGTAATGTCCATCGCTTATTCTAAAGACGGCAAATTCATTTTAACCGGCAGCCGTGATATGACGCTTCGTCTTTGGGACGCAGAATCCGCAAAGTGGCTTGAAGAATACGGCGGCAAGTCAACCGATGACGGACATCGCGGCTCGGTTCTTTCGGTTGCGATTTCCCCGAACAGCAGAATGCTTTTGTCCGGCAGTGCGGACAAGACCTTGCGTCTTTGGGAAACCAAGACGGGCAATCAACTTCTTTGTACTTGGTCGACGATTAAGCAGCCGGTATATGTTGTTTCGTTTTCGCCGGACGGCAGGAAAATACTTGCCGGCAGCGGTGATTTTCAGGCAAGGGTCTGGGACATCAAGACCGGCGAAGAGGAATTGAGAATCCGCGGAGACGGGATGCAGTCGGTACTTGGAGCGGCGTTTTCGCCGGACGGAAAAACGATAGCAACCGGCAGCAGGGATAAAATTGTTCGGCTTTGGTCGCCGTGAAAAACAAAAAAACAAAGAGGCGGGGACTTTAGTCCCCCGCAAATTACTCACATCGCAAACGTTTTTTGATTACCCGCTTTCAACCGCCAACTGTCTTTGCCGACTCTTTCGGCAATGTCCTCCAGCACGCCGCGTATCGTTTGTTTTTCCGGTGTGCTGCCGTTCTTCAACAACGGCATTATCTCTGAAACAATATCGGAAAATTTCGCTTGCTTGCAGCGAGTCAGATAACTTTCAAGAAAATACTTGATACGAAGGTTAACATCAATGTGCGACTTGAATCCTCTGCTTTCCGGTATTGTATAAACGTTCCGTTCCATATCGTAACCGAAATTCTGTTGCAGGAACGGACGAATATCGGAATACTCTTTTGCCAGCATATCGAGAAAACCCAGTTCTTTACCGCGCAAGATGAGGTTGTGTACAATCTGGTCAATCGTTGCCCCGTTAAACTTTGCGATCGTTCCTTCAATTGTCTGCATGACAAGTTCCAGTAAATCCGCTCCGAGATTGACTTTCATTAAGGTCTTAGGGTTACGAACTTTACGGAACGTAATAATCCATTGTCCAGAAAACACAGTGAACGGATTTTTGCGTTTATGAAAATTGCTTTTGCAGTTTTCCTGCGGCACCATTTTGACATATTGAAAGCCGCAATTCTCTGCTGTATTGAGAATCAAATCCCAATACTGCGGGTCTTGGTGCGCAAAGACAATCGAAAACCAGCGGTCGTATTTCAAGACGCGAAACATTTCTTTGATACTTTTTGCAAGAAGTTGTTTATACTCATCTTTCGATTTATCGAGTTCGCCGCCTTCGATAATTTCCAACTGCCGTTCTTGTTCGCTAACTTCCAGGTCAAGCCAAGCGTTCCACATTACGGATAAATCAAGATAAGCGATATTCTTCGCATACGGCGGGTCAGTGTAAATGTAATCAATGCTCTCATCGGGAATGAACGATAAGTCCGTTGCCGTTCCTTGAATAACCTGCGCATTGCGGATTGTGTCGACGGTAATAATCGTCTCCGTTTCCTCTTTTGCTTTGAGAACCGACTTGAACCTATCTTTCAATAACTTGTGAAAATCCAAATCACATGGTTTAGCAGCAATACGATGAGTGTACATCCACATTGCCGATGCCCCCGTGTTGCCGTGCGGTCCCCAAAAACTCGTTAAGTTGTGATAATGAATTAAACTTGAAAATAAAAGCAAGAGCGTTTTACGTATGTTATAATTCTGTACTTGCATAACAAGATGTTTGAAAAGTCCAAGTTGGACAGTTTGTTTATCCGTAAAAAGTTCGTCAACTGTATTAGCGTTTGTGTTTTTTGGCAGCGGTAACTTTTGCGGACGCGGATATTTCTTTAATGCCGCTTTGATTTCGGATTCCGTTTTCGGTTCAAGTTTAGCAAACTCTTCGTAAATACGTTCAAACGTCTTTTGCAACTCACCGGTATTAACGGGAACAAGTTTTGCTTCCGTTAGAAATATGGAAAACGGGTTAAGGTCAACGTTAATCGCTTTGCGGTTAAGTATCAGAGATTCCATAACGGTTACACCGCTGCCGCCGAAAGGGTCAAGCACTGTATCGCCTGGTCGGCTGTAGTTTTTAATGTAATTCTGCACTATGTCCCAAGATTGTTTTGTGAAATACGGATGCGAACCGTGATGCCGTTTCGCTTTTTGCCGCTGTATTTTTATCGGAGCAAGAATTTGCTGACGGCAATATGTCTCGTTGTTGAAACCTCCATTCTTTGTTTCTACCGGTTTTTTATACTCAACATGTTCCGGGGACTGAAAACTTTCCGTTGAAAGAAAACGCTGTAGTTCTTTCCAGTATTGGTCAATTTCCGAAACGGAAAAACGCAATAGCAAAGTGCGGTCAAGGTCGGTTTTGTAGAGGGCAAACTCTAACCCATTACAAATAACAATGTAGATGCTTCGTATTTCACGATGCGAGGCGTATGACCACGCTTGGTCAATAACACTTTCATCGGCGATATTTTTCTGCGGTGCTTTTGCCTCGACAACGCAAACATAACTGTTGCCGATTTTCAAAGCGTAGTCGGCGTAATAAGTAGTGGTCTGCTTCTTGCTGCCGGTCTGCATCTGAACGGCTTTTCCAAGAACGATGTTGTCCACGGAATAGCCGAGTTTTTTAATCAGCGGGTCGATGATAAAAGAACGGACTGCATCCTCCTTGAATTCTGGATTGGACGCAATGGTATTAAAATCAACATTACCAAAGATAGAAACGTGAGACATGGTCTTCTCCACTTGGTATGAGCAAGTCATGTTTCCGTTTAACTGCAACACCGGCGGTGCGCTCAAAAGAAAAACGGGAACGCTATGATGCTCCAAGCGGATTTCCCATTCATTCCACAGAAATAGCCGCGCACAAAACGGACGGCAAGACACACAGAACATGTACCTCGAAATCCGCAAGCGTAAGGCATAACATCCCCTTTCAGGAGACGCAATGCATCCTTACGTTTTATCCGCGACTTCCTCCGTTTGCACGGGTGGAATTGGAAGTCCGAGAGCATAAACTTGCGATAATTAAATTGTGGAGAAATTCTACCGCAAGGAAAAAAGAATTGCAAGAGGCGGGAAATTTTTTTCTGTAAAAAAGCCGGAGTACCGGCTAAATGGGCGGCTAAACAAGCGGGGACTGAAGCCCCTCGCCTCTTTAAAGATTCCGCAATTTTTCCAATGCTGCTTTTTCCAGTTGCCTGACGCGTTCATCGCTGACCCCCAATTCCCTGCCGGTCTCATTGAGTGTTAGTTCGTCATCACCGCCGATACCAAAGCGATGTTTAATGATTTTCTGTTCCCGCTCATCCAGCGATTTTAATAACTGCGAGACCATTCTTTCCGTTTCCAGTTGAGCGTCTTCCTGTTCATGAATATCACTTCGGTAATCCGGCAGGAAGTCCAAGACCTTTTCGTCAGCAGAAAATGCACCGCCGCTCCGTCTTTCCGATGACGAAACAAATCGGGCAAGACCTTTGGCGACCGCCCAAGTCAAATAAGTGCTGAACCGATTGCCGCGCCGGTAATCGAAGGTATCAACCGCTTGAATCAGCGTTATGCTGCCGCTGCTTATCAGGACATCTAGTCCGCCGCTCTTGCTGCCGCTTATGCTTAAATGCTGTTTCGCCGCAGAAATAACTAGCGGAAAAAACGACATAACGATTTCCTTTTTCAATGCCGCCGCTTTTTCGAAAAGTTCCTCGATTTGTGCCATTACCGACTTTTTCGGACGCTTTGCATCAAGAGAATCACGCAAAACGGCAGCGCGGTATTTATACTCGTTCATTTGCCGAAACAAGGAAGATTCCTGCTCTGCCGAAAGCCGAACAGCGGTCTTTGTTTTCGCCCGTGAACGTGATTGCGGTATCTCTTCAAACACTGGTTCGGTAACCGATTCAAAGACCGGCTTTGCGTCGGCAATGAACGAGAGAGGCAGCGCAAAAATCTGTGCCGCCTGCTGTTTCGCAATAATCCAATGGATATTGCTGCGGGAACGTTGATACTGTTCAGAAAGCGAATGAACCGATACGCCTTGCCGGTATTGTTCGAAAATATTCTTTCTTTCCGTTTCGTCTAATGTTTTCCGCTGCTGCAAGACGGCTTCGTCGGGATTTCGCTGATTGAAGTGCAGCAGGGTAAGCCGAACTGTTTCGGGACTTCTTCCGAGAAAGCGGGCAACGGTACGGATAACTTCTGACGGCGAATCCGCGCTTGCCGAAAAGCGGTGCGCTGCTTGCAGAATGAGTCGTTTTTCTTTGCCGTTTAGCCGGCTGAATTGTCCGCTGCGGCGAATTTTTTCCTGATGCTGCCGAAAGAATCGATTTACTGATTGGTCGAGAAATCCGAGACGTTTTTTCTTTCCGAACAAAAATCGGCGTGAAAAGAGACCGTTTTTTCGCTGCCGCGAGACGGTTTTTTCGGAAACATTGAATTTTTTGCAAATTTCTTTTAGTGTCCAGACCTTTTCATTAACTTCGTTGATGTTGACGTTGCAGGAGTTGTAGAGTTTTTCGGCGAAGAGCAGTAAATCGTGTTTGAGGGCGATGCCGGTGAATTGCAATTTCTGGTGTATTTCGGAGCGAAAATCGGTGATGAATCGGCAAACGAAGCGGTAGGAATATAGTTGCGAGTCGGAAATTTCGTTGTAGAGTTGTTCTGCTTTCAAACTTTGTTCAATTTTTTTTCCTCGCGGGGCAAACCGGATTTGCTGCGAGGCGAGTTCTTGAATTTCCTTAAGTAGATAGTTCGTCATAACTTACGAAAAACTTTTCGGGACAGGGTATTTTACACACCGTTCGGATGTAAATTAGAACTGTGGGACGGGGGCTTGTCAATAGTCAAAAAGGATATAGAATTGCCTTTATCGGTTTTTATACGATTGTTCTTTAATTTTTTTTTACAGCGGAGCGGATTATGGGCAAGCGGCGAAGACAATGGTGGAAGGGAACGCTTTTAGCGACGGCGGCATCGTGGTCGTTTATCTGTTTTTCGGTAATACTTTTCAGGTGAGAGCCGACGATAATATCGCCGATTTTGCGCTCGTAGCTCAACTGGACAGAGCAGCGGATTTCTAATCCGCAGGTTAGGGGTTCGAGTCCCTTCGGGCGTAGTGTTTCGGATGCGGTTGCGGCAGTTGGAACCGGCGTTGATAACGCTGTCCGGCAGATTGATACCGATTACACTGTAGTGGGGCAAATCCGCAGAATCACTTCTCTTGACGGGGAGGGCGGCGTGGTTAATCAGATTTTATACGACTACGATGAGAACGGCTTGCTCCGGCGGGAATATACCGCCCACAGCGGTGTTGCCGATGCTTCCTTTACTCCGTTCATTGGATACGGCTATGATACTTCAAAGAACGGCGGCTGTTTTATCAATGCCCTGCGTTTGATTTCGGTGACGTATCCGAGCGGGAAAGAGGTCTCGTATGGTTATGATAATTACGGGCGCGTTGCTTCTGTTCTAGAAGGAAATGTTCCGGTGGTGGAATATGCGTATCAAGGACTCGGTTCGGCGTTGCGCACAACTTACACAGAACCCGGCTTGACGCTGGATTATAGCGTCTCCGGTGCTTTAGATAAGTTCGGGCGGGTTGTGTCTCACGCTTGGAAGAATTCGCTCGGCGCGGCTATTCTTAATATCGAACACGGTTATGACCGTTCCGGCAACCGCTTGTATAGAAATGATTTAGTGCAAGCGGCTAACTCGGAACTCTATGCTTATGATGAAGTTAACCAGATAAAGTCCTTGAACCGCGGTGCGCTGAGTAATAACAATACCGCTGTCGCTTCGGTTAGTCATTCGGAATCGTGGAACTTCGATGAGACCGGAAACTGGGTGCAGTACAACAAGAATAATACTGTTGAGAACCGTTCGCATAATGCCGCAAACGAAATTCAGTCGCTGGTATCGCATGATAAGAACGGCAACATGACTGTGATGCCGGGATTGAACTGCAAGTATGACGCGTGGAACCGGCTGGTAAAGGTGAATGAAAACATTCGTTATGAATATAACGGTTTGAATTACCGGATTAAAAAGATTGTCGGCGGCGTTGAAACGAAATCGTTCTTCAACAAGCAGTGGCAGGAACTCGAATCTAGAACAGAGATGCAATCGTTAGATTGTGTGTCTTACATCTGGGGTTTGCGCTATATTGACGATTTAATCCTGCGTGAAAAAGGTGCAGAACGGCTTTATTCGCTCGCCGATCCAAACTGGAATGTTGTAGCGTTGACAGATGTTTCAGGTATAGTTCAAGAGCGCATGAAATATGACGCTTTTGGT
>Ga0123353_10004590_pt1 | contig 17824 bp, 12 predicted proteins | sample TergutLab28metaG_3_FD_92763 | JGI IMG/M metagenome (GOLD analysis project Ga0123353, IMG submission 92763) | Labiotermes labralis P3 segment gut microbial communities from Petit-Saut dam, French Guiana - Lab288 P3 | ecosystem: Host-associated > Arthropoda: Insects > Digestive system > Gut ... | reverse complement strand
CTAATCTTCATAGTTTCCTTATATTTTTGCATACGTCATGTTTCTGTCTCTTCCATTCATGACAGTCAGGCTTGCTGGATGTATATAAATGAAACACACCATATGTTTTTTTTTTTTTTAATTTGGAGTCAAACATGAATTAATGTTCATTAATTTTCTGGAGGCATTTGGCCATTATCCATATTCACTTATAGCCAAGCACGTATAGGCACAAGACCAGTGTTATTCACAGACCAAGGGTAGTGATTCAACTAATAATATCAGCATATGTTGTTTTGTTTTGCACATATTTTTGTATTCTCACATACATTAATTTAAACTGTGCAGTTACACGTGTGTAATTTCAATATTTGTCACAAAAGTTGCCTGTGTTGTATTGGCATTGGCATTGCATTGAAAAAAGCAGATATTTCTGTTATTTTTCCATTAGTTTTTGTTTACTGCATAGTGATTTAAAGGGTCTTTGTTTGTATGTGACTGTAGAAAAGGCATGTCAAACTCGGAGATTGTGGGCTGTAGTGACCCACGAGTTCTGACGTTGGGACTCACAGTTTTAAAACTGCACAGGAAGAGAATGTTGAGTGTATGATGGGTGTGCTTGGAAGGAACCTGGTTCTAGGGTGGTTTTCCTCCTTCCCTAGTTACATGATAGCTGAATTTGGCTTGATGGGAGTGTGAGGTACTGTTGTAACTGCATTACGTCTAATTTTAGCTTGCCCCACAAGCTTGAAATTCGTTTTTCTGTGTGGCTTTCTAGAAGCCAATATAATACTTAAAAATATGCATTTTTAAAATATTTTTTACTGGCTACACTGAAGATGGTCGTTACAAAACTGAAATGTGTGTGTAGTAACAACAATAAACAAAGGAGAGAGAGGGTTCATTTGGTTGTTTTAAGCCATACATTGTTGCACAAGGTTGAAGATATCTGTTTGTGTTGCTCAGTTGAGAGACAAGGATGTGAGCAGTGATGGTTATGTGTGGTAAAATTTATTTGGTCAGGGTATTTTGTGGTATTTTAAAGTAGAATGTATTCTAACAAACATGCATGTACATATAGAGGGCAACTAGGAACAACTCAAATTATGATGGCATCTATATTTTACTTCGCTTCCAGTTCAGAGGCTACTTGCTGGTTGTATGGAGTGTACATGGTTGAATCTAAAACAGGTTACTGGCTGTCCTGACTGAGGTACTTAGTGATTCTCTTAGTGCTCATTGGTATCTGTCAATCAGCTTGTGTTTCATAACAAACTGTAATCAGTTTGGTCCAAAACTTTCTCTTGTTCAGCCTGGTTCTGCAGCTTACCTGCCTATGCAGTATGTATCAGGATTAGAGCAGCTGTGTTGTGAATCTGACCACTCACCAAGGCTAAGAATACATGTAGCTGTACCTCCATTTCCAAATCTTCATGTCTGTGGTTCTTAATAAAGTGTGTTGGCAAACGTACTGTATTTAGCTTTTCATATTCGCCACTCATTACCATTTTACATTTTATTTGACACATGTATGACCTTTACAGTTGAATTTTGGTATTTTGAAACCAAAAATAATATAAAGAAGTCATTAAGTTATGCACGCTTACCCTTTGTATGTTTTGTGCTCTGTCTAGATCAGTATAATAGTTGAGACTTTTTCAGGATATGGGTGGGGTTCATTGAATGTGATAAAGTTTTTTGTTGGTTACATCTGAATTATTATTTTATCACCACTGTCTTTCTGTTTAAGGAGTCCGGTTAACTGATTAGGAATTAAATGTCACTTTCATAAATCAGCATAACTACCTATTGATCCAATTACTAGTGCACCTCAACAGACACCCATCCTCCTTGACTGTTAATGATGAACTGTGTACACATTCTTGTGAGGACAACTCACTTTGGTATACACCTGAATATTATTATCTTCGAGTGCTTCCTTGATCTATCTCATTTTCCCATCCCACTTAAAACTCTCTCTTGAATGAGAGCCTCAAACTCCCATTTGTCAGAATGGAAACTCCTTTTGTCACCTTGCATTCAAGGTTTTCTGGTGTTAGGCTGCTTCCCTTACACCCCATAGTAAATTATGAGTGCTTCACTTCTTGCTCATGCATTATGGGAAATAGTCAGCTACTCTAGTTGACTATTCCTTGGTCAGTTGCTCATAAGGTATTCAAAACTTACAGATTCCTGGAGAAATGACCTTCTGCTTCTCTGTGAAAGTTTCTTGAATGGGCCTCAATTGTGAGTTTTGTGACAGATGGCAAGGACTTGAGATATGTCAAATACAATTAAGTATTTTTCTAATGTATACGGATGGTTTCAAACCACCTGTAACTGAGGGCTAGCAATTGTTGTGCTTGATAAACAAACGCACCAACAATGTTCGATTACAAAGCAAACCTGTAGCAGTGATTGTATGCTATCCAGCCACCTGTCCAATGATTACTGATTCTGTGTGGGTAAGTGGCTGTGCATGAGGCTAACCACTCATCTCCACTAGTGTTTAGGTTAAGAATGTGTGCAACTATACCAGAGCTTTACCATATGCCACTGTGGCTTCAGGCTTAATTAAGTGCAGGGACAGCTCTTGTTCATTTCTGTATGCTATATGGATTGCTGGAATGTAGAAAGATGAAGTGGGATGCCTCTTTGTCGGCAGGTAAAGAATACTTTGTGGGAAGGAGGTGTGCGAGGCACTGGACTGCTCTGGAGTCCTCTGATACATCGCCCTGGACGGGTTTCCACGCAGCTATTTCATATCACTGACTGGCTGCCAACACTGTATGCTGCCGCTGGTGGGGATGTTGGGTAAATCAGTTACTACTTGTGCTGTTTTGTTACCACTGTTTAGGTAAATCAGTTACCTCATTTGTCATATTTTCATCAGTGTGCTGGGTAAATCAAATACCTCTTGTTTTATGTTTGTATCAGTCTGTTGGGTAAACCACTCACATCTTTTGCTGTGTTGTTAATAGTTGTTGGGTAAATCACCTCTTCATGCTGTGTTGTTTGTAGGCTGGTAGGTAAATCATTTACCCTTTCTGTTATGTTGCCAGTCTGTTGGGTAAATCAGTTACTTCATGAGGCATTATTGTTGGTCTGTTGGATAACTTGCTAATTCTTTGTGCTATGTTGTTATCAGGCTGCTGGGCAAATCAGTTACTTCATGCTTTGTGTTTTCAGTCTGTTGGGTAAATCAGTTAGGTCTTGTTTTATGTGTCTGTTGGGTAAATCAGTTCCCTCCTTTGTCAAGTTGTCAGTCTGCTGGGTAAATAAATTCCCCAATTTACCACGTCTCTTTTAGTCAAGTTGTGTAAGTACTGTCTTAGGAATGATGAGCCTTGAACTGGATAACCATGTCTAATGCTTGATTAATATGAAAAAAGTGGCATAGACAAGGGAACAATATTTCTTTGACCAGATTATTGACATCTGGGATATAAGACCTTATATTGGTAGATAATATGAACATTCTGCAGAACCAGCTGCCTCTCTCTTTAGGGTAGGAGGTTTACTGCAAGGTATTGGTATTATCAACCGAACTACATGGTGTCATATTGCTTAAGACAGTAAACATCATATTCAACACCATTTTAATCTCAAATCTTTCAATATATCTTTAACTTCTTGGCCAGCTACGTATCTTAGTGTTTTTGCAGACAGCTTTTTCTCATTTTTGGATAATCTTAGTTTTGCATTTTGTAGGCTTGTTCACATAGTCTCAAAAATCGCCTGTTAGCTTCTTCATGTCCAGCCATCTGTCTATCTGCTAGTATCAGTGTGCCTTCCCCTGGGCCCATTTTGGTGACATTTGTTATCAGGGACTGCTATGAAAGTCTGTCAAGAAAGTCTTAAATTTAGTTAAAATTGGGCAAAAATATAAGACATATTATATGGAAACATCATATTGATAAGTGATGTCCTTTCTCACCAAGAAGTTTAAATTTATCTCTGGTTGTTTACTTTAATTCTTAAGTTTCCTGGTCTGGTTGGTGTAGTACATAATGTCCAGGCTTTTCTTTTGAAGCATGGTGAAAAAGGTGCTTTTGTGACAAAAGAATATTTAAAAATCTGTCAAGAAGGAAAATGTTTTGAAAATATAACATGCTTGGAAGCCCTGTTCTTGTAACATGTAGAAAGAATCGAAGTCTTCACAGCTCTCATCAATGTTCTGAAAGAATATGGCAAGTCTGCTTTTCTTTTCTCTTGCACTTTTGATCAGTTTTAAATTGAAATTCCATCTTGCAGTAGCTAGTGTTGGTAATTTTTCCCACAAATTCTTTAAGGGCATGAGTGCACAGAGGGTGTCAAAAAATGATGAAAGGCCAGCAAGTTTTTGGAAAAATGTGTGTATATTGCTTTTTTTGATAGCACAAACAGTTTGTTGCAAAGTCAGATTTAATGTGACTTTAATATGAGTGACAGCAGGGGTACGTGGTGGCGCAGTTGGTTGAGGCACCGCGCTACAAGTTGGAAGGTCGCGGGTTCGATTCCCGATAATGTCATTGGAATTTTTCATTGACATAATCCTTCCAGCCGCACTATGGCCCTGGGGTTGACTCAGCCTCTAACAGAAATGAGTACCAGGAATGTTTCCTGGGGGTAAAGTTGGCCGGTGTGTAGGGCTGACAACCTTACCACCTTCATGTGCCAATTGTCTAGAAATCTGGGATCCTCAAACTCCTGGAACCCTCTGGGCCTGTCCAGGGATTGCTTTACCTTCACCTTTTAATATGAGTGTAGGCAGTGAGTGGATACATTCCTGAAACTTGTTTCTGCAGGCACAATATGTGGCCCACCATGACAACTGCACCATCATATGTCTTACTAGTTTAGTTCTGAAGATGAATTCTTTTATAGTACACATCATGGTTAAATAAGGATTCAACAGACCTATCTGCACTTCAGTATGAGAAAAAAAAGAATCTCTCCTGTGGTTCGCCTTTTTGATTATCATACCTAATGAAGGTAGACAGTTGCGACTTATTGACAGCAACTTTTGTTTCATCCACGAGAATTAACATGAAGTCCGCACAATTAATTTCCATTTTGACAGTTTCTGAAAGACTGTTGTAATATATTACGAAATCATTCAGTATGATGTGCCATATCCTGCAAAAACTGTGCATTCTTTCTGGTGAGTTGCCAGAAAAATGTCAAATTCACTAAGAGGATTCAGGAATTCTGCATAACTGTTGCTACCTATGGAGTCTCTTGATTTGTATGACCTGTAAATGACAGTTCTTGTTCAGCAAGAAGCAGCAACAATCTTATCAACTGTTTCCAAATATCTGCTCTTCTTTACTGTCTCAATGTGAATGTGGTCAGAAACTTTATTTCGTTAACGCTAAAGTTGCAAGACTTGCTCTGACATGACAGAGGGATTTTTTGATGCCTTGTTGTAACATGTGACAGCACATTCAAAGTACTATATATCTTTCTTCAGCACATTAGCCTTTTTGACACCCACTTATAAGCATGGCCAATAAAATTTTTGTTTGGGTTAAGTCCTTTGTAACCCAATAGTTTTCTCATGCAGAGAGCTGAAGGTGACTCTCATGTTTGTGGTTTTGTCCTTTGTGTTTAGAAACCAGGAATGGTGAAGGCGGGCAAGGCCTACTGGCTTTACCAACATGGGGCTTTTCTGTGAAAAGTCTAGCTGAATGGATGATAGACCAAATGCTGGATTTAACAATCTGTTCCCTGCTCTGACATGTTGTTTTACTGACAAAGTGATGCTTAAAATTACCTTCAAAACTGAATGGAGGAATGTTTCTACAATGGACTTTGCAGTATATACCACATTCACTGTAGGAATGAACATATTTTTAGGCTATGAAACCTTTTGTCAGCTTGTTCATATGCAGCTGTATGCTGTAGAGCCTGGGCATGTCATGGGTTTGATTGGTAGGCAGTTGAGGGGTGTAGGAGGGTTGCTCCCTGCTGCAACAGTACAATGCTGGCTGCAGTGGGCTGTCAGCTGAGAGCACACCTTGAACCAAATTACACATTGCTTCTTTCGAAGAAGGCACGACACTGGTCAGATTTTATGACAAATCCAAAAGTGCTATGCATGCTTTTTTTCAGTGAATCTTGACATGTGGTCACCCTAAAAATATCAACCTATTACTATGGAAAAATTATTTGTTTTGTATGTTTTGCATTCGTAGCGTATGTGCAATGTATGCCACTAGGTGGTGGTGGTGGTGGTGGTGGTGGTGGTTCTCCAATCTGTCATAGTTTTCAATACCTTTTAAACTAATGTATAGTAATCCTTGGCACAAGTTAATATTTTAGTATTTTATGTTTGTGTTCACAGATATCTTGGGCAAATAGATGGCATGAATGCATGGATGACTTTGTCAGACAACTTACCTTCAAACAGAACTTCTGTGCTGCACAATATTGATGACATTTATGGCAATGCAGCACTTACAGTGGGGGATTGGAAGATTGTCAAAGGTAAGGAGTCCTACACACTGCAGGATAGTTATGTAAATACAGTGAATACCTGGTGAAATTATCTTAAGACATTGCTGAAAAAATTAAACAAATTTCTCCTATTAAAGGGGAAAATATCTTAGAGTGTTAAGCCTGAAAATTATATTATTTGGTAATTCAGTACTGAAATAGACATTTACTTTACTACTTTACTATTTTACTTTTTCCATTTAAATTCTCCATTAAGGATTCATTTTCATCATCATATGGCATCTGAGCTGCTTTAGTGGTTTTGACATATTCTTGAACACCAAACAAGATTTTTGTATACAAGCACAACTGATAGATGAAGAACCCATCTCTGCCAGGACTGTTGTAAATACGTTTTCTGCCCTACTACATTTTTGTGTTTTGCCTTTTTTCAGCTGAGCTCTTCAGTTACAGAGTACTGTGTTTCATACTTTAAGTGGACACAGAAATTTAAAGTCCTTAAGTGATTTCTTTGGAAGGAAAATTTTAAGTAATATCTGCCGTGTTTATAATGTCCAGTTTTTCTTGAACTGAGAGCAGCCTGTGGTGATGTTTGATGAAGTAGCTCTGGTAATCACATATTCAATAAGTTGATGGCTGTAATTTACAGAAACTGTACATACAAGCAATTTTAAGTGAACACAACAGGATATAAATTTTGCACAGAAAATACTTAAGTTACTGAAACAACCTTCTTTATAAACCCATGCTGTGTCTCTGTATATTACATGCTGCTTGAAACACATTTGGAAAGTAATGGCACTGCAGTTACTAGTGACATCATTTTCTCATGACACATTTCCACAGATTAACATTGATTTGCTTATCTATTCCCATGGTCCATGTTAGAAATGATGGTGGAGATTAATCTAACAAACTGTGAGTTTTGTGTTCTCATTTTATGTTGGAGAAAAATGGAATGAACGGGAAATTGTTTAAGTGTTTGATACAATAAGTTATTAACCCCTCTCCTGCTAACATGGAGAATATGGTGAGCTCCTAATAAAGCCAACAAATGGCAGATGGGATTTAACTCGGCGTTTAAAGTGTTAAACAGGTGAAAAGTTCTGTGGGTTATGAAACCGTTGTGCTTCATATGCAGGAAATTTATTGAAAGGGTTTATATGTTTATCATATAAGAAGATGTTGGTGCCAGTTTTTTTGGTATCTGAGATGGAAAAACTTCAAAACCTGGTATAGCAGATTTAATTCTGTTCAATTGAGAAGTGATATGGTGTTGTGGCTTACACACATATTGCATGTTTCTGTTCTTTGGTAAGATACTACATAGATTAAAGTAAAAGAGGAAGGAATATTGTTTTCATTTCCTAATAAAACACACAGTTTTAAACATGAAAGTGGTGAATGCTAGGGAATATAACAGAGGAAATATAACAATAAATGAAACCTGTAATGAAAAATTAAGGCACTTCTTTTTGAGTTTTGTAAGAAATGTTTGATCCTTCCTTCCTCACATTTTCACTTAGTACAGGATTCAAACACAGATTATTGTGGTGTAACAAGAAATATGCGGTTCTCTGGCTTGCACATTTCTCATTTCGTTATTTATGTATGCTTTGTGTAAGAACAGTTCAAGTAACACAGATTATGTAGCATTAAGTGATAGGATGATTACTGAATAATGAATGGGGGATGGTTGTGGAAGAAAGTGGCCATGGCCTAATTTGTGCCACTATAATTTTCCAGGAAGAACTGAGTGAACTGCAAAAAATATTACCCAGTTTAGCCAGTTTCAAGCTGTGTTGGTTTAATGGTTTTGAAAGCATTTAATTATTATGCGTCATTTTACCTATTCCCAATTATATAAACATTTTTCATGTGTCCATGGCTGCAGGTACGACATATGGTGGCATGTGGGATGGCTGGTATGGTCCGTCAGGCCGAGGAGACACAGTAGGGCAGAAATATGACATGTATGAGGTGATGTCTAGTCTGGCTGGCCGTGCTGTGTCTAGGGTTGGAACTCCCCTTACACCAGCCATCATACAGACTCTAAGAAATGAGGCTGAAGTGATCTGTGATTCTTTATCTGTGTATGCACATGTAGAGAGGTCTGAATGCAAGCCCCTGAGAGCACCATGCCTGTTCAACATTAGGAATGACCCTTGTGAACAGTACAACCTTGCTGGCATGTAAGTAAATGACCTGTTGCAGCCCAGTAGTTGGTTACATTTGTATGTTTTTTGTGCTCACACTTCTCTTCCTATACTTTATCTTTTAGGTATCCAGAAATTCTCCAACTTATGGAAGTGTCAATAAGTGAAATCAATGCTACAGCTGTTCCTCCTAGTAACCTCCCATGGGATCCACGTGCTGATCCACGCTTCTGGGACCACACGTGGACAAATTTTGGTGATTACAGTATTATGAACAATGCTGTAAGCTGAGGATTAGAATAGCTGCATACATCCAGTTCTTAGTACATATTTGTAATATACACTGGCTATCTTTTACATTTGTGAATGGAATCAAATGACTCCATAGACGCAAACTGAGCATGCAGTATGATGTGTGACTTAAATTAATACTTTGCTGTGCTTTTAGTGATGTATAATTTTATTACAAGACCAGTTAATTTCAACTGTTATTTTGTATCATTAAGCATAGCATGGTCTTTTTGAATTTACTGCACATAGTTCATGACAGGATTAAAATTCTAGAATGCAGAAGTGGAAGATAGAATGATAGTAGTGTGTGTGTGTACACAGGCGTGCATGCACATGCATGTGTGTGTGCGCACATGCATGTGTGCATGTGAAGTCATAGTTGAAGCCTTAATTCTTGTATTTCTGTAAACTAATGGTGAACGCAGCAATGAAACATGAAATGAAATAGAAAGAGCAGAAGTTTCCCTATGTAATTGGGGAACTTGAGTTTGAGGCATGTGTGTTGTTTTGCACATACTTGTATATAACTGGTATTTCACTTCCTGCTACATTCAGATTCAGTTTCATCTGTGGTACTTCATTACATGTGGTCCATGTCATTGACTTGGATGTTTATCTCATGTACCTTTATAAGTAAAATCCTGGCAGAAAAATGCTAGTATTGTGATGTAATGTTTCCAACCCTCCAGTAACTCTAAATACTTTATGCTAGTTGCTTGAGCATCAGACTTTGTGCCTATAGGGTAAAAATTAAGCTCTCGAACTCAGAGTCTGGGGACCCAATCTGATAGTGTGTCACCAACTCATGTAAACAGTTTTTCAGTACAGGGACTGCGTGAGATCAGACTTCTGTCTTCTTATTGTAGACTCAAAGGGCATGTGGTTCACAGTGAGAAAGGGAGTAACCGTAAATGAAGTTGATCCCAGTACATACAATATATTGCAAAAGTACTGCACTGTTGAAATAAGAAATGAGGTTACCAACACTTCATAGTCTAACAATTCCCTAGTTCTTCCTACATCACAATTTCCTAGTTCTTCCAACATCACAGTTCCATAGTTCTTCCTACATCACAGTTCAGAATTACCATAGACTTTGGTCAATTCAGAAACAAACCTTCCTAACCCTCAGATGTAACATATTGATGTGAACCATCAGACACATGCCGAGCCTCATGACTGTAGCAGCATGTCACCTCAAGGATAATAATGTTCTTGACATTTCTGTGTATAAAAACTCAGCTGCCCAACTTCTTAACTCCGTGTGCAATGGATGATGTTCTTTTCCACTGTACTTCATCACAACAGTTTGTTATTTCTCAAAGAAAGAGAAAGTTTATTGCTGATGGTGTATTGTACAGTTTGTTTGCCTGGGTGTGGATCTTACAAATTCCTAAGCATCTGGCTCTTGACAAATACAATTTGGGTAACAAGAACAGTGGCGTCGTCCGCATATGCTATGCAGGTGATTTTTTATGAACCCCGCCTGGAATTGGAAGCCATGTAGTTCTTGATTTAGCTTGTGTAGTAGCAGTTTTAAGTTGATTATGAAGAGAAGGATGGTACGAGGGCATCTTTGATGTATAAACTTCTGACAAGGAAAGCTGAGAATACGAAGCCTTGATCGTACTGAGAGAAATTGCGTTAGGATAAAAGGAATGAAGTAACTTCCTGTACCTTTCTAGGATGTAGTGAAGGTAGTCGTGTGATACACTGTCGAAGGCCGCCGGGAAGTCCAGAAGTGCGATGCAAACTGGTTGATGCGTCAGTTCGATAATTGCAATAAGGTTCCATATTCTGGCCGCAGCCTCGATGATGGTACGGCTGAACGCGCTATAGAACTGGTTTGGTGAAGGACTACTTGTACGTGCGTGAATGGCCGCTTAGCTAAAGTGCGCGCAAAGATTTTCGAATCAAGGTTGAGAAGAATAATGGGCCTGTAGGCCGTTATGATTGCTGGACGCCAATGTTTGGGAATGCTGACAATTGGTTTTGCTTTTGTTTTGCAACATGAGATTGTAGAATTGTAAACATTTTTCGTATTATCGAATGTGAAATTCTAAGACAATGCCGTCATCTCCGCGCGATCATCTGCGGCCTCCGATGTATATGGCATCTCGTAATTCGGTCAGAGTTATCGGTTATAATAAACATAATTTATGTCAACAGAAAGTTTCTGTTGGAAAGTCTGCCCCATGATATGCAATTTCCCGTCGAAGCGGTTCCTGAAGTCATCCAAAGAGTGTGGCGCGAAGAACCTAGATGTTTTGAGTTGGATTGGTTGGCGTTACGAATTTTCGTGATTGCCTGTTGAAGTTTGCATTTGATTACTTTGGTTAGGTGGAAAATGTAAGTTCCACTTGGAGTGAGACTCATCCCGATGGCTGACGTATGTCCGGATAGCTTTCTGAGTTCGCAAGTGTTGTATTTTCCGTTGGTGGAAATACAGTTTTGTGACAGATGTCGGAGGATGAGCAACATTTTTCAGTAAGTCGTATATGCAGGTACAATAGAACTCCTGTTGAAGTTCCACGGCTCTTCTGCGCCTTTGTATTTTCATTAGAAAAATGTAGGCATCTGTTGTTTCGCGTAAGTGTCCCGCCAACATAATGTTTTTGTAGTGGTGAAGTCGCCGTTTCCAAAGAGCCAACTTGTCTTCAGTTTTCAGTGGACGGGCCGCGAAAATATCGTTCATACCCCGTGTCATGTAGCGGGTTGAATAACCGGGGCGGTCATCCCGCTACAAGGGTAGCTGCCATCGTCTCACAACTTAGAAGGGATCGTAAATGGATCCGTTTATGGGAAGGCAGCATGACCAGTAAGGTTTCAGAGCGGTTACAGGCACTCTCTTAAGGTCTTGGGTTCGTGAAGGGGAAAAAAGGGAGAGATAGTCTTAATAATTATAATTAAAATAATTTAAACTTAACATAATTATATTTACATCCAATTCTACAGTGAATTACCCTAGTCCCCTTTTTTATTATACATTACTTTCACGTAATGACGCTTCCAAACGAGGCTGTGAAATCACCCTTACAAGTCAATTGTAAGATTATTGCAAGACCACTCACAATGGATTAGTTCTAGTGAACTCTCCTACCTGATTTTAAAGTTTTCTGATCCTTGCATTCTCTATGATATTAGACACTTTTTTAATACCAACTAAATGCACTGTGTCTATTATATACATATATTCGGTGCGTATCTCCTACTGAAGGGATGGAAGGTGTAGTTAGGTCGGTGAAGGTGGAGGGGTGGGGGTTGGTGAGTAGGGGTATGGGGTGTTTTAATTATTTCTTTGTAATGGGTTTCCAATTTTAATTATGGTGTCAAAAATTATGTTGGAGAAAATAATGTATTTGTCGTTTGGTTGGTTGTCAGACGAAGTTTCATTATCTATGTAAAATATTTCCAAAGTGTTGAGATATGTGCGGTTTTTGTGATAGTATAACACTTGCATGATGTCTTCTATAGGTCCAAACACGTGACTATGGTCATTTAGATGTTGGACACATCTGGATGAGTTACTGTTATTTCTGAAGACACACAGATGTTCTTTTTACCTTTTTGAGAAATTCTACCTGTCTGGCCTACATATGCTTTCCCGCAATCTGAACAAGTTAGTTAGTACACACCGCTGGCCGTAAATTTGTTGGTGGTTTGAGCTTTTCGTTTTAGATTTTCTCCATTGGAATTATTTGTGCGGTAGGCAATTGTTGGTGTGTTCAAATATTTTGGTAATGTATGTTAGTTTCTTTGCCTAATAGATTAAAGTAACCCAATTTTGTCTAGGTTTTTTCTAGGTCTGGAACAGTTGTATGTTTCTTTTTGGTTTTTGGAGTATTCGGTGGTCGGATTGGTTAGGAATTGTTGTATAGGATGTTCTGCATAGTGTTGAGTTCACGGTTATATGCTTCGTTGCTTAGTTCGTGTGTATGCATTCTATTATGGAGGTATCTGTTGGCTGCATATTTATGTTGGGTAGGATGGTGGAAGTGTAGGGGTAATGGTGTCTGTAAAGGTGGGTGTTCTAAAGATGGATATTTGTATATTATATTCAGTTGTGTTTATAGAGTTTTCGTGTTGTTTGATTCAGTCTCTGCGGTGAAGTGTAGGTTAGGGTGTGTGGAGTTGAAATCTGTAAAAATGGATTGTATATTAGTTTGGGTGGAATGGAAGATGAGAAGAATGTCATCTACGTAACGGAAGTAGTTCATGATCGTATTTTCTTTAGCTAGGGTTGGGATATGTGAGGTTGATATTGCAGGAAAACTTCAGATAGGATGCCTGATGAAGGAGCACCCATTGCTAGACCATCTTTTTGGATAATTATATTACCTTTCTTGGTGAAGTAATTTTACTTTCTGATCGTGTTGTACCAGGTTCATAGTTCTTATCTTGTTTGGGGTCTAGTAAATTGGATTTCATTATACTGTTAAGAATGCTCCTGGTTTCTGCAATAGTAATATTCGAGTACAAATTGGAAATATCTAGTGAAGCGAATTTATGGTTAGGGTTTAGTGGGGTTTCTTTCAAACCTTGAATTAACTGTGTGGTATTCTTTATATTAAATGTGTATAGTAGGGGTGTTAGTTGGTTAATTTTGTATGCGAACAATTTTGGTAATTTATAAGCCAGAGCATTTTGCCATTTTACAATAGCTCGGACGGGTTGGTTTAGTTTGTGGATTTTTATAAGGCCTTTAATCATGAGGACGATGGGGTTTAGTTTAAAGTATTTCCATCTGAGTGTTTGTGGGATAAGTGTTTTACTGTAGTTAATTGTCTTCCTGATATTGTTTTGAAATGAGTCGGTGGGTTCTGTATTGATTTAATAATTTAAAATTTTATATAAACGAGATCTCGTCCATTTTATGGCACTGTATTACATATACACCTTTATAATTAGCCTGAAGATGGCTTTTAAGAGCCGAAAAATGTTGCTGTAAATTATTTAAAGTGATAATTAAAGTTGTGTTAGACCCTGTTTATTATTACTTTATTTATTAGATTATAACACAACGGGATGCGTTGCCTAAAAATGGTGTGTGTGATGTTTCCTGTGTAGCAGTCGGCAAAGACCTACCCGAGTAACATGAAGACGGTACGAAGGTCGCTATCAACATGGTTTTCTCGATTTTTCAGTCTCTTCCCTCGTACATCTCAATGGTGGACGGAATCTACCACGCTGGATAACTCTGACGCTATTTTAGTGCCTTTCCATATAACATATTGACTTTCTGTAATCCCCATGATTAAGTACTAGAGGGTTTATGTGCGACAAAGATGTGTTGTCTGCCTGTTTGTTCTTTTCTCAAGGGTAATAACTCTGTGAGAATTCTTAGTGCCTACAACACTGCTAAATCTGCATTCCTTAGCATTTCAGAATTGGTTGAATGTTGCTATATTACCTTCGCTTCTGCTATCTATGCGCGGAACATTTATCGACCTCATTTCCTTATTCCAGAATTCTAAATGCATAAGAAATTTCTGGCCTTCGCGCATGAAACCCTTCTGTATATATTTGCAGTTCTCACGACATTTCAAATCATGACTAAACTCAGTTCGTGCCAATGCTTCTAAATTTTACTCCCTAAGACAATTTCTCAAGTCACTACGTCATACCCCATACCACGGAAAGTGAGAGGGGCATGCAAGTTTATAGCCAGGGTACCTGCAAATTGGTCATAGAATGCCGTCGCCGGGATTTGTGAGTTGAGTGTTAAATGGAGGAAATTTTGATTGACATTTACCCTATCTAATCTGGCTGTGCAGTGTATCACGAAACGAACCGTGCTGACAAGAAAAATTGTGCAACGTGGGAGACAGGCTTGAAACTTCGCGTTGAAAATGTTGTAAATAACAAACTCAGGAGAAGGTTGTTACAGAACATGGTAGTTTTGAAACAGTGCGAGAGGTTTTCAATGGCTCCCACGTTCTCCTGATCAGCACTTTATGACTTATTTGTGGGGAATTATAAAGCGTAAGTTGTAGAAAACAAATCCCCTCACTCTGAAGGAAATAAGCAACAGTACCCGCTGCGAGATTTTAACGATTTCCGGGGAAGGACTCTAGAGAGTTTACAAAACCATCTCTCGCAGGTGTACTGAGTGCATTCGGTCACGAGGACAGCATTTTCAGCATCTTCTGTAGCACTTAACGAGTTTTTATCAGCTTGCTAAATGTTATTAACGCTGCGGTCTAGCTTCCTTCACCGAATGTTACCCCTCTGGAGACGCAGCATACAAGACACCGACGACTGAGCGTGCGGGCTTCTCTCCTTCAGGCAGGTAGAAGAACAGCCTATACTCGTATACTAAAAGCTAGTGTCGAGGGAGAATGCCACTAGGTAAGTTGTTGAACAAAACACTTGTATAACTAGTTATATACGGGAGATAGAGTTAGCATTTTATAAATTATATACGGATGAAGGGAAATTACATTTTTCATTAGAGCAGTGTTTTTCAAAGCGGGTTCCTCGGAACCCAGGGGTTTCGCGAAAAGCTGATAAATGCGTGTGAATTTTATGCATTATTGTTGCAATGTTTACCGGCTTGATTCTATAAGAATACTATGAATAATGAGTTAATATTAACAATGTATTACATTTTGACAGGGAATATTTCGGAAAGATACAGGTTCGTCACTTCAGAACATTAGAAAACTGCTGCCGTTTCCAGCCACCCAACTTTATGAATATGGATTTTCGCGGTACAGTTTGACAGACACTAAAATGAGAAATAAGCTGGACGGTGAGGCAGATCTCATATGGCAACTGTCGCCCATTATGCCGGGCTTCAAACTGATGTGCTCTTCAAAACAATTTCGTCCATCACCCTGAGAAATTAACACCAGCGATTTGTACTGTTTAATTGATTAAACCGACAGTAAAGTGTGTTATCTACCTAGAAGCCAAAATAGGAGCATACGGTCTGCTCATCTTTTTATTTTACTTTTCACATGTTGCCAACTTAACAACAGGGGTAATGTTTCGTGAAAGGGTTTCCACAAGCGAAAAATTGTGAAAAGCACTGCATTGGAGCTAGCTTCGTCGAATGAGGTAGTCATTGTGTTCTGCCTTCCATGAGCTTACGTATATTTTGCAGTGTATTTTGATCTATGTAGAACCAGACCTAGTCTTGATTGTCCTTTTGATAATGGAGTTTATGTATACATTTTAATATGCCTTGAAGATTACTGCAGTAGCGTCCCACTATGTAATGACTGTCTTTACGTATGCCTTCAAGGTGAGAAACCAGAACATTTTCTATTTAAAAATTATGGCTGTTCCAATTTATAATTCTGACATTAAAGGCTACGCACAGTGAATAGATATAAACCAGCAAGGATAGAAACGACTTTGTAGAGTTACACCGACTTTTCAAAAGATTTTAGACAGGGCTACATAAACTTTGCAAAATTATGCCTTCGGTTTTTTATTGGAATTATATGACCTGCTCCAGCGCACCCTATTATGGCAAAAGTGATGTAGCTATTGAAGTTTATGACAGAATAGTTTGGGAGTCTAAATTTGATCCTATATTTATATTTCTGTAAATCCCGCGGCTAGGCTTTACTCCAGCCATGGTCCCCTCTCGCTGGTGTTCGAATGCCCCAACCAGACGCGCACAGACAGCGAACTAATACGGCAATTCACGGAACGAACTGTTGACTGTAAGCCTGAGTAGGACTTTTACATCGGAGCACCAAACGGGGTCAAACAACCGTGCCCAGATTAGCAGCCGTAAGTTTATCAGGACTCCAGCATTTTCAGGAGGAAGGCGGTCTATCTGCCCTCTTGGCGGAACTAAAGGGGAGTCTGTTCACCACTCATGGAGGCTCAGACCTGATCATCCACGGACGGCCGGATCCTGTCCCATTACTTGACTTCATTGTGGAGGTGGGTGACTGCCGACAAGCGGTGAGGCGAGGCACTCATCTGGCATGGGTGCTGGTATGCTGTAGCGTTCTTCTGGCGCCGTACTCTACTGTGCGGAGCGAATGTTACCTGCGCAACCTGGTGACTATCAGCAGTGCAAGACTGTGGTGCAAGCGTCCAAGTGGGCTCATCCTGGAAGTTCCGCACGGGAACACAACAATGAAGTGAAGCGGTTAGGCTCTTTGCCAGGAGCTGCGTGTGAGCATTCCATCGGTGACCTTGCTGTCACGACCAACCACTCTGCCACAGTGGCACATGAGAATAGCCAACAGCAGATGAGAAACAGAGCACGGTCAAGTACGTGTGAGTATTTATTGTATTACTGAAGAGTGAGGAGAGAGTTTCAAGGAACTGTGGGGATGTGATTACGGTTGTAAGATGTAACGATCCAGGAGGGTCTTGCTAAAACAATCTAATACTTTGTTACAGTTTATTACAAGTATTTCACTGTCCAAGCCGTAATTCAGTTACGTAGATGCAGCAGTACTGATAAAGTTTCCACGTCCTCCATGAGCAGATTACCTGCCAAATTTATGCCAGTCATTCTTCTAGGACAAATGCTAGTACAAGAAAAATATATTAGTCGTGCCTGTTAACACCACCGTATCCACCTTGTTATCTAATAACAAGACAGGCAATATACGTACAACGTATTATTGAGGTGCGTTCGTGCAACCATTGTTGCAATGGAAAAGCAGTGAGTGTTACACAACCTGAGTGTGTGTATTTGTAGCCGTAGTAACCCGGCATGCAATGCGCATGGGCCATACTGTCATCTGTGGCCTTCCCCGCTCTGCAAAGATTTTCCACATTATCTCATAAACTTCACAATTTTCGAAAAAAAAAAAGTTACTGAACCAAACTTTGTGTTTTGATTTTCTTTACAACTTTTATCTGAAACATTTCTCATTCTAAGAAAAAATGAGCGAGATGTGATAAAGAAATGTATATTGGTCTTCATGTAAAAGTACCCTCTATTCTTGTCAGATTTTAATGACACTTGAATTTTCTCGACAGATTTT
>Ga0123353_10004589_pt1 | contig 17826 bp, 9 predicted proteins | sample TergutLab28metaG_3_FD_92763 | JGI IMG/M metagenome (GOLD analysis project Ga0123353, IMG submission 92763) | Labiotermes labralis P3 segment gut microbial communities from Petit-Saut dam, French Guiana - Lab288 P3 | ecosystem: Host-associated > Arthropoda: Insects > Digestive system > Gut ... | reverse complement strand
TTACTTTTTTTTTTTTTTAAACACAACTGACATTTACTCTGAGAAATAATCTGTAATGGTCAAATGTTACCATCAAATATTGAAACTCCTCCTCCTGGCTGTACTGATCTCCCTGGCACCTGTAATATCTGGATATTCTAAACCTCTCTTGCTCCTGTACTGAGCTCGAGTACTGACACTGGCCTGGGATGCTGTGTAAGAACACTGCATAGCATGAAAGTTGCAGACACTACTTGCAGTTAAGTCTGATTGCATCCCAGTACTTGTATGGTGTTCCGTTTGTATCACTGGTCCATTGCAAACATCTCATCATGTGTAGTGTGAAATGCTATGACTTATGGCCTGGTCTGTCAAAAGTGGGAAGACATACAGTCATCCTCAGTTATGGTTGTGAAATTATACATAATGCAAGACAGAAACAGAGCTGGAAACCAGACAAAAATTTGTGCAAAAAAAAAAGGATGGTCCAGGTATGTGGTGTATTATTCAGCACTGTGTGCCACACAATGCGGGAGTTGGCAACACTGTGAGATGACAAGCCAGTACTTCAGAGCCCTGATAAAATATGGTCATAAAGGAAACAGAAATATGATGTGGACAACTTTGACAAATGTTTTATCTGATGAACATGAACAACTGTCACCCATTAACAAGCAACAGCCAACAGTAAAAGGGTTAGTGCAGGTTTCGGAACATGAAATGTAACAGTTCAACTTGGACACCAAAGCAGATTTCATCACAGTTAGGTCTCTTATGGAGAACACTGACATATGACAATGCAGACTGTGATGTCTGCAAAATGTCATGTTGTTAAGAACACCATGACCACTGGAACCTCCCCACCTTACCAACAGTAATGAGAGAGTGAAGCACTGAAGACAAGAGCAGTGTTCAACCATTATCTTCTGCAGGCCCTCATTCCTCCAAAACGAGGCATCAAAAAGAGATGAAGCCTAGTTTATATCTACCAGAACTTACATAATAGACAGGCATGTATGAATAATTGGAAAACACAACTTTTGCACAAACAAATTCGTATTCAACTGTACATGACAAAACTGTGTATGCAAACAACATAAATTACTACTGCCCCCCTTCTCTATCACTGCCTTTCTTTGGTGTTATGCACTGGTGTGAAACCTTCCTCTCACCAGGTGCACACTTAGTTTAACCATATATCACTGTTTTAATAGACAAAATATATGTTCATTATTTGTGATACAGCGTATACAGTTTGTAATAAACTTTACTATTTAATTTCATCTCCTTCTCGTATCACTTAATGACATTCGGATGTGTTAGCAGCATTAAGATTTGTGACAATTACTTGTACTGTACAATGCGAAACATATATAACTATCTGCCCCAGAAAACATCACTAATGTTTTAACAGTCCATAAATCAGAAAAGGATGGGAAACCACTGCTGTAATGGATAAAACAAAACTTGAGCTCATAGCAGCTTCATTCTGAGTGACAATGAACAAAGCAATGCTAGTAGGGGTAAACTGTTGTAACAACGGCAGGATAAGCAGATGGGTTAAAGGTACAAGCAGTTAAAATCTGAATACTGATTTCCCTAGTATTGAAATTTTGTTACAAGTTGCTTTGTTGCCTTTGCAATGTCATAAGCACATGAACGGACCTGCTGCAGGAAGTAGGCTTGCCTAGAAAACTGCGCTGAGTCTCCTGCACATCTCTGCAAACCAGCACACTCCGACTGCAAGCGCAGTGTATGGCTGTTCATTTGACATAAAGCACTACGAATAGTCTCGTCCCATGGGTTCTAGAAATAAAATCATATACATATGTGAGTATTAGTACAGGTACAAACTCAACACAGTCTTTGCAGTGACAAGCATCATGATGGAGAATGTATTACAATTGACACTTGGTAGTTCTACTGCAGATTTGTTAAATGCATTCCCTTCCCACATGTTTGTGAATACAATGCATACGGTGGCTTAAATATGTTCTGGAACAGGAACCTGTATCTGAAATTTTGCAGTGGGAGCAAGTCCTCGTACACAGTTGCCTTCACAGCACTGTCCTGCACCAGCTAAAATCTTCTGCCAGAATGCAAAGTCACTAAAACACTTCTAGAAGCTACAATGCATGAATGGCAACAACACAATCTTCAAAGCCACTTCAACCTCCACTGCAGCCCTAATGTAAAGCTCTTCAGCCATCTCTTCTTCTGCAGAAAGAGGTAAAAAATTCAGTCAAGACAGACCAGTGGGTAGGGAAGCATTAGAGTTAGTTACAGATCAATGTGCCATGGCACTGTAATGCAGAAGCACATTTAAGTTTCCTCCAGTAAATGTGGAAGCACATCCTTCATTTGTTTCAGTTGACTGTAGCACCCAATGAATGAACTTTACATCCCACTTATAAAGCAAATAACAAAAAAACAAATCAGTAATGGTAATTACTGAAAGCAGAACTAGTAGTAAGATGAAGTGGGCAGGAGAGAAGTGTTGATTAGAAAGAGGGTGAACATTTCCATAGCTGCTTTCCTCTTTAGGCCGCCCTATCAAAGCTTTGCAGTTCTTTGTAATTTTGACGTGGAGTTCAGTCTTTATTTCAAAGACTCTAAAAAGACCATGTTTCATCACCTCCAAAATCTCTCTTGAAAAGTATGAGTTATTACACTTATGCAAGGATTCATCTCTGACTTTCAGTCATAAGTGTTGCTGTATCAGCATTCTTGGTACATTCTGTTGGCAGATATGATGCATTTTCAGCTCCATAATGATGATGATGATGTGACAACTGCCAATGAAAATTATTACTTTCTCTCTGCAGCTGTCTCCACCATCTGATGATGATCAAGCACATAACCTTCTACACACTGCCCTTGCTAAGTATTGCCGCATGCCATCCACAGCAACACAGTGGACCAGAAGACTAATCATGACTATTTTAAGCATCTGCAGCATTGCAATGGATAATATCCCAAGCACTGACAAGATTTTATGTTAGTCTTTTATTCAATTTGATCCATTTCACTCTCAAATATTTTTGGAGAAGCATCACACCCAGTAGTCTGCATCACTCATACAATTCCTCTCAGTATGCACTGAGAGGCATGCATGTTCCAAAATTCACAAGCAGGATCCAGTCTATCCAACACCATATCACAAGTCACTTCTGTATCAGAACATTTTGAAGCTATAACATACATCAAGATATTATGTCAGTCTTTTGCTTTCATTCCTCATTGTTGTGACCCTACAACTGGTGCAAAACAAAAACTATGTTTTTATTTTTTTTGGGGGGGGGCTTAAATCTAAAACAGAAATCCAACTATCATCTTTCCCAATATGGCAAGATGGTAGGGTCCAAGACCATGCCTGAAAGTTTTAGTTACAAGAACTAGAGAACATAATTGAAAATGGTATGTTCATAGGTATAGCACAGTAATTTACCTGCTAAGCTTATGAAAGTATAGTATTAAAGATATTAACAGTTTACGAACCACAAACACTATTTAACTGAAAATATTGCTGTTTTGAGCCACAGAAAAGTTTTAACTACAGGGAAGTGACAGATTTTGGAGCTTTATGTGACAAGTCAACCTCATTAATTCCTCTACTCTACTGTCCTGTCAGTCATTACATGCAAAAGAACAGGATCAGCAAAAAGTTATACCACATGTTTTTATTTGACAAAAGCCTACAACAAGTAAATAAAATCTAGTAACCATAGCAGCTCATGATGCATCTACTGGAATGAGATTCATACACATACACTTCATGAATACTGGCCAATAATTAATGCCAACAATGTTGAAGATGAATATTGTACCATGAGAAACAGACAAGACAGAGGTAGATTAGAGCTCTGACAAATAAAACTGATCTCTTGGAACCCTAAATTAGTACTGATCTGGCACTTGGCATCAAGTGGTGTAACCTATTCCATTCAGTGAACAGTACTCCTACCATTGTACACACCTGGTTACTTACAGTCACAAGCCAGCAATGACTCTTATTGCTTCCTACAAATCACATTTTTTACATATGTGGCAGCAATGAGCATCAGATAAATGCTTCCACCCGTTTTCTATACCCAAAACTGCTGAACATGCTACTGATTTTTATTTTCCAACATAGCAGCCAGAACAGAAATTGAAAATAAGGAACATCGTCATCATCTAGCTAACATGGAGTTGGGCCATTTGATGACCGTATCTGGTCTTGCATTCTAGGAGTCTCTTTAATGGTACCCATGGTTTCTTCTGCCTTTTGGTCTGTAGATTTTTATAATCCTCAGTAATTGAAAATAAGGAACAGCAGAATATAAATATTCAAGATACTTCCAGTTTATATAATAATACTGTAGCTCATGCTGTATAATGTCAGACAGCATTATGATTAATGAATAATGAACTGGAAAGGATGTAGAAGTGGACATGGCCTAATTAAAGGCATGAAATTCACATGGACGGACTTGCAAAAAACCGGCTGAGATTTCAACTGGTCACCTACAGAACACAACTCAGAAGAGTTACCACCTGAGCCAACTTGCTTACTCCAAGGTTGCAAAATATCTCTGAATGCTACCTACTTATGTAGATCAGTCAGAACACATGCCACTAACAGGTTATACAAGTGAAAATTTCAAAGCACTTCACTACAACAGTGCTAAAGGTAGTTAATTTTTTCACTAGTCTGCATCCTTGTCAAGTCCTTGTCCATCTTTCAACAAGAGCAAATATTCCCACTCAGCAAAAGTTCCTCTACTTTTTCTAAAGATGTGGATGCAAAGTGTCCTGCAATGCATCATCACCATGTAATAATGTTCTCGTGGACTGTGCTTCTAATAACCAAACTGGTAAAAATCTGACAGCACAAAGTGAAGGTGGTAGGGTGGCTATTGTAACAGTGTCCACCCTTATTCTGTGATGGCCCCAGTGGGACACACAACTGTGTGTGTGCGTGTGGCCAGATGTTCAGGGGCAAGCAACAATTCTAACATTTACCTTCAGGATAAAATGTGACAAAGGCAAGCAATCAAACTTCTTAGTGTTCCAATAATGCAGTAAGAGTTCACTGCTGTCCCAAGCAAGAGGTGCATAAGAATAAAATCTTTCTCATCCCAAGAAACTGTAGCTACGATTTTTCCTGATGATGCCACATTCTTGAATTTCATCTTCCTTCAGGATGCTCTGTAGTGCTTTGCCATTGATTGATTCTTGGATCTGCATTCAAAAGAGCAGACCCAGGTCTCATCACTACAGACAATTTTTCATAGGAAGTTTTCAACTCCTGCATCATACTGGTGCAATCAATGGTGGTTGCTTTGCTTGCCTCTTTGTACTATTCATTTCAAAATTTGTGGCACCCAGTTATACGCAGACCTTCAAGAAGTAAGCTCTTCAATAACTATCATTATACTGCCTTTAATGATGGGTAGGGTAGCGCATAATTTGTCTGCTTTATGTGAGAGACACTGCATTGATGATGTCAGGCATTATTGCAATGAAAAGGTGTCCACTCTGCGGCATGTGACAAAGTTGTGCACCTCCTATTTCAGGTTCCTTTATCTGTCTTCCCCATCCTCGCACAATACTCATGTCCACAGCTGCTTCATTACACATCTTGGCAAACACTTGTGAATACAAGTTTGCTTTTCACCTTCAGCTGCCAGTAACTCAGTCACTCCTCACTGTTTTGAATGAACATCAGTCTCTGTCATCTGAGGATCACATGTGGTACTGCCATCTGTTGAGTGAAACAGTTGTGACTACTAGAAAATCAACAAGAATTTTTAAGGACTTCAATAATGCAGTGATTGTTTCCATAAAGAAAAAAGGTGAATACATATAAAATAGGGGGGTTTTTTTTTGGGGGGGGGGGGAGGAGCTGTTCCTCATATCTGTACCATATGGATAAAACACAACAGGTTCTGATTTTCTAATAATTTATTAGTATGTGCCTGGAGAAAGGTGCTTGCAGTAACCCACCATAAAAGTTGTATCTACAATGCACAAGCAGAGCAACTGCGATTGATATAATATAATATAACTAGTTACATCAATAATATTCTGTACTTCTCTTCACTTATAATGTAGCCCGAATGACAAATCAGAACTTTAGATGAGGATTTTAAAATTCAAAAAATTTCAAATTGTACTAACAGAAAAATTAGCAGCTACAGTGATACCTATGGGCACAAAGGTGACCTGGTGTGTGGAATTAATTAAGCACTACATTAACATATACCACCTGTGGAAAAATGGCATTGAGTTCAGCTACTGCAGCTCTGATTTTCTCTGCACAAGGAACAAAAGTGTCTCGTCCTTCCAGGTCTTGCATGGAAGCCCACAACTCCTGGATGCGCTTGGTGACTTGATCTGTACGTCTAATAACCTCCTCTGCTGGAGGCTGAATAGAGCTTGTGCTTGTCACACCATCCCGATTTGGACTTGAACAGTCATACAAGCTCTGTGTCATCACAGGCCGTGCCACAGTACTGGGACTGTCATATTCATTCGCACTGAGTTCCCGTTTCTGTCAAAACAATGAAAACAATATTAAGAAATGCCATACTGTCACCCAACACTGTTACAAAGTGAAAATACATTCTACTACTTCCTACTAAAAGAAAGTGGAAAATTTTACACTTCACCCAGTTCAACATCAGAAAAATAGGCCCTTTGATACCTGCTGGATAGGAACTCTGGCATATCGAAGAACTGGTCCCAACATTGTGACAAACATAAAATTCCTTAACCTTGCCAGGAATCTAACTCCAGCAACTCTGACTACAGCAAGTTATTTTAGTAACCAGGGTATCTTGTTTCACTTAACACTATGAAGAGCACTTCAGGTTAAAAAAAAAAAAAGAGGTACTTAAGAGAGACAGAGATGATATGGTGATCACATGCATACAAAATTCTGGCTAAAAATATTCATTCTGTGCAGTATAATTAAATTGTTCTTTCATAAAACCAACTAAATGCACTTACATACACAATTGTCTTTCATAACTCCTACATGTTTCAACATATAACTTTGCTACCATCAGGGAGATGGCATTCCAACTTAAAACTTGCTAAAAGATTACAGCAGGCACACTCATCATAGCATTTCACAGCTTCATTCAAAATACCCGGTAAGTGATATACCTACACATGTTACAAGCATGATACACTAGAACAGTATTGCATACACATCTTGTTGGCTGTTGTGGTTAAATTAAAAATACAAAACTGTGAATAGACTGGAACTGTGTTTCACAATTTTATACTTGTAGCTTAGCTGCAAAAACCAACACAATGTAATGGGTCAGAAAAATGGGCTGAGCCAATGTGAACTGGACTGAACTGGTTCAAAATAGGGTCCAATGCACGATTTCTTCTGAGGATGGCAATGAATATTCTGGTTCTCCATCTACAGTGAACTTCTAAGAAAGGGGAGTAAAGAGCTATCAGCTGTTCAACAATAACTGTTATCATTAAGTTATCAGTAAAGTACAACCACTTCCTTGCTACACCATCATCCTTAAACTTTAAATAACCTACATTTGCATATGAAAAAAAATGTAAAAAAGAATTATATGTATTTAGGCAGCAAGCCAATTTACTGCATTTTTAAGACATGAAGCATAATCTCTATTCTATTTTCCACCAAATACTGCTTATTTCATAATTCTATCTTTTTTATTCAATTAATACTCAATTTTTAATAAATAATATGCTACAATTTCCATGCCAAACCAGTTGTTTGAAGGTTAAGTGAACAAAAGACATACTTGCATTTAAAACTCAGTGTGTTCCTGAGCAAAATTCACTGACTTTGATGAAAAGGTAGAACAAGCAGAAAAAAAAAGACAAAACAAACAAGCAACAAACTACAATTTTAAACAATGTATGGTGGAACCTCCAGGTCTGAATCTAGCTTCACACGGGCATCTACAGTGCTTGAAAGCTGTCAGATATTCTGCAGTATAATAAGTGATAGCAATTATGAAACATGACGGTTAATATCATCAGCAAAAGGCATCAGTGGGTTCTATTGTCCAGCTCAAACCAGCTGTTGGTTCTTGATAGAAAATGTGCATGCACACATTGAACAATTTTAGCCACACGTAACTAACAGAAATATAACAGCACGCCTACTGGTAGTAAGACATCTATTTGTTTTACTGTACTGTAGAGTGCTAAGATACAGCATTAAGTTTCAACACAATTTAATAATTCTGTTAGATAACATCACCTTTAAAACAACATGATTCAGCAGGGAAAACAGATATATGTCGACACAGCTAATGATCCAGGCCACAATGACCAATCAGACTAAAGTCTGTTCACTGCTCAACACTGTGAAAAACTTTCAGTTATCATGTAATCATTGAATTAATCAATCAAGTGCAAGTTATTCCAAAAAAAGTACAACTAGCAACACTTAGAATTAAGTGAGAGATGACCAGCCTCCATTTACAAGTGATCCTGATCTATTCCAAGCATTCAAGCTGCCACTGTTGGTGAGGTAGTGCTCATAAGTAACTTTACAACAGCAATCATGTTGTGTGAGATTTTGGGCTTTGGCCATGGTGAAGTAGAAGTCTTCATTCTTCTGGGATCTTGCACATCATTAATTGGTAGTTTGCTACTGACCTTCTGAGATGTGTATCAGACCCACCTTCAAGTGTCAAGATGTACTGAAATGTCAGTAATGAACAAATGACCCTGAGCAAGACAGAAGAGCGAAGACCTCAGCAACAATAACACCTGAATATTCATAAGCCAAAAACATTACAACATGCTTTAAAAGTATCACTTATCTATTACACACAAGTTCATTTTCATGTGTATTCACATTTCCAGACAAGGAGTACCTTATTATGGAATTATATATGACAAATATAACACTTGCAACAATACTTAAAATTCACTGTTTATTTTAAAAGACTCTTCTCCACCTTAAGAATGTAATTTGGAGAGCACAAACACACTTCCTAGAATGGCAGAAAACTGACTGACTAGTTCTAGACACTTTTCAACAATATTTCTAACATAAGAATGCCAAGAAATTATAGGATAAATATTGTTGTACCTGATTCTTGTCCAATTTTCCAGTGTGTGTTGTGGCAGAAATGCATTGATGAATGTGAGGTGACTGGCTGCCACTGCGAACTAATCCCTCTCGAGGTTCGTACATAGATGCTGGTCGCTGTATAGATCGGGAGGACCTCACATCTACTACTGGTTCTGTTTCTGCTTCATGGCCATTTGGAAGTGGCGATGCACACAGTGACGAGAATGAGACACGAGAGAGAGATAATCCAGCATGCTGAATGATGCTACGCAGTTCACTGTTCTCACGCACCAGATTCTGAACCTGTATGAAGTGAAAAACTCTTCAGTCACATGTAGATATTTCCCTAGGCTCTACGCTTGAACATTTTACACATAAAGTCCAACAGTACACTCCAATAACACATATTCACATTCCCAAAACAAAAACAGTAAGTATATTGCAATATCAAAAACTATGATCAAAACCTGAAGTTACCAAGCATGCATTTCCAGTATTACAGTATCTAACAAAACACCACACTGCCCTGAATATACTGTGCACCTGCACATCAAGTAAAATATATTAATGTACCTAATCTATAAATGCACATGTGATGCCTGATGAAACTGCAACAGGAAGAAAAATTAATAAGAACACATTATTGTGTTTACACCTATGCTTCAATAATGTTACTGCACCTATCTGAATTGATTGTCAGTGTTCCAAACCTAATCATTATTACAACCATCTGCAATGTTCAAAATTCTACACTTTTGTTAAACTTTTAACAAATCATATACGCAATTGGGGTTGTTGTTATCTTCATTTTGGGATCATATATTATGACACTTTTTCATTTTTAACACCCCGTGCCCTTCTTAAGTTTGAACCATTCACTTCCAACAGTTACACATAATTAGTCACTCCTAAGTGAAAACTTATTGCAAATGAAGGGATGTTGGCTGAGAATGGTATATTTGACAAGGATGACAATGTACCCCATCCCTACTACCTGCTGAAAGGAAAGATATGATTTTTGAGGTCACAGTTCTCCTTTTGCTCAACAGTCCTTACAGCCTGCGCAAAAGATGCTGTGAAGTTTCCAACTGCACCTTGCAAACTTAATAATAACAAACACCCTCTGATATAACGTGAACCTACTTTCACCAAACCTGGTACATTACACACACACACACACACACACAAAAAGGCCCATGATATATTTGCATAAATACAGCACAATACCAAGCAGTGAGACCTGCTCATAGTTTTGATAGACACTATGAATTGTGAACAGGCCAACATGCAGGGAATCTTCAAAATATAAATTACAGAAATACCAACACAAGCAGGTAAAATATGGAGCTTAACAAAAAGATAAAAGTACAGTTCAGGCTGTATTGAAATTCTTGATGATTATAAGGCAAAGCTATCCCTGTGCCTAAGTACACAAAGTCAGAAAGCACATAGATTAAGCACAACTCCATGGAGGTGAATGGGCACAAAACACTCTGGTAGCTTTACCCTATAGATATTTTCCATGATGTGCATGAGATAGAAGGCTGAGAATGCCACAGAGCCATTTTGGAAGTGGAGCCAAGATCAATAACCCTGTCTGCTATGAACTCAACTGTGCATGCCCATAAAATTTCATTGTGGTGAAGATTCATTCTGTGGTATTAATTTGACACTGTGTAGTGTGGAAGCTGGTTACCAATGTTTCATCTGAACATACTGCCTCTACCTTCAGGATATGTCCTAAATATTATGGCTGTATGCTCCTCTACAACACTGTTTTACAGGTCCCTTGACTACATACTGTGTAAAACCCAAAATGAGACCAATAATATGATCTCCTTTATCAAGAATGTATGTTGAGTCATTTTACTGCCATCTTGGTTCAAGCAGGGACATTATTTCACATGACAACTTGCAACACTCTTCGCCAAGATTTTGCATGGTGGCAGGAAATGCTGTGCTTGCTGCTGTTTCAACTTGCCAAAAATCTGCAGTGCGTGCATTTTAGTTCAATGTGCTGGTGTTAATATCCGGTTTTTACTCATCGTAATTAAGGAAGGTGATGGAAATGTTTTCCTTCAGTTCATCAACATGTGTCACAACTAACCCATTGTCTACCACACATGAAAGTTGTGTAAGTTAAAAAAGAAAATGGAAAGTAATAGTCAACAGACAATAGTCATCAGATATAATAATGACCTGTAATATTAAGGAATAACACACCGGAATGGGGGGGAGAGACGATTCTGATGTCATCAGATGTAAGGCTGATTCACAAGTAACGTGTGTGGACACATCAAAACTTCAATCTACACCATACGCTACAAGTGAATATTCCACATTTTAATGGCAATGGCATCACATTCTTCAGCATGATAGTGATAATTACTTAAAAGAATCTAAGATACTGCAACATGTTTCTGCCAGTTTAGTCTCCTGTAAACTTTACAATCCACAACACACATGCAGTTTATTAGATGAAGTTGCAAGGTACTTGAGCCTCACTGCTGTGTCTGTGAATGTAAACAAATTTTACTTATTTATTATCACTGCCACTGTACAGTATTGCCATGTCTGTAAATACGAAGTAACCTTTGTATGGAAACACTGTGAGAAAGAAAGATCACAGAAATTCTTACAACTGGGAAGTATAGTATAAAAGGCAATTTTTATGGTCAGCATATTTTTAATGTTCAGGCAACCGTGCATCGTGATAAATTCTTATACTAAAACCAATTAGATGCACAGATTTCTCACATTTATTTTTGGAATAAAACTCTACATGTTTTGGACAGTTCCCCTGTCCATGAAGAGTAGTTTTTCACTGTACACACAGCAATGGTATATATCATACAGGTTTGCTGACAGCTTGCGAGCAGGATCAGGACGGTTCCCTCCTGATCCTGCTCGCAAACCTGTATGACATTTACCATTGCTGTGTGTACTGTGAAAAACTACTGATGATGGACAGAGGAACTGTCCAAAACATGTAGAGTTTTATTCCATAAATAAATTTGAGAAATTAGTGCATCTAGTTGGTTTTATTATAAGAAGGTCAGCATATTATTGGACAGTTCAGGTAAGAGAATATGCATGGCAAGGAAGAAATTTCATTGAGGCATAACACTTGTAAATAAGGATTGACAAGTAGGCAGTTTTGTACACTGTCCAACCCATGTAACAAAGAAAGTACCTAAAAAAAGACAATACCTGTGAAATTGCAAGACATGAAAGATAGTATCAGAGACTATATGACTGGGATAATGACAAATAAAACATTCCACAGGAAAGCACATAAAACAGAAACACCAGAACAAGGTTTCACTGTCTGAGAAACTAGAAAACACAAATTAAAAGAATCAGGAAATAATAAAAACTGACAAATACAGACAGAGACCTTCTGCAAGAGTAAGAAAGAATAACAGGAATGGATTATTGTGTAACACACATGATAATTACAAGACAGACACAGTATTATACATTTATACACCTACTAGTCTAACCCACAACAAGACAGCAATAAAGTCTGTTAAATACAGTCCATGGAAAACGTCCCCTCTCTAAATATGCTAATTCCAATCTTTTCATACAATAGGAAACTTACTGTTGACTGCAAAATTTGTATCTCACTTCTCAGATCTCCCACCTCACTCTCTGAAGCTGCGAACTGTCTCTTTATATTCTCATCTACTGAAGACACGCCACCATTTTGTAAAGAGTGCAACTTATTACTCTGAAACAGTGAAAATAATACAGTAAATTCTAATTACATTTAAACAGAGAGAGAGGTGAATACACCATATTTTAACCTCTTGCCATACCATTTAAATTCACTGCATCTTGATTTTATTACAATATTCACTTATCTCAGTATGCTGACTACATTAACTGTGACATCTAAGACCACCCTGAAGATTGTGCAGCAAACTGCTCTGCAACACTAGTACCTATATACCAACTCAAGCAGCATCACGTGCCAGAAGATAAGTCTTCAATCTTTCCAGCTCTTTAAAAGCCTTTCATGGGATTTTTAACTGCAATGATATTTAAAATCTTCTAGGACTTTATTAAGTCATTCTGTCAACCACACACCTAACATAGACTGTTTTGAGATAGAACCTAAGTCATTATAGTATGGACTTGATGTTTAACCATGTGATCACTGGCATGATATTTAGTTTGTATTATAACAAAGTCTAAACATAACACAGCTAGCTTACATTGCATTCCGACATCTGTAACTCAGATTTATCTCTTGGTGGGTCATTTCCTTTCTCTGTGGACACTGATGTAGACTCCTCCTTTTCCAGTGCAGCCGCTTCTTCCACTCTCTGCAAGAAGAATCATAAGACAAGGAATAACTAGAATAAACCGCAATGTGCCAAATAATAGTAATTTCCAGTAATCTATTGTCCAGTTCATAGGTTCCAACCATAGCCTAAATGATATCATTAAACCTTTGTTCAGAAAGCCTAATTAGATATATCTCTGATGCCATTTAATACAACAAGTGACTGTTGGCACAGGAATTATATGCCTGTAATTACCTGTAGAAGATCAAGATTTAAATGGGGGCTGCATCAGAGCAGTTTTATTTATATAATGTTTGGTATTTCAGCATCACAATGCACACAAGTGTGTGTGTAAAACATTCTGCACTAAAGGGTTACAATAAATACAACAGGCAATGTAACACTGAGGTGTATTTGCATGTTTATACCTGCTTGGCCACCCGCAGAGCTTGGCACCATTTCACTTTAAGACAGTGCTTTTATGGTAATTTTATGTTGCCAGCAACACTGAACAGTACTTCGTCCTCACATACTGTTCCTGATATTCTTGTCCGATTGTAACCAAATTTTGTATTTCTCAACAGATTGTAAAACTCTGGAGTAAAAAATTGCACAAACGTTCAACCAATGGAAGCTGAGCTGATACACATAGAAAAACAGACAGAGAGACATGATAAAGCTAGTAAGCGCTTTTTGCACGTAGGCAGATGCGCCCAAAAACACCTCACCTGCTTGTGTTACAAATATTCTTTGTTGGAACATATAAATTTAGGGACCTATAAGCCTCTAGAGTATCCTCAGCCCTCTACAACGAAGCTTTCTCCGAGTAATTCATATACATGTAACATATTAAAAAAAACTCCTACTGCTATTAAAATAATACTCACTGCAACATCGTCTTCAAGTAAGAAATAAATTATGGCATAAGTTGCATCATTCATCAAATAATTACAATAATGTAAATACATAATCATAATCACAATTTTACATGTCTAACATTTCATGCTACATAATTTATTTGCACAATTTCAATGCCTTCATTGCCCCTTTATTGGGAGGAGTACAGAAATTTGAATGTGATACACAGTGCACTGTATTTACACTTGTACTGAACAGATATATTCTCAGTGCATGAAAATGACACATTTCTTCCAAGTGACTTGCTCAAAGAAAATTTATTAAACAGAAATCACTTCCCCATTTATTTAAAGGTAGTAATGCTGATATAGAGACAGAAGATTATACATACTCACACACAACTAATACTGAAGGGAGATGTATAAAACACATATGCATTACTTCCTTACTAACAGAGAGCAAGTACTTTGAACAAGCAGCATTTATTTAAAAGGCCTGAAATGAAACTTTGAAAAATGTATAACAATCAGTAAGTTCATTACCTGTCCAAAGCTATGAATCTCAATTTTTCAAGACAGTGTCAAATGTTTTTTCAACAATCTGAAACAATATTTTGTAACTGCAACAATTCTACTAACTTCAAGTGTGCTATTCTTGCTTTCTTGCAGTTTCATATTAGCTGCCTGCTGAGACAAAAGTGCCATCTGTTCAGCTGCAATATAATCTTCATCTGATGCAACACTATCATACAGAGGCTCATCATCAGAAACTTCAGATTTTCTTCCTGGTTGATGCACATCAACATTAATTGGTAATGGATTTCCTGGTACCTTGTTCAATTGAGGTCCTTTAATTTCTGTGGATAATTAAGACAAGAACAATTAGTATGCAACAATTTTAATGTTAGTGTACATCAGACATTCTCAGGCTCCAGGACAACAGGCTATCCACTTTGTTTTAGTTTACCTCCCCACTCCCTATTCTCTTATTATAACTTTTAATTTTACCCTCCCAGTCCCACAACAGCCTTTCCAGTGACTTCTTGTTAACATCATTCAAAGGGTAATTCTTTACACATATCATAATTCCTCCATCCAAACTACTTTCCAAACACATTGTAATCTCCAATTAACTAATCCAGTATTTATCAATCACAGCATCACAAAGAATAATCCAGGAGTCACAGGAAAGAAACTGATGTGCATTTTCAAAAAAACAGCAAACAGGAGTGACAATGACATGTGTGATGAAAGACCTTGAAGAAATCTAAAAATGCCTAATTAATTCTTTTGTAGGAAAATGAACTGCAATACTACTTACCTTGTGACACTGCTACTGATGGTGACAAAGGTGACTGACGACGTTTAGCATCAGATAAAATGTCTATTATCAGTGTTGCAAATTCTCGTGCATTGAAACGGGCTAGCTTTTGACGGCCTTGATTCCGAGTGGATGAAAACTCAGGGTTAACTGGAAGGAACGGCACAGTGCAGCGTTCTGGAGCCAGAAGAGTTGACGATTTCAAGGTTGATAACCAAACTAGAAAATAAAATATGTTTATTCAGTATTACAAAAGAAACCTATAACCATACATGAAAGTCCTTGCCCAAACTGTCAAACACCAGATAACTTGACACATGCAGTTTTAGGACGGACCTTTGTCACATATTTTGCAATTGTGTTTTCTTCAATTAGTTTCATGCAAAATGCAGAAATATATTTATGCTTTATCACCATACTAAATGCTATATCCAAGGTCTGGCAGGCATAATTGCTTCTTTGAATTCTGTGTTACATACAAAACAGAAACATTTTAGAAAACTGACTAAACATCATTCCTTCTTCTAGTGATTCTATTATAATATGGTCCATTCCATAGCATTGTTTTCTTTAAGAAAGACAAAGATCTTCTTCTGATGAAAATATTTGTTTTTTACAGATCTTCAAGGCTGACCACTATGGTCACAAGGTATGTCATTGAACCCTATCATGAGCTACTAAAATTTTGACAAAATATTTCACTATGATCCACTTTTTAATATTACTCTTCCACCTATTCCTAGGTTCCCATTCTGTTATTTTCTTGACGCTATCAAATGAAGTAACACAACTTTTGTGCTGCATTTGGATGTGCTTGTGGTACTAGTCCAGAAAACATGTCAGTCACATAATAAACAACCATGAAATTTCAGGCTGTGGTATAATGGAAAAGTGAAATAGCATGATGGTGTACAGTTAGGATAATGTAATCACTATACAAACTACAATGAGGGCTTGAGGACCAAGGAATTGTAGTTTGATTTCTAGTTGAAGTGAGAGATTCTTGTCTTCTTCAGTTTCCAGACTAACTCTAAGGCCCACACAGCATACTATTCAATTGGTACCAAGCTCTATCCATGGGGGCACAGCAAATGGGGTATGAAACTAACCATTCACATTCACCTTTTGCAGAGGTTAAGAATGAGTGCAGCTATAACTCCACTTCCCCATATGCCTATATGATGCCCACAGAGCCAACTTTACCTTTCACAGGCATATACCTCCAAAATGCTAACTGCTTGAAATGACAATGCTGTCAGGTTTTCAAACCTGAAGAAACACTATGAAATGTGCAACTCATACACAAGTAAATAAGGCACAATGTTCCAGCAGACTTAAAATTTATGTTCCGCCACACAGTGCACTGCATCTCAGTACAGGTATATAACAGGTATTACTTTGGTCCTACAACTTACTTGATTCAGTCTCTCTTCTATCCACTTCGTCATATACATCCATCGCCAACTCCTCAAATAAGTGATTTGGCAACTGAAATAACATTTTAATAAGTAACTTGTACAGAAAAATACAAATGGCATGTTTCTCAAGAACAATTACAATGATTTTTATTAAATATTATCCACATTTACAAATTAATGAAATTCATTTATAGTGTTCTTGTGAAAACAAAAAATGTTACATGGGGAAAGTAACTACTTGAGGCCATTCCATGTCAAATCAACACACAATAATTGCAATTCAACCTGACCATTCTGGATTTTAATACCATGTGACAAACTTCTAGATCCTACAGAGCAGCCAAATCTCAGCTTTCAACTCCATGTAGTTTATTTGTAACAGACATTCACAATTCAAATATATGCCAGCTGAAAAAGACTTTGTGCTCTGTAAGGTAACTAGCACTCTGCATAAGTGGAAGTGACTAGTTCCTGGTTAACACCAACAGGAAGTGAGTTATATGTGCATGTATATGCACAAGCACATATACACACACAAGACAAATACAAAATAGAAGAAGAAGAAGAAGAAGAGCAAGAAGAGTAAGAAGACAAAGAGGAAGAAGAAGAGGAGGAGGGGGAGGAAGAAGAGGATGAAGAAGAAGAGGAGGAGCGGGAAGAAGAAGAGGAGGAGAAGAGGAAGAAGAAGAGGAGGAAGAGGAAGGAGGAGGAGGAGGAGAAGGAAGAAAAGAAGATGATGAAAAAGAAAGAAGCAGAAGAAGATGAAGAGGAGGAGGAAGAAGAAGAAGAAAAAGGAGGAGGAGAAGAAGAAGAAGAGGAGGAGGAGGAAGAGGAGGAGGAGGAGGAAGAGGAGGAGGAGGAGGAGGAGGAGGAGGAGGAGGAGGAGGAGGAGGAG
>Ga0123353_10004586_pt1 | contig 17829 bp, 16 predicted proteins | sample TergutLab28metaG_3_FD_92763 | JGI IMG/M metagenome (GOLD analysis project Ga0123353, IMG submission 92763) | Labiotermes labralis P3 segment gut microbial communities from Petit-Saut dam, French Guiana - Lab288 P3 | ecosystem: Host-associated > Arthropoda: Insects > Digestive system > Gut ... | reverse complement strand
GACATCTGGGCACAACCGCAAAATGATCAAAACATGTCCAGTATTTCCAGTGGCGACGGCGGAACCAAAAAAATTACCCATTTTACCACTTGAAAAAGTACCACTAATTATTTACACACCCCTAACGCTCTCCGTTCTTTGTCCCCCGCTTGACAAAGGGTACGCAGTCGGTAGAATGGTTGCCGTGGGTCGAACATTGATTCTCAATTCAGGTTGGTGGCGTGACTGGCAAAACCGGTTGCGCTTGACTGTTGCTTATTGAGAATTGCCTTTTCGTTCGATCCAATGGTCGAACACATCATATTCCAAAGCCGCAAGCGCAAAACATGTGCCTGTGGCTTTTTTCGTTCATCTTACTACTAGAAAGGAAAAATTATGGACTATCGAACCTATTTTCGTGACTATCCGAACCGTAACGGTGAATTTGGCGATTACGGCGGTGCTTATCTGCCGCCGGAGTTGATTCCTGCCTTCGAAGAAATCACTCACGCTTACAAGACGATCTGCCATTCGGCACAGTTTATCAATGAATTGCGCCGAATCCGTCGGGAATTTCAGGGGCGACCCACGCCGGTGTCGCATTGCGAACGCCTCTCCCGGATGATCGGCGGCAGTCAAATTTACCTGAAAAGGGAAGACCTCAACCACACTGGGGCACACAAATTGAACCATTGTATGGGCGAAGGGCTACTGGCAAAATTCATGGGCAAAAAACTCCTCATTGCCGAAACCGGTGCCGGTCAGCACGGCGTTGCCCTTGCCACGGCGGCGGCGTACTTCGGTCTCGACTGCGAAATCCACATGGGAGAAGTGGACATCGTTAAAGAAGCACCGAATGTTACCCGTATGAAGGTTCTCGGGGCAAAAGTTGTCCCGGTAAGTTTCGGACAGCGGACACTCAAAGAAGCGGTTGATTCAGCCTTCGAGTCGTATCTCAAACAGTACAAAGATGCGATTTACTGCATCGGTTCTGTTGTTGGTCCGCATCCTTTTCCGATGATGGTACGGGACTTCCAGATGGTCGTCGGCATTGAAGCCCGGGCACAGTTCTTGGAGATGACCGGTAATTTACCCGATGCCGTGCTTGCCTGCGTTGGTGGGGGAAGCAATGCAATGGGTATTTTCAGTGGCTTTCTCAACGATCCGGTGCCGCTTTACGGGGTTGAACCCCTCGGCACAGGAACGCAACCCGGTCAACATGCGGCAACGATGACCTATGGTTCCCCGGGAGTTTTGCACGGTTTTAAGAGTTACCTCCTGCAACATGAAAACGGTTCTCCGATGCCGGTGTATTCGATCGCTTCCGGTTTGGATTATCCCGGCGTGGGACCGGAGCACGGTTTGCTCCGCGACGCAAAACGGGTAGAGTACGTCGGAGCAACGGATGCTGAGGCGATTGATGCGTTCTTCAAATTGTCCCGGTACGAGGGAATCATCCCGGCACTAGAAAGTGCCCATGCCGTGGCGTTCGGCATGAAACTGGCGAAGCAAATGGATGTCGGTGCGATTCTCATCAACTGTTCCGGACGCGGCGATAAGGATATTGATTTCGTCATCAATGCCTACGGGTACAGCGATATTTAGCCAATACTCCGGATAGACTCTACATCAACAAATTGATAAATTTAGCAGTGATATTAATGTCCGTGGCAAAAATGTCTGCAACCAAATTGTGAGTCGTTAACTGGCGAATAGGTAAGACGTTATCGCAACAGTTCCAAAGAGAAAAAACGTCTCCAAATGGTAGAAAAACAGTTTGGAAACTGGTAAAAAAAGTGGGAATGTGTTTAAGTAGGCACACCAAAAGGTGCCGAGATCTTTGGCAAAGTTAAAAAAACCAACAAATTAAGAACAGGTTTTGCACTTTCCTTGGAAAAAAGAGGAAAATTTTTCCGGGGGGGTGCTTTTTTAGTCGAAATGTGGTAGAATGCGTGCCGATGCTAGCCGGGAGTGTGGGTATCGAGGATTCATTCGTACAAGAGTAACTACGGGAGAAACAGATGAGTGCAGAAATGGGCAATGGGCAACCGAATTATCCGTTTATTCAGCGTCGGGGAATGAATCCGAATGCTCCACAGGGACCGCCACCGGGAGCGGAGCGGCGTAACCAATTCGGAAACTGTTATGACGGTTTGTCACCGGATGCGCAGCAGTTGGCAGAGGCGATTGATCAGTACAAGTTGCAGAATCGTCGTCGGTTCATCACGTATGAGGAGATGCTTTCCGTCATCAGGTCGTTGGGCTATCACAAGTAGTGGTGTAGTAATTGGTATTGTCGTTTCTGACGTTTCCTTCAAAACGGGGTCATAGCTCAGTTGGGAGAGCGCGGCGTTTGCAACGCTGAGGTCGTCGGTTCAAGTCCGTCTGGCTCCAATGGTGTTTAAGCCTTGTAATACAAGTGTTTGTGGCACTTTGGATTTTCGATGGTATAGGTTATTGATACATGCTAAACCACGTCTAGACGTGGTTTGGAGAGAGAAGGTACACAATTCCTTAATTTTTTGTCCAACACAATCATGAGTCGTTCCTTAATCAACATTATGTCCAACCTTTGCTGGTGGTACTGGTGCAGTACACACACCGCTCCGGTTAGTGATGCGCCGTAAGGAATCTTGACTTCCTCAACAAATCAGGCAAGCCGTGAGCGTCCCAACGTTCGCGGCTTTTTTTATTTCTAAACCTTTCACATTAACCAAGACTATGCTAACCCAAGAACAATACATCGAACAGGCAAAACAATACACCGTTGTGCCGGTTGCGGCAAAACTGCTCGCGGACCGACACACACCGGTCACTCTGCTCCAACGCTTTTACAAAGAAAACACGGACAACGGACAAGAAGGCGTGTTCCTTCTCGAAAGTGTCGAGGGGGGCGAAAAATGGGGGCGATACTCCTTCGTCGGCATTGATGCCCACGCCTTCATCGAAATCTGGGAGGAAACCGTTGAAATCCGGGAATGTACCGGTGGCGACCACTCGATTCGACACAACGGCAAGCCGCTCGAGGTGTTGCGTGAATGGATGCAGGACTATCGGGTTGCTGAACAGCCGGAACTGCCGCGATTCTTCGGCGGACTCGTCGGTTATTTCGCTTATGAAATGGTCTCCTTCTTTGAGAAGATACCACACCGCCTAGAAGACGAACCTCTCGGAGCGTTCGTCATTCCGAAGACGATCTTGATTCTCGACAATCTCAAACAGGTCTTGACCGTTTGCATCACGACATTTCCCGGAGAAGAAAAACCGAGCGAATACGCAACGCTTTATCGCAGTGCTGTCCAAGAGATTGAACGCATCGCCGCCGAACTGGAAAAACCACTGGATGTCGCCTTGTCGAAACTGGAAACCGACGTGACTCTCACGCCCGTCATGCCGGAAAAGGAATATCGCAAGAAAGTCGAAACGATCAAGGAACACATCCGTAACGGCGACATTATCCAATGCGTTTTTTCGCAACCCTTTGTTGCCGACGAGGCTCCCGATGCGGTGTCGCTGTATCGGGCACTACGGTTTTCTAATCCGGCTCCGTATTTGTTTTTCATGCATTTGAGCGGTACAGTGCTTGTCGGTTCCTCGCCAGAAACGATGATCCGACTCGAAGGACGTTCTGCAACGCTCCGTCCCATTGCCGGTACAAGAAAACGTGGCACAACGGAACAGCAAGACCGGGAACTTGCCGATGAAATGCTCCGTGATCCCAAAGAGAAGGCGGAACATTTGATGCTCGTTGATCTGGGTCGTAATGATCTCGGTCGTGTTGCTAAGACGGGTACGGTACAGGTGACGGACTTGATGTTCGTCGAGCGGCATCCGCATGTGATGCACCTTGTTTCCAACGTCACTGCCGAACTGGATGATGGGCATGATGGCTTTGATCTTTTTCGGGCGACCTTTCCGGCGGGAACGTTGAGTGGTGCTCCGAAGGTTCGGGCGATGCAGATCATAGCCGAGCAGGAAACAACGCCGCGTGGTCCTTACGGCGGTGCGGCGGGTTACATTGCGTTTGGCGGCAACATTGATTTTGCAATTACAATACGCACGGCAACGATTCGAGAGGGTAAACTGACCGCTCGCGCCGGCGGGGGAATCGTTCACGATTCGATTCCCGAAAACGAACGGCTGGAAACGGTCAACAAGGCAAAGGCGATTGCGGGTGCCTTGGAGATGCTCGGACAAATTGACATTCACACCAAAGGAGAAAAATAATGATACTCATCATCGACAATTACGACTCATTTACATACAACCTCGTCCAGTATTTCAGAATACTCGGCTCGGAAGTTCGTACTGTTCGCAACGACGCTCTTTCTGTTGCCGAAATCAAGGAAATGCTCCCGGCGGGCATTGTCATTTCGCCCGGTCCCGGTCATCCGAGCGAGTCAGGTGTATCGCTGGACATTATCAAAACCTTTGCTGGTCGCATTCCGATCCTCGGCGTTTGTCTTGGTCATCAAGCGATTGTCCACGCATTCGGCGGCGATATTGTTCCGGCATCGAAAATCATGCATGGCAAGACTTCCCGGATTCGTGGCGACGGCAAAGGACTGTTTCACGGTGTCGATGGTTCCTTCGAGGCAATGCGGTATCATTCGCTCGTTGCCAAGCGAGAAACGTTGCCGGAGGAACTGGTCATTACAGCGGAATCCGAAGACGATCACGAAATTATGGGGGTTCGGCACAAGGAATTGCCGGTGGAAGGAATTCAGTTTCATCCAGAATCGATTATGACAATCATCGGCAAACGGTTGCTGCGCAACTTTTTGGAGGTGACGTGTAAACGAGGAGGTGCGGCATGAATGGCACCCCCTTCGTACCATTCGTGAATTTTTTGTGTCCTTTGTGGTAGAATTGAACCAGAGAGGGCACAGAGAATCTGTCGCCCATACCACCGTACCTTTGTGTGGAACAACTCCAACCCTTGATTTTCCATGTCCCGTTGTCTTCCCCTCGTATTGCTCCTTCTCCCGCTCATCGGTTGCCAACCGCCGGGAGCGACACTGCCGACGCTCCGACCGGTCAAGGTCGATGAAGCCGCCGCGTATCCCTCACAAGAACCCGGCATAAAACCGCCCATCCTCACCGGATTCTTGCCGCCGCATACGAAATCATTGCTTGCCGACGGTTATGTGCAACTTTTTGATGGAACTTCGACTTACGGCTGGATAAAAACCGGAGGCAAAGATTCTCTGTCCGTTAAGGAAAACGATAGTTCGCACAGAGGACTTACATCGGATAAAACAACCGATTGGGACCTCATGGTTGAACATCGGTTTGCAGGTATTCGGCTTCAATTTGAAGGCGATGAGTTAACAGTTAGCGAAGGAAACATTTTTAATACAAGCGGTCATAGTTTCAGTGGTACAAAAAATTCTAGGATAGTTACGGGAATCCGAGTTCGACCACATGTGCATATTCTTCCTGTTCTCACCGAGTCCGACTGGAAGCCAGTTGCCGGGGCGAGCGAAGCGAAGTGGAGCGACGGCGTATTGGAACTGACCGGTGGTGTCGGGATGGTCGAAAGCGTCAAAGAGTACGGCGATTTCATTCTGCAACTGGAATACTTTACGCCGGTTCGACCCGATGGGGAAGGCATCAACAGCGGTCTCTTTTTCCGTTGTATTCCGGGCGAAATGCTGAATGGTTACAAGTGTCAGATTTTCAATTCGCCGCCGGACGAGTATTACGCTCGTTTCATCGGAGCGGACACTGGCGGCATTCTCCGGCAGCATGTTGGTCGCAATGTCGGTGCGAAGGATGGCGAGTGGAATTATTTGACGATAGCCGCTCGTGGTGCGGACGTGGCGATTTGGGTCAATGGCATTCAAGTAACCGACTGGACGGACAAGCGGGCAGAGCATGACAATCCGAGAAATGGCAAGCGTCTGCAACCCGGTACGATCCAGTTGCAAGGACACGACCCGGAAATGACGATACTGTTTCGGAATATGAGAATCGCGGAGATGTGAGTAACGACGATGAACTCAAAGAATTGTTTTCGCACAAAGGACACAAAGAAGTTAGATTTACCGGAAAAACCCTTTGTGTACTTCGTGCCTTTGTGAGAAACAAAATTTAAGCACCAGCCCAAAAACATGACAAACACATTAACCACCTGCTGTCGCCGATACATCGGCAAATTATTGAAACGGGAAAACCTGTCCAGCGATGACATTGAAACGTTGTTTCATGCAATGCTGTCGGGAAGCGATGCCGATTTGACCGACGAAGAAGCCGTGTTGCTTGCTGGTCTTCTCGTTGCATTGGCAATGAAAGGAGAAACGGTCAGTGAACTTGTCGGTGCCGCCAGGGGAATGCGTCGGCATGCCAAGCGGATTCAAGTCATCGGTTCGCCGGTGGTGGACATCGTGGGAACCGGCGGCGATTCGCTCCATACGTTCAACATTTCGACCACGTCCGCTTTCGTTGCTGCTGGTGCGGGTCTTGTGATTGCCAAGCACGGCAATCGTGCCGCTTCGAGCAAGTGCGGAAGTGCCGACGTGCTCGAACTTTGCGGTGTCAATTTGCATGTCGCACCGGAACGGGTCGAGGAATTCGTTGCAGAAATCGGCATCGGTTTTCTCTTTGCCCAGCGGTTTCATCCGGCAATGCGTCGGGTTGCTCTACTCCGAAAGCGTCTGGGAATGCGCACGCTCTTCAATCTGCTTGGTCCGCTGACCAACCCGGCGGGGGCGAGTTGTGTGCTACTCGGTGTGTACGCTCCGCAACTGACCGAAATGTTTGCCGATGCTCTCCGGGAACTCGGGTGCCGCCGGGCAATGGTCGTTCACGGTTACGATGGCATGGACGAATTGACTGTAACCTCCCCCAGCCGGGTTACGGAGTTGATCGACGGTCGAACGCGAACGTATGATTTCTTCCCGGAGCATTACTTCGACGGCGTTTTAGCAGACCCGGCAGAGTTGCAAGGCAGCGATGCTATCGAGAATGCTGAAACACTTCGTAACATCCTCAATGGTAAAATCCACGGCGGCAAACGCAACATCGTGCTTCTCAATGCTGGTGCCGCTATTTTCTGTGCGGGATATGCCCAAAACGTTGAAGAGGGAATTAGTAAAGCAACCGAATCGATAGACACCGGTGCCGCTTTTGATAAATTGAATCGCTTGATCACACTGTCGCAGAAATCAACTTAACATGACCGATATACTAAACGAAATCGTCGCTCGACGGCGAATTGACATTGAATCGAAGACCGTTGCCCTTTCGGAATTGAAAGCACAACATCGGGATCGGGACGATTTTCGTCCGTTTCACAATGTACTCCGGGCAAATCGGTCGTTGCCCGGGGTGGCTTCCATCATTGCCGAAATCAAACGCAGCAGTCCGGCAAAGGGATTGTTCGCACCGCACCTCGATCCAGAGGAAAGTGCCGGTTTGTACGAATTCGGCGGGGCAACCTGTCTTTCCGTGCTCACAGAACCGCATTATTTTGACGGCTCGATGGATGACCTGATAGCCGCACGAAATGCCTGCAACTTGCCTGTGTTGCAGAAGGATTTTATCGTTACCGAATACCAAGTTTGGGAAGCCGCCGTTCATGCCGATGCGATGCTGTTGATCGCTCGTTGCCTTGAACAACAGCAACTTGCAAACTTGCACGCCCTTGCAACAGAACTGGGACTCGATGTGTTGGTCGAAGTGTTCGACGAAGAAGACATTGATAAAATCGAACCGTTTCATTTTCCGCTCATTGGTATCAATCATCGGAACTTGCGGACAATGGACATTGAACTTGAGCGGTCGCACGATCTTGTTTCCCGATTCACGCCGGATCAAACGGTTGTCGCCGCCAGTGGAATTACAACACGCGGCGACATAGAAAACCTCATGCGGACAGGTATCCGTGCATTTTTAGTCGGCGAAGTTTTATCGACGGAAGCCGAACCGCATAATCTGTTGCGGACACTCGTTCATGGCAATGCACCGTTTGTGAAAATCTGCGGCATCACGACACCAGAGACAGCGATCTCCTGTTTCGAGGCAGGAGCGTCCATGATCGGTCTTGTCCATTACCCGCCGAGTCCGAGACACGTTGACGTTGACCAAATCGGCGAAATCCTTGATGCAGTCGAACCGCTTTTGGAGCATGCAAGCCGGGATGTCGTGCTGGTTGTTGTCGATCAATTACCGGAAAAGATCGACTCACGCATCAACTATCTGCAAATCTATGGCAACATTGAACCGGAAGAGGCACAGCGAGACGATCTTCCACCTAGCATTATTCCCGTCATCAAAGACAAGGAAATGATTGCCCAACTTTGCAATGCGGCATGTACTGCGAAATCGCGCGGCACCAGACACACGTTCCTTGCTGGTATCGCTTATCTCGGCTATGCACAGCCTCGCGTAGAGTCTTCATGTACATGTTCGCATTCATCGGGAACACCATCCTATTATTGCCTTGAAATATCAAAGGGAATCATGCCGGGGGGGAATGGGGCCGTTTGGGACTGGTCGCTTGCAAAACCGTTTTGCGAATGCTTTCCAACGCTCATTGCTGGCGGTATCACGCCGGAGAATGTTGCCGAGATCATTCGACAAGTAAGTCCTTGCGGTATCGACATTTCCAGCGGTGTGGAGTCATCGCCGGGGATTAAAGACATGGATAAGGTGCGGCAGTTGATTGAAAATGTGCATAGAGCGATTATCGTAGGTTAGAATCTTCGTGCCCTTTGTGCCTTTGTGAGAGAAATTTGAGTTTTTCGCACAAAGGCACAAAGGACACAAAGGAATGCTTTTTTTTTGAAGATAGAACAAATGAAAACAACACACCCAGACATAAACGGCTATTTCGGCGAATTCGGCGGTATGTACGTCGGCGAAATCCTCGTCTCGCCATTAATAGACCTGCAAAATGCTATGAAAACGGCATTTGCCGATGCGGATTTCTGGAATGAATACCGCGAGTTATTGCAAAACTACGTCGGTCGCCAAACGCCATGCTACTATGCTAAACGTTTAACAAAGCATCTCGGCGGAGCAGAGATTTGGCTCAAGCGGGAAGACCTGACGCACACCGGCGCACACAAGATCAACAATACGGTCGGGCAGGCGTTGCTTGCCAAGCGGATGGGCAAACGCCGATTGATTGCCGAAACCGGAGCGGGACAACACGGCGTGGCGACGGCAACCGTTGCCGCTCTACTCGGCTTTGAATGCCGCATTTTCATGGGTGCCTGCGACATTCGCCGCCAACAGCCGAACGTGTTGCGGATGAACCTACTCGGTGCCGAAGTTGTGCCCGTCGAGTCCGGTACGGGAACGCTCAAAGATGCCATGAACGAAACGCTTCGATATTGGAGCGAAGTCGTCGATGACACATTTTATGTCGTCGGCACTGTGGCGGGACCGCATCCCTATCCGCTGATGGTGCGCGAGTTCCAAAAAATCATCGGCGAAGAAGCACGGCAACAGATTGTCGAACAATCGGGCGGTCCTCCCGATTGCATTGTGGCGGCAGTCGGCGGCGGAAGCAATGCGATGGGTATCTTTTATGCGTTCCTCAACGATCCCGTTACGCTGGTCGGTGTCGAAGCGGCAGGGCACGGTTTGGAGACCGGCGAACATGCGGCATCGTTGAATTGCGGTACGCTCGGCGTGTTGCACGGTGCGAAGTCAATGCTATTGCAGGACAAGCATGGTCAGGTACACGAGGCGTATTCCATTTCGGCGGGGCTTGACTATCCCGGCGTGGGACCGGAACATGCAATGTTGCACAAGTCAGGCAGAGTTCGGTATGAACCGATTACCGATGGCGAGGCTCTGGATGCTTTTCGTACCCTTTGCCGCTTTGAGGGGATTATCCCGGCACTGGAAAGTTCGCATGCATTGGCACGGGCATTCAAGGAAGCCAAAAAATTCGGTCGTGTGTTGGTCTGCCTCTCCGGGCGTGGGGATAAGGATTTACAGCACGTTGCCCAACAACTCGCAAATTTGAAGTAATAAACAGATGGTCGCAAACGATAAAATCACCTAATCGGAGGAATTATGAGTCGACTCACAGAAACATTTACACGAACCCGTAACGAAAACCGAGCCGCATTGATTGGTTACATCACGGCGGGCGATCCTGACATTGAAGCATCGTTCGCAATTCTCGATGCCGCCTGCGGTGCCGGTTTGGACGTGTTGGAAATCGGTATTCCTTTTTCCGATCCGACTGCCGACGGTCCCGTCATTCAGCGAGCGGCAGGACGTGCTCTCAAAAGCGGTATGACACTTGAAACGGGCATCGACTTCGTTCGCCGTTTGCGAAAGAAACATGACTTGCCGATCATCCTGTTTTCGTATTATAATCCGGTACTCGCAATGGGAACGGAACGATTTGTTACGGAAGCCATTGCTGCCGGCGCAGATGGAGCGTTGGTTGTCGATCTGCCGAATGAAATGTCGGACGAACTGATGCAGCACGTTAAGCCATCGGAGTTGTTTGCATTTATTCGCCTTGTCGCTCCGACGACTGACCCACTGCGGCGGCTTGAAATTTTGCGGCGGGCAGAAGGATTCGTTTACGTCGTTTCTCGACGCGGCGTAACGGGAGTCGGCGAAATCGATTGGAATGCTCTGTCCAACGAGATGAAAGAATTACGGAAGGAAACTGCGGTTCCACTTTGCATCGGCTTTGGTGTTTCGACGGCAGAGGATGTCCAAAACGTTTCCAACATCGCCGACGGTGCCATCATCGGCAGTGCATTTCAACGGATCATTGAAAAGCAGCCACATACGGCAGCGGGAGCCGTTGCTGATTGTGTGAAAATGTTAAGATGTAAACGGCAGTCAAAGCAGGAGATGTGATAGAGGGGGCAGAAAAATCAGAATCGCCGGGAGTAAAATGACCGGCGGGTATGGCATTCCCAGATGGACACTCTATTTGTAGCGTCAAATGGCATGCTCGAAAAAGCGGCGTGGTTTCCCGCCGGTACAGCACGACCCTGTTCATTTCTCAACTACTCATCCCGCGTCGGAACGCATCGGCAAGGGCAAGCGGGACGGCGGCTTCCGCCGCCACAACGAGTGCTCGGTTGTCAGCAACCTTTGCCTTCATTTCCTGCTCCTGGGCGAGTGCTTGTGCCCGGCGTTCTTCTGCTCTTGCCCGAGCCACCCGAGTGTCCGCTTCCGCTTGATCCGCTTGGAGCCGTGCTCCAATGTTCTGTCCCACGTCAATGTCCGCAATGTCAATCGACACGATCCGAAATGCCGTCTGCGAGTCCAAGCCCCGCTCAATCACCGCCTTGGAAATGTTGTCGGGATTCTCCATCACTTCAAAATGCGTGTTTGCCGAACCAATCGCCGTGATGATCCCCTCACCCACTCGCGCGATAATCGTCTCCTCGGTTGCTCCGCCGATGAGCCGTTCTAAATTTGTGCGCACGGTAACTTGTGCCCGAACGTTCAGTTCAATGCCGTTCTTGGTAATTGCACTCAACATCGTTTCGCTTGACTTTTTAGGGTCGGGACAGACAATCACTTTGGGATACACACAAGTTCGGACGGCATCGAGTACATCTCGACCGGCAAGGTCAATCGCCGCCGCTTGATCGAAGTTCAGGTCAAGTGCTGCCCGATGGGCGGCAATCAATGCTCGGATGACATTGGGAACATTTCCGCCGGCAAGGTAATGGGCAACGAGTCGGCGAGTGGTGATTCCCATTGGTCCGGCGATTGGCAATCCCGCCTGTTTCGCCATAATTTGCGCCTGAACGATGACCCGCGACCGAATTTTGAGCAGACTCATGCTGATGAGATTGAACATTCGGATTCGCGCTCCTGACATATACGCTTGAAACCAGAGTTGTCCGTAAAAGAAGAACAACATACAGAGGACCAACAGAATCAATCCTCCGCCGATGAGTGAACCGTAAAATAAAAAAGATGTAATTTGATCCATAACCTTGTAAGGAAAACCGAAAACCGACTCGGAACGGCATGGTAACAAATTTTTGCCGAAAAGGGAAGTCCCCCGGTGGGTGCACCAGTCAAACGGGGTGCGTCCACGTTTAGTGGTATTTTTTCCAGACGGTTTTGCGGCGTTTTCCGGCAGATAACCTCGAAATATCGCCTCACGAATGACCGACTTGAACAACTGCCGATCCTCGCCAATGATTTCGTGTTGTAACCGCTCGAACATTTGCACTGCGGGTTCTTCGGCAATCATCGTCGAAGCGTAATTCGTTTGTGACGCATCATTTTGATACACAAATGTTGCAAAATAATGCAACACAATCAACCATTTCCCTGCCGTAGCAAATTTTCAGAATCCGGCAAAGCCGATTCTTTGTTAATCTTCAATTGCTCGTAACCCATTGTAAAATAAAGAGTTGCGATGTTTTTCGATAATTTTGCGTTTTTTTTAACCAAATCACGAACGCCCGGAAAATTCGTTTTATTCTTTAATTCAAGGGATCTGGCGAAATTCTTTGTGATTTTCTTGCAGTTTGGCACGGAAGTTGCTACTATATTATTTTAGAGGCGGCACAACGCCGCAACCATTTAAACAAAAAAGAAAGGACATTACAATGAAAACTTCAAGAAATCACATCATCACACTTGCCCTCGCCGTTTCGTTCCTCGTCGCAACAAATGTACAGGCGGATATTATTAAACTGGGGGCGGTCAACTACTTCACTTCCCAACAAGGGTACTCAGGGGCAGTGGAAGTGGACAACTGGGACTTCACCAATGTAGGGAATGTCGTCGGTGGAAAAGGTTATAGTACTTGGAACTTCGGGATGGAACATGAGACTGGAGCAGGGACCACCGGAAGTATCAGTGCAACCGGGTTTAATGGAAACGGAAAAAACGGAAACCTCAACGCAGGACTAGCAGACGATGGAACGATGTGGATGAGACACAATGATGCCAATCAGGCAAAAGTGTCCTTCAATACTCCTTTTACCGGAGATGGACATTTTGTCGACTCGTTCTACATCGCCCTCGAACCCCATTCGAGTTTCAGTGCAGCGTTGAACTTCACTGTAACGGCAACGTACTGGGATGTCGCAGCAGGTCAATTGAAAACCGAAAGCGTCGAGAGTATCATTGATTCAAACAGTATGTTTTTCGGTTTTACCCTAGACGCAGGAGCATACCTCCAAAGCGTTACAGTCAGATCCAACGGTACGAACAACAATGGATATGTGATTGCCGGAATGGGCTTTGGCAACACTGGACTTCCGCCGAACGATGTCGTTGCTCCCGAACCCGCGACGATGGCGATGCTCGGACTGGGATTGGCTGGACTTGGGCTTGCCCGAAGACGGATGAGAAAATAGGAAGGTTGTTCTTTTGTGGTGTTGAAGCCCGACCTCACGGTCGGGTTTTTTTGTGCGTATATGGTCTCTCCACGATCACCCCATCTACCATCTGTACGGTGCGATCCGCCACGGCGGCAATGCTGTGATCGTGTGTTACCATGATCACGGTCAGTTTATGTAACGAACAGAGTTGCCGAAGGAGTTGAATCACTTCTTTTGCCGATGCCGCATCAAGGTTGCCCGTCGGTTCATCCGCCAGCAAGATTTGCGGTTCGGAAATCAACGCTCTGGCGATTGCCGTGCGTTGCATTTCGCCGCCGGAAAGTTCACTCGGCTTGTGTTTCAAACGGTGCGATAAGCCGACTTGCTCCATCAGCGTCAGGGCTTTTTCTCGGAATTTTTGCCGTTTCAAGGAGTATTCCAAGAATCCCGCCCGAATCATCAGCGGCGAGAGGACGTTTTCCAATGCCGTCAATTCCGGCAACAGATGGTAAAACTGAAAGACGAGTCCGATGTCATTGTTCCGCAGATAATCTCTTCGGGCAGAGGGCAATCGGTCGATTCGCTCACCGCCGAAGTAGATTTCCCCGGCATCGGGTACATCGAGTGTGCCGAGCAGATGTAGGAGTGTGCTTTTCCCGGAGCCGCTTTGTCCGACGATGGAGACGAATTCTCCTTTCCCGACGGAAAAATTGACCCCCTTCAACACGGGAATGACCAAACGTTTTTTGGAGTACGATTTCGTGATACCTTTGACGAGAAGCATGAGCGAAGTATAATGATTTTGAGATTTCGGTGCAAGAGCGCAAGAGCGGCGGGTATAAGCCCACCGGTGGTATAGATTATAACGACAATACCCCCTTCCGCTGACGATTGAGACGGAGAGCACCAATTTTTTCAAGTGGGTCGGGAGCGTTGCCGATAGCGGAAGTGGGAGTTATCGCTCCGTCAACATTGTACGTACAACTTTGTATTTGAAAGGGTTTTGGCTTATGCTCCGCTCAATCACGCTCACTGTTCTTTGCTCGCTTTGTATGTTCTTGCTGTCCGATTCCGCGTCGGCACAACAGGCTTATGGTCAACAATGGGCAACTGCCAACACACAGAATTGGCAACGGTTCTATCATTATCCTTATGTGTATTATCCGCACAATTATTACACACCGGAATACTACCAGAGCGGACCGAACATGTACCATCGGTATCCGGCGGAGATGCAGGTGCCTGCGTACAACAAGAATTGGATCAATTTTTATCCGACGCAACAGCGTTACCACTCGGGGAATCACTTCCGGTTGGACATTTTCTAGTATTGCGAGTAAGAACGGGGTGGCGTTAGCCCCACGTTGCCCGGTTGCCCCACCGGCAAAAGAGTGATACACACGAAAGCCAACGAGCCACGAACGTTAGAAAACGGAATCCCACTCTCTAATGTTCGCGGCTCGTTGGTTTTTGCTTCGGCTCGCTAATTGCTACCGCCGGCTTCGTCCAATGCCCAAATTAGACGGTCTCTTTCAGCCCCTTAAGAGCCTTGATTTTGACGCGGTCGTGCGCCGGTTTGGCAGCCCGGTCGTAGAGTTCGCCGGTGAGCGGGTTCTTGACACCTTTTTGTGCCGGCTTCGCCTTGACGTGCTGCTTGTAGACTTTGAGAACGCCTGGGAGCGTAAAGGAACCCGCCCCCTTTTTGCCGAGACTCTTCTTGATCAGATCGGCGAGGGAATCAACGATGGTCGAAACATCCTTTTTTGACAGTTGGGTTGTCTCTGCGAGTTCGGCAATGATTTGGGTTTTGGTCAGTGGTTTTTTGTCAGCCATGAAAAAAATCTCCTGGGTTGGATTCGCCCGTGTTGGATTTACAGCAAACGAACCTAAACATAGCGTTCGGCGGGTCGCCACCCTGGCATCCCAAAAGACCGTCCGCTGGTACTGGATTTCTCCGAGCGAAAAGGAGTAAAATCCCTTCTCACCCCTAGATTTGCAATATCTTGCCACCAAAACAGAGTTTTGTCAAGAGGTTCTGACAAAAAAAATGGAGAAAAATAGGGAATTTTTGAAAAAATGTCCCGAGCGCGATGCTCTGCGGTCAATTTTGGTTGTTTTTCGTACAATTTTGCGATTGCGACTCCGTAGAGAATCGGTTATAATGGAGGCAAAGTGTTGTCATCAACCCTGTCACCAACATGCACTGTACCTATTGCGCCATCGACTTGCCGAATGAAGCGGCATTTTGTTCCCAATGCGGAAACCCGACGGGAAATCCACCGGTGTGTCCCCCCGCTCTGTCCTTTCGGCATCGAACGAGCCCGGGAAGCGGGCTCCTCATCGGGTGCGTCTGCGTTGCCGGTGCCTTGATGATCTTTTTTGCATTCATTATGTTCATTGCCATTGCACTAGGTCCCCCACCGCGTCCCGGCAGTAGCGGCGGAGGCGGCGGACGATGTTGCGGTGTATTGCCGCCGGAACCGGTACAAATTGCGGCAACGACGATATACTGCGAGATGTCGTAAAGGGTCGTTGACAGTGTACGGCATGACATCGGAATACATGTTTATCTTCTAATCATTACTATGCTCCAACTCCCTCCATCTGCCGTTGAACCGACGATGTACTTCATCGGCGTAACGACCGCTCAATCGTCGATCATGAAGGTCTTCCCTCGCTGGGCAAAGGTCCTCGGAATCAATGCCGTCATCAAAGGGATCGACATCGGCATTCACGCACCGGCAGAGGATTACCGCCAAGCCGTCGAGTTCATCAAACAGGATCCCCTTTCGCTCGGAGCACTCGTCACCACGCACAAACTCGACCTGCTGAATGCAGCAAGGGATATGTTCGATGCGCTTGACCCTTACGCGGAACTGCTGTCCGAAATCAGTTCCATTTCCAAGCGTGGGGATAAACTTTGGGGACATGCCAAAGATCCGATTACCAGCGGACTCTCGTTGGAAGCATTTTTGCTGACCGATTGGTGGATCAATCATCCGCACGCTTATGCGTTGATCCTCGGTGCCGGCGGGTCGTCGCTCGCAACCACCGTCTATCTGATGGATGCCGATAAGCACGGCAACAACCGACCGGCAAAGATCGTGGTCAATAACCGATCAAAGCCGCGTTTGGAAGAGATGCAAAAAATTCACACCGGACTTAATAGCGGTGTTCCTGCCGAGTACCATCACTGTCCGACGTTCGAGGAAAACGATGCCGTACTCACTCGAATGCCGGAGCACTCATTGATCATCAACGCCACGGGACTCGGCAAAGATGTACCGGGCTCGCCGTTGACCGATGTGGCGGTTTTTCCGAAAAACGGCTTGGCTTGGGACTTCAATTATCGCGGCGACTTGAAATTTATGCACCAAGCACTGGCACAGAAAGAGCAGCACAACCTCATTGTGGAGGACGGTTGGATTTATTTCATTCACGGTTGGTCCCAAGTGATTGCCGAAGTGTTTCACTTGGAACTGACACCGAAACTCGTTGCCGAACTCAGCGATGCCGCCTCGGACTTGCGACCGAAACGTGAGGAAAGAATCACGCAGGTCGATTGCAAGTTTCACAATAGGTAGTACCCATTTACGGTATATTATCAGTGATTAAAAGACGAATAATGATCGCCCATCTCAATCATATTTGTCCGCTCACGGGACTGTTGGACTTGCTTTGTCCACCGATCTGTCCGGTGTGTAGCGAAATGATTGAAGACTCTCTCGAACCGTTTTGTCCGACTTGCATTCAACGAATCGTAACTCCCGTCGGTCAATTTTGCCTTCGTTGCGGAGGACGGCGGTTTGTGTCTCCGAATAGTAACAATGCCGATGGTTGTGCCCGATGCCGAACGACGAATTTTCGCTTCAAACGTGTGATTGCTCTCGGTGAATACGAAGGCGATCTGCGGATGTTCGTATTACGAATGAAGACCGACCGCACCGGTATCTTGGCGATCTCTTCTGCGAGAATGTTAGCAGTAACCCGGCATGCCGAATTGGGAAATGTGCAAGCGGATTTTGTCGTGCCGGTGCCGATGCACCGTTTGCGGCGTGAGGATCGCGGAGTCAATTCGCCGGACATCATTGCCGAAGAACTTGCCCGGCAGTTGAAGGTTCCCTTTGCTCGAAATCTTGTCCGGCGTATCCGCCAGACGGACTTGCAGTACACGTTGTCTCATCAAGCACGTGCCGAGAATGTGAGCGATGTGTTTGCTCTGCGTGCCCCCGGTTTTTGGCAATCAATGATCAACGCAACAACGAGCCGCGAACGTAAGAAAGCGCACCTCCAAGGTAAAAACATCCTTCTCGTGGATGACATTCTTACCACGGGGGCAACTTGCAATGAGATTGCAAAGGTGTTACTCTCGGCGGGGGCTAAAACCGTTACCGTCGTAGCAGTGGCGCGTGCGGAAGGGATGCGGAAACAATAGAGAGCGAAAGAGCGGATGTCCACCTCCAACTCCGTACATATCTGACGAACCAAGTCACGCAAGCGAGTCGCAATCGTTCCAACCAAGAGAGGTTTACGAAAATTAGTAATCCAGACAAAAGGCAACTTAATGTCAAAT
>Ga0123353_10004582_pt1 | contig 17832 bp, 12 predicted proteins | sample TergutLab28metaG_3_FD_92763 | JGI IMG/M metagenome (GOLD analysis project Ga0123353, IMG submission 92763) | Labiotermes labralis P3 segment gut microbial communities from Petit-Saut dam, French Guiana - Lab288 P3 | ecosystem: Host-associated > Arthropoda: Insects > Digestive system > Gut ... | reverse complement strand
TTCAGCCGCCTCGGTTTAATGTTCCAAAGTGGATACGAACATTCGGTCAGGGAACTCCACGAATTTCCAACACAAAACTGGGTGGCGTGGGAAACGAGTCTCGAAGGGGAAGTGGTCGCTCCATTTGCCTCAACAAATGATCCGGTGTACCAACGCATGCTCGCCATCATCGAAGAAGCCCGAACACAACAACTGCTGAAACCCCGTGTGGACATGCCCTTCGCCAACGAAATCGGTGCTGGGATCGTCGCAGGTCGCTCCCGGCAAATCATTCCGCAACCGCTCCCTGATCCGTTGCCGAAGATTGACATTTCCGTTGACGATGATGGCATTGTGCGGCTGCGCTGGGAGCGTTCGCGTCGCACCATCGGACTCATTGCCGAGGTGAGTCGTATATCGCCCAGCAATAATTCGTGGAGGCTGATCGGGCGCACTGAACTTGCTGAATTCATTGACACTAGTGCTCCGTCTGAGACTGTTTGTTACGAAGTTGTCTTCGTGTCTGACCCTGCCGAAACTTGCGGCACAACAAAGAGTGGTGCGGTGCTGATGTTCGAGGGACTTCAGCAAGTAAATATTCCACAAGTAGGGCGCATGGAATTCCGCTGTCCGCTTTCAACTGCCGAACCAACGAGGAGCATCTCCCTCTTTCGTGTCGTCAGAGTTCCGCCACCGACACCTCCGCCTGCGCCGAAGAACCTCCGGGCAGAGAGTCGTCCCGGTGCCGTGCGGCTCCTATGGAACGAAGACCGCCCCGGTCAGTATCGGTATAACGTTTACGCCGGTGAACGGAAACTGAATGACGAACCCGTGCTTGCGCGGTCATTCGGCATCGGCACGAACGTGTTGGAAGATGTCGAATACACCGTTGAGACCGTATCGAGAGTCGTTGGTGGACGGAGTACCGTTTCCGCACAACCGTTGCCGATGCGTACAGACCCGGTCTTTGTGCTCTCCCCAGATGCAGGGCGACTTGTTGCTCCGGCAACGTTTGATGCCAATAGTGATTCCAGTGAACTCAACTTGTCCACCGGCGGACATTTCGTTGTTGAACCGAATGAGGAGTTCAATGTTGGCGAGGCGTTTAGCATTGAGTTTTCAGTGAAATTAGACAGCAACGGCGGCATGCCGATCATCGTGGGTCATGGGTACTGGAATCAAGCCGGTTGGTTCGTCCAATCGATTGGCGGTCGCTGGCGGTTTCACGTCGGCGGCGTTGACTGCGACGGCGGTTCGCCGAAAGTCGGCGAATGGATGCACATCCTCGGCACCTACGACGGCAGCACCCTCCGCCTCTACGAAAACGGCACCCTCGTTGCGGAACGGCATGCGATCGTGAACAAAAACCCGTGGACAAGAAATCTGGTCATCGGTCAATACAGCGGACAACTGGGACCCGATTTCCAGGTGCGCGGACGGATTAAGGATGTACGGATATGGCACCGGGTGCTAGTGGAATAACAAGCGTAAGAGCGGGGTGGCGCAAGCCCCCCGCTCTTGCGTTTGCCACAATTTGCTCTGTCCCTTGCCATCGTCCAAAAACGGGGTACACTTCTCCCATGGCACATCTCACCGTTTCGACCCCCAAGGAGTTGCACGACTTATGCCGCCGATTGCAATCGGCGGAAACGATTGCCTACGATACCGAATTCATCTCCGAGGGCAAATATCAGCCGGAATTGTGCCTCGTACAAATCGCCGCCGAAGGGCTTTTGGCACTGGTCGATCCGTACACTGTTCCTGACTTGAAGCCCCTCTGGAAGCTCTTTTGCGACGGCAAGCGGGAAATTATCGTTCACGCCTGCCGAAGCGAAATGGAGTTTTGCCATCGAAGCATCGGTCGGATGCCCCCGAAACTCTTCGACGTGCAAGTCGCCGCTGGATTCGTCGGCAACGAGTACCCCCTGGGCTTTTCGTCGCTCCTACGGCAATTTCTGCATGTAACGCTACGGAAAACGGAGACGAGAACGACGTGGAATCAGCGACCGCTTACGCCGCTACAAGTCGAATATGCCCTGGATGATGTCCGATATCTGGAAGCCCTGCGTCGGGCGATCAAAACGCAACTTGCCGAACAAGAACGATTGGACTGGTATTATGAAGAGATCGAGCATGTCAAGCGTCAATTAAAGACGTATTTTGAAACGCCGCAGTGGCGGTCGCTGCCGAAAATCTCGAATTTGCCGCCGCGTGAGTTGGCGATCCTGCGAGAACTCTGGCTTTGGCGGGAAGAGATGGCGCGGCAACGCAATATACCGTCGTCGCGGATGTTTCGGGACGATTTGCTGGTCGAACTTTCCCGACGGCGGACGAGCGATGAAAAGCGGATCGCGGCACTGCGTGGCATGCAACGCCAAGACTTGGGCAGGCTTTTGCCCGATATTGTGCTTGCCGTTACTCGGGGGCTGGAACTGCCGGAGCAGGATTTGCCTATTCCGCCGCTACGGTCATCGTATCCGCAATACACGGTGCTCACGCAGGTGTTGTATGCCGTTCTCGGTGCGATTTGCAAGCGGAACCGCATGGCTCCGTTGCTGGTTGGCAGCCCGAATGATATTCGGGAATTGATCGCTTCGGAACTCGGCACGTTGCCAGAGTCGATCACTCCGCGGTTGGCAACGGGTTGGCGCACTGACCTCATTGGCACGCTCCTGTTTGATCTGCTTCACGGAAACAAGTCGTTGCAGATCAATTACAATTCCGCCGATGAACCACTGGTCGTGCGGTAGTTAAGCCGCAGTCGTGCTAGTATCCGTCAACAATTCCTCGTCACCGTAGTCGAAGAAACTGAACAGATACCGAAAAAAATGATCAATTTCTAATAAAATAGGCAGAATAGGAAAACAAATCCAATAGTAAGGATTATTTCGCTTTTGCCGATTTTGCCGCCACTCTTCCGGCAAGAATGTCAATTTAGTCCGATTATCCGGATTTTTGCGATTATACCGTTCGATACAGTTATTACGGAAAAATTGATTATTTCGGTTTCCCTACCAAACAAGACACAGTATTAGCAAGACACAGTATTAAAGGAGCAATCAGATGAAGAAAATATGGTTGGGCATTGCCGCCCTGTTATTCGGTGGCAGCCTCATTTATGGTACCCCTTTCGATCAGTCAGATCAAGGAATAATAGTCACGGAAAGTTACGTCTTTGAGTTGCTCGATGGCATTGTTCCGACGGATAGTTCCGGCGGTCTGACTCCAAGACGTGCCCAGTCCGCCGCCATTCAGCACGTCCCGGTACCGGTGCCGATGCCGGTGTATCAGAGTTACGAAGTCGATCCATCGCCGGTCGCACCCATTACGCACGTTGCCTTCCGCACGGAAGAAATTGCCTATTATCAGGCACCGACAGGCAACGGTTATCAAGTGCCGGCAAGCAACGGGGTAGACTATTCCATCTACGCCGAATTGGAGCGCATGAGCAATGCCATCGAGCAACTCAAAAAGGACACTGCCAAACCGGATCCGAAGAAGTCGTTCAGTGCGCCGAAAGTAACCGGTCGGTTGCTCTTCAATACGTATGGAATCGACCAATCCGAACCGGCGACGCCCCATTTCCGGAACAAAACCGGTCTTCGAGAACTCCGGATGGGGGTGGTGGGCACCGGTTACGAAGTTTTTGACTACAAAGCCGAATTTGCTCTCGGGAATGCCGGAACTGTGAACCTTGTGGATGCGTGGATTGGGGCAAAAAATATGCCTTTCTTTGGTTATCTCCGGGTGGGGCATTACCTCATCGAAAACGGTATTGGATACCAGCCCGGCTCATTCAACACGACCGCGACCGACTATTTGCCGGCATCCAATGCGTTCTGTTTGGCACGCCGGTTTGGGATTTCGTCGGAACACCTGTTCGCGAAAGATCGCATCCGATGGTTCTATGGATTTTTTCAAGGAACCGCTATCAACGACACCCGTTTTATCGAACGGGACAACCAAGGACCACTTTTCAACACACGTTTTACAATGGTCCCTCGTTATTCGGCAGAGGGGAGATACCTCACGCATTTCGGTGTCCATTACACCTACGTGGGGGCACAGACCGGAGTTTCTACGAAAATTGGCGGTAAGGGCTGGCTTAAGGACCCGGTACTCAGCACGGGAACTATTGCAAGTGACCACCATCACCGCACGGGATTTGAGTTGCTGTGTCAATCGGGACCGTTTGGTGCCATGTCCGATGTGTTCATTACCCGATATGGGGCAGAAGACAAGGATCGGCTTGCGAAAGGGGTATCGGTAGAATTATGGTACTTTTTGACCGGTGAGCACCGGGCATACAATTTAGCAACCGCTACGTTGGGCGCACCGAAGGTGAATCGACCATTCGAACCGTTCAAATCGGGTGGTTGGAATTTAATCAAAGGACCTGGTGCGTGGCAACTCTTCACGCAGTATAGTTACGTCGACCTCAACGAATGGCGTAGAGTAGCGGGCGCATCGGGCGGTGTGCAGCATGACTGGACGGTGGGTATGCATTGGTTTTGGACCTCGAATCTCCGTTGCATTTTCGAGTATACCCGTTCGCAGCAGGACTTGGTGCTAGCGAACGGCAAACGCTACGACCAGCAGCAGAACATTTTCGGCGCAAGCATTCGGGTGATGTGGTAATCTTTTAGCGGGCACTCCGCGCTGAACCGGCGGGCAAATGCCCGCCACTCAATGCCCGCCGCTCCTTCGCTTAAACAAATAAACACGGCGAAGGAGTGCCGATCTTTTTGACAGAGATCGAGAAACTCTCCGGGCGACGACCTGTCTACCAGTTGATCGATGACGCTGAACTACTGCTGACGATTGATCCTGTGCTGATGATTTATCCTGCGGCGTGTCCGTGGTTGGCAAACGCGCCTCACAGGGTGAGGCGGTTAAATGTTTTTGACTCTACTTCGATTTCTCAAGGAGTCCCTTGTAGTTTCTCATCACGAGATGCGAGTCGATTCTGTCTACCAAGTCCACGGTGACGCTTACGACAATCAGGAGGCTCGTGCCGCCGAAAAATCCTGCCAACAGATAGTTCTCATTGCCGACCAGTGTCGTCGAAATCACGTTCGGCAACACCGCAATGACTGCTAGGAAGGAGGCACCGACGTATGTGATCCGCACCATCACTTTTTCCAGGTAGTTCGACGTAGTCGAGCCGGGACGATAGCCCGGTATGAATGAACCGTAATTTTTCAGGTTGTCCGCCATGTCCTTCGGGTTAAACGTTACCGCCGTCCAGAAGTAACAGAAGAAGTATATTCCGGCAACAAACAAGACCAAATAACTGAAAGTTTGCCGTTGGAAAATATCGTGGCAGAAAGTCCAGAACCCGCCGTCCCCTTTGTCAAATACGGCAAAAATCGCCTGCGGGAAGAGGAGTAAACTGCTGGCAAAGATGATTGGCATCACCCCTGCCTGATTGACTCGCAACGGCAAATACTGCCGATTTCCGCCGAACGTCTTGCGACCTTTGATGTGTTTGGCACTTTGCGTTGGAATCCGCCGCTGTCCCCGCGTGATGAAAATAACCCCGACGACCACCGCGATAAAGAGTCCCACCAACACGAGCAAGACCTCGATCCCGAGGTGCGAACTGTCGGTTCCGATCTGGAGACCCGCCCCTTGCGGACCACCGTTCAGCCGCTCCCAAAGCCGCGTCAAAGCCGCCGGCAGGTTGGAGATGATCCCCGCCATAATCAGCATACTGATACCGTTTCCGATGCCGTATTCATCGATTTGCTCGCCGAGCCACATCAGGAAGGTTGACCCCGCCGTCATCGTAATCACGGCGGTCAAAATCCAGTACCAACTGAGCGAACCGTCGGGTGCCAGGATGGGGTTGTACAATCCCATCTTTCCGATGGTGAGCACGTAGAAATAACTCTGGAAAAAGCAGATTCCGACCGTTGCATATCGGGTATATTCATTGATCTTTTTCTGTCCGCTTTCCCCCTCTTTTTTCAGTTTTTCGAGCGGTGCCCAAACGGTCGCAAGGAGTTGGAAAATAATCGAGGCAGAGATGTACGGCATGATACCGAGTCCGAAGATCGTCAACTGTTCGAACTGCGTTCCGGTAAAGACGGAGACGTGTGACATCAACTGGGCAAGTCCGGTCTCGTTCGACCACATTGCTTTCATCTTTTCGACATCAACGACGGGGAGCGGAATCCACCAACCGATGCGATAGACTGCCAAGAGACCGAGCGTCAAGAGGATTTTTTGACGCAGTTCGGGAATCGAGAAAATGATACGTATTTTTTGGATCATCAGAAAATTCAGTCCATTGTTTTCGTGTATTTTAGCGAATTTGGCGGAATTTGCAATAGGGGCGGAAAAAAACGCCCCAATGCGGGTGCGGGCTCAAAATGACCAGATAGTGCAGGGCATGGTATAACGCCTCTTCTTGTGTCCTGACTGTTCCTGTCATCTGACCAATCCCGGGCGGAGTCCTTCGAGCGATTCCCCCAGTCGGTTGAGCACTTCGATTTCTATTTGCCGAACTCTTTCCCGGGTGAGTCCCAACCTTGCTCCGATTTCTTTGAGCGTTCGGATTTCGTGTCCACAGAGACCGAAACGCATTTTCAGAACGGCGGCATCTCTCGGATCCATTAACTCGATCTGCTCCATGACGTATGTCAGATTGTCGCTTGCCAGCATCGCCTCGTCGGGACGATAGCGGCGTTTATCGACGACAATTTCGTTGAGCGACCAGCCGATTTCCGGTTGATCGAATTGCGGGACCAAGCTATTGATGAGGATGGCTTTCTTAATCAGTGATAATTTCTTTCGCGGCAGCCCCACGAGGCGGGCAACTTCTTCATGTGTCGGCGTGCGACCCAAATCTTCAACCAGCCGAACGCTTGCCCGTTGCCATTTGGCGAGGATTTCGACCATGTACGCCGGTATCCGAATCGTCTTGGAAGAGTTGATCAGTGCCCGTTTGATCGACTGCTTGATCCAATAACTTGCGTAGGTCGAAAATCTGGTTCCCATCGTCGGGTCGAATCCCTCGACGGCCCGGAGGAGCCCCAGATTTCCTTCCTCGATCAAGTCTAGCAATCCCAATCCGCGACCGGTGTAGCCGCGTGCAATGTTAACAACAAGCCGTAAATTGGAACGAATCATCAGATCGCGTGCATCCATATCACCAGCCCCGACCGCCCTTGCGAGCGTTTGTTCCTCTTCGGGTGTAAGCAGAACGGTCGTGGTGATTTCACGCAGGTAGGTTTCCAATGGGGATTGGACCTCCGACACTGCGGAATCGTCATCATTGATAGTTCTGGATGATGAACGTCGCTCCATAGTATTACGTTCTTACGGACAAGTTGTAGAGGGAAAAAATGTGGACAGTCAGCCCTGCGAAATCTTCCACACAGAGTAGCGTATCGACTTGAAAGGTACACTTCTCAACAAAAGCCTGCGATACTCCCGATATTCCCAGTATCCGCAAAAGAGCGGCTATACACGGGAAAACGGCTTTTCACGGCATGCCAAATAGTCCGGCGAAACGGAAAACAACACCAGTACCACGCAAAACGATTGTGCGGTGCGGACAAACCCTATAAGCGTTCGTTGTTTGTTACCATCTTCACAAGAGTAAGACATTGCGGTACAATGACAGTGTGAAGCGTCAGTGTGCCGAAATCCAAAGCATTGCTTATTATCTTCCCGAACGCGTGCTGGGAAATGCCGAACTTGTCGAGCAGTTTCCGCATTGGACGGCAGAGAAAATTGTCCGTAAACTCGGCATCGAAAACCGACCTATAGCCGCCGAAGGGGAAACTGCTAGCGATATGGCAGTCATCGCCGCCGAAGCACTCCTCGAAAACGGTTCCTGTGAGCACGAAGAGATCGACTTTGTACTCCTTTGCACCCAGTCGCCGGATTACTTTCTGCCGACTTCCGCTTGCATCATTCACGAACGGCTTGGCTTGCCGAAGGCGTGTGGGGCACTCGATTTCAACCTCGGATGTAGCGGTTACATTTACGGTCTTTCGCTTGCCAAAGGGTTGATCGAGACAGGTGCCGCGAAAAAGGTGTTGTTTCTGACTTCGGAAACCTACTCGAAGTATATCAATCCCGATGACCGGGCAGCGCGTCCGCTCTTCGGCGATGGTGCCGCCGCAACGCTCATTACGGCAAAAACGGCGAAGGATGAACCGATTGGTCCCTTTGTGTTCGGCACAGACGGCGGCGGTGCCGATTTGCTGATCGTTCCTGCTGGCGGACTCCGCTTGCCGTCGTCCGCAGAGACCGCCGTTGAGCAACCCGACGGAAAGGGGGGAACCCGATCCTTGAACCAACTGAAAATGCATGGTCCCGGCATTTTTTCCTTTGCGGTAGACCGAGTGCCGCCGATGGTCGAGGAACTGCTTCACAAGTCGGGCAAAAGCCGGGAAGAGATCGGAACATACATTTTTCATCAGGCGAACAAGTACATGTTGGATCGTCTGCAAGAGTTGTGCAATTTGAAGGGAACGAACTTTTTTAATGATGTGATGCAACGCGGAAACACGGTGTCGAGCAGCATTCCGATTGCGATGGTCGATGCATGGCGAGGCGGGGTACTCAAACCGAATGAGTGGGTGATGCTCGTCGGCTTCGGCGTGGGACTTTCCTGGGGGGCAACGCTCGTCAAACTGCCCGGAAACTTCATGGCATGAACCGCTCTTGCGCTTGGGTATCATTTTTGGTACAATGCCGATGTATGGACCGTTTGATTTTTCCCGTTTTCATATTATTTTTAGGTTGTGTCCCTTCTTCTTCGGTTGCGCCGGATGTTGTACCCGACACGCCGCCGCAGCGAATCGTTTCGACGTTGCCGAGCATTACCGAAGTGCTCTTCGACATCGGACTCGGCGACCGAGTCGTCGGCGACTCCAAATTCACGAAATATCCCCCCGAAACGGCAAAGATTGCAAAAATCGGCGGCGGGTTATACGACATCAACCGCGAAAAAATCATCACGTTGAAACCGGATTTGATCATCCTGTCCGTCGAAAGTGCTTCTCTTCGGCAATCGCTTTCCGCTCCGGTGTTGATTGTCAATCATCAATCGCTGTCGGGGGTGTTAGATTCCTACCTCATCATCGGCGAAGTCTTCGGAGCAGATGTCTTGGCAGTTGCCCGAAAAAGGCGGCAAGAGATACTGGACAACTTGAACGCATTCGAATCAACAACGGAAGACAAAGAACCGATACGGACGCTGATTGCTCTTGACAGAACCCGTGGAACGGGACGGATTCAGAGCCTTTGGGTTGCTGGTTCGGATTCCTTTTTGACCGAAGCGGTTACAAAGGCGGGCGGCGTAAACGTGGCAACATCCGTTACTAGGGAATATGGAGCCGAAGGGATCATACACTTGGCACCTGATGTCATCATTGACATTGGTTTCGGCGGCATTGACCCGGAGCAAAGTTTGGCTGATTGGCAAAGCCTCGGCAACAGTATCCCTGCGGTACGACACGGTCGCATTTTGGTACTCACGGACGACTTCGCCAGCGTCCCCGGTGCGCGAACGCCGATGCTGATCGAAATAATCGCCGAGTATTTCGAGAGCCTTGAACTTTGATGTCGCTCTTGCTCTCTGATAAATTTGCCCTTCCCCTCTCGGCAGAAAATCGGTATCATTCCCCGCATGTTCCCGGCGCGTTTGTTCCTTTTTCCGTTGTGCTTGCTACCCGTTCTCGGTGCCTCGGTAGAGTCCGCCGAGTGGCGGGTACTGCATTCCGAATACGGAGCAAGAATCGCCGCATACACGCCGCTCGAAGAAAGTACCGCTTTCAACTTTCAACTCTCTGATGGCAAATCCTGCATCATTCTCGGCTATCCCATCAACTTCCCGCAAGTCATCGATGACCTGCTCCCCTCACTTCGACTACGCGCCGATCAGCCGGGAGTCGCCATCGGAGCACAAATTGTACTGCCGCGAACGATTCATCCGCACACTCAACGTCCCGTTACCTATATTGTGTCCGGCGCTCGATACACCGGCTCCGGCAATTGGGAAACACTCGCCTTTTGGGATCGTAGCGGCACGTCCAACCTTCGGAGTGAGTCGGAGAAAATCGCCCGATTGCTTCAAGCCGAACTCGGTTTTCCCTTTGACACCCGAGGACAATACGTCCGGCAAATCGTGCTCTTTGCCGAACGATTGCCGCAACACAACGAAACAACACGAGTGGAAGTTGCACCCCCGAATATTGCCGGACACTTCGCCGCCAATGTCGGAGAGACCGAAAGAGAATTCCTCTTCGATCCGCTCAACTACGTCGGCTTCAAAATTACCGTCAGTGCCCGAGCACTGTTCCTGCAAGACAACTCAGAAAGTACCAAATGGACTTCGCCGCTACAAGAACACGTCGCTGGTAGCCCCCTCGTTGCCACACCGAGCGTTGCAAATCCTGCGATACGTACCGCCTACGCCGGCGGTAGACCCACGAGTTATCAGTTGACCAGCGAATGGACGCTCTCGTCCCCCGCCTCGTCGGTACTCATTCGCTTTACCAACGGCATTTTGAGTCTCAATGATATTCCCATCGGTGTTCGGGCGATTGAGCATCAAGGGGAACCGCTTTCCTTTCTCCGCAGTTTGCAATTCAATGCCGTCTGGTTGAAAGAATCGCCGAGTCCGGAACTCCGATTGGAAGCCCAGCAAGCCGGTATTTGGCTGATCTGTCCGCCGCCACACAATTCCGAACTGGCACCCGCTCGAGTCTATGATCCCGGTGCCCCATCGGGGAGCGACGGCATCTCCGTTGATCCCAGTTACGATAACGTGCTGATTTGGAATCTTTGCGACGAAGGTTCACTCTCCAGACATTCCGGCGACGCAACACGGGCGCAAATGATCCAGAATGCCGACCGAATACGCCGCCCCTTAATCGCCACGGTACAAAGCGGTGTCTATGATTACAGCCGAACGGTCAATATTTTGAGGATGTCCCGAAATCCGCTCTTTACATCGCTTGACTTGCTCGATCTGCATACCTGGCAACAGGAATATCAGTCGTTAGCGCGTACCGGCACCTCCTTTTGGTGTACCGTTCAAACGCAACCCGCGCCGAGGATGGTACAGCAATGGGAGATGTTCGAGGGAAATCCGGCGTTCATCTCGGCGATTTCCTATGAGCAGATCAAGATGCAGGTCTACCTCGCATTGGCATCGGGAGCCCGCGGGATTCTGTTCTCGTCGAACACACCGCTAACCGGCAACGATCCTGAAACGGAGTTCCGCCGGACAGCATTGGAACTCGCAAACTGGGAACTTCAACTGGTCGAGGAGTGGTTTTCTGCCGGCGAAGCGCAACAATCGCCGGTGCAGTCAAATCGCCCTTCGATGAGCAGTGCGGTCATTAGGGCTGGCAGAACCCGGCTACTCGTTCCGATGTGGCAGGAGCGGCACAGTCAATCGGCAATCGGTCCTGCCGCAGTGGGGAACGTCCGGTACGTTGTCTCGGGCATTCCTGAAACGTACAGCGCGTTTCATCTTGTGCCGGGGCGTGCGATGCCGATACGTTCACTTCGTGTTGCCGGCGGAACGCAGATCGAACTCGACGAAGCAAATTTGAACTCGTTGATTGCGTTCGGCGAAGGAGATGCTATCGCTGCCCAGGTGGGAAAACGTGCCCAAGCAATGGGACCCCGTGCCGCCTATCTAGCGTACCGACTGGCGGAAATGGAGTTAGCCATGACAGAGCAGGTGCTCGTCGCGTTGCGTCTGGCAAGGGATACGGGAAGGATGCCAGTACACTCCAAGGACAATTTGCCGCTGATCGGCATGCCGGAATATGAGACGATGATTCGGACGACGCGGAAAGATATAGCATTTGCAAAGGAATTGGCAAATCACGCTCCGCCGGACTATGCTCGGTCTTACCTTTTGGCGGAACAGGCAACGCGGGGACTGCGGAATGCCGAGCGGTCACTCTGGTTGGAGGCAACCCGGCACGATTGGCATCCGGCAATGACCCCGGTCTCGGGCTCCTTTGCGACGATGCCGCTCTATCTGACGGCGTACCAGCGGACAAACAAGGCAAAGTTGGGACCCAACCGTTTGCCCGGCGGAAACATGGAAATGCAGACATTACGGCAAGCCGGTTGGGAGCAGATGGCGCACAAGTTCGAGGGTGTCTTTGTGGCAAGAAATGATGTATCGCCGAGTGCAGCGTATTCCGGTCAGATGGGCTTGCAACTGGTCGTGGCTCCGGAAAACATCTCGGACAAGCCGAAACAGTTGGAGACCGTGCCGCTCTGGGTGGTCACTCCGGCAATGCCGACAAGAATGGGAGAAATGATCTGTGTCGACGGTTGGATTCGGATACCGCAACCGCTCCAATCGACGGTAGACGGTTTGATGATTTTCGACTCGCTGGGTGGCGAAGAACTGGCATTACGATTTGTACAGACAGAGGGGGAATGGCGGCAGTTCACATTTTACCGGATCGTGCCGGAAGACAGCAACTATCGAGTGTGCTTTGCGCTCAATGGTTTTGGCGAGGTGCATCTGGACGACATTCGTGTCTCGACGGTGCAGTTTGATGCACAGACAACGATTCAACCGGGCGAACCAACGCCGTCGGGTTCGGTACCGTATTGGCAACGGTGGAATCCGTTCCAATATCTTCCGCCGTTACCGAATCGAGGACGGTAACGGAAAACCAAACGTAGGTAGCGAGTCTGAATACCATCCCACTCCTGCTACGTTCGGCGCGCAAACCAACCTCTGAAGGATACATCATCAAACCTTACGGCACCGTCTCCAAAATGAGTAATCGCCGACCCGTCGCTTCCGATTCCAAAAAGAGCGAATAGTGAAAACGTTTCGACTCGTTTTCGCCGATTTCGCGGTAAGCCGCCGGTAATCGTTCCAAGAGACTTTCGATTTCCGCAAGACGTAGATCGTTGCTTCTCAATTCGGCTCGATACTCATCGCGTTCCTGCCGAGCACTTTGGTCGCCGTCAAAAATCTGCGTGTCCAACCGACCGATCTGCCTTTCTAACTGCTCCTTCGCCCGTTTGAGAACATCCTGTTCCGAAAGCAACCGCTCGGCGTATTCATCCCCTTTCCAAACAATGTTTTCCAGTGAAGCCGACGCAACAAACGTAACTTTGATGTTCTCAAACGTGTCGCCGCTCTCCGCCGGTTTTCTTGCCTGCTGTGTGGTGAGCACTTCGGCATGCATCTCTGATTCCGTTGGAGACTCAATTCGTATCCAATCTCCCGTCGGTTCTGCGGAAACTTCAAGCCGAAGAGTGTACGGCGGATTCATCGTTGCAAAAATTTCTTGCCATAACTCCGACGCAAAGGGCAATTCAATAACATGTTCCGGCGACTCTTGTTCCGCAAGAGTCGCTAAGTCGGAAACCTTCATCGGCACCGTCTCGACAGGAGCAAAAAGCGGAATCTCTACCGCCGTCTCTGGCGTACCGACAATGCTCAACTCCAAAAAGCCTAACGACGTAAGAATCGTGTCATAAAGATATTGGTTCGTCAATCCTTTCGGTTGCCATTCCATCTCGAGCCCTGCCGCCGTCAGTTGAAACAGGAACATCGGCGTTGCCAGGTTCGCTTCGTTATCAATGACGGTGTCCACTGCACTGACCAGCCAGACCAAATCAGGCAGGGCTTCGATGACCAGTGTCGTTTCGACTCGTATCGAGGGCATCTCGAACAACGGGATGAACCGGAGTTCCAATGCTACCCCATTTTCGTACAGCGGTTGCAACTCGGCAAACAATTTTTTCTCCGGTATATCAATCTGATGGTTTTCAACATTCGGAAAATTGATGGCGAGAAACTCAGGCACAACGAAATCCTTCCAAAATAGGAGGAGCGGTTCCTTCTGCTGTGCCCGAAGTTCTGCGAAGGTTTTTCTGATATCTTCAGGAACCACAAGGATATCTTGCTCAATGTGTTCTGGATCGGCAACGGTGTCCAAGTCGGAGATGTTTTCCGGCGGTGGTTGCTGGTTCTGCATGTCGGGCGGCTCGACAATTGGCGGCGGCTGATTCCAATTTCGTATTTTTTGTACGATGCCGAAATCGCCTACCTGATCGATAGCCAGAAAGAGTAAAAACAGCACCAAAACAAACATGATGCTGTACAGCAGATAAAATTGGGACCGGGAAGAGCGGCGGAGGAGCAATTCGAGTACACCGCCATGTTTTGGGGGAAGTTGAATCTTCGATGGTACCGGACTAGGTTCTTTGTCGGGTATGGGAACGGTACCCGCCGATGCACTTGCTTTTTCTTTTTTTCGTTTGGTATCGCTGTCGGACTTCGTATCAGCATTTGCCGCGATATTGGTGATGGTTTCCTCTTCCAAGTCCAACGGCAACAGATGCTCGTGTCCAAATCGGGCAAAGTCGACGTAACACCCCGTGAGAGGTTCTCCCATCGGAACAGTGAGGTCAATGATCAAACTGTGCAAGTCTCTGGAAAGTCGTACTGTTTCCTCGGAACCGGCGACCACTCCTTTCCATTGGCAAGAGATTTCATTGGGCAACTCCGTGTAGTAGGTACAAAAAGTCGTCCGCCAAGCCAAAAACTCCGGTAGCAGTGCCAATGCCTCGACGAAAAGGGGCAAAATGTTCTGCTCCGGATTGTAAATCAGTACAACCGGCTGTCCGGTGAGGGCGGTTTCCGCAAGCACTCCTCCCCAACCCGGATCGCCTGTCAATTCCTGCCAGACCGGACATGGGGTCGTCGGAGGTGCCGCAAGGATGATCTGCTCGTCGTTCCGATGGACCGAAGTACGATGAGATTCTGATTCGATATCCACCGTACCGGTCGGTGCCATTTTTTGCGGGTCGAGCCATCGGTACTGCCGGGCAATCTGCTGACGGCGGGTCAACGACGGCGGATTCGTCAACGTTGGGATGGGACGACCGTGCGTGAATCGGATGGGGGGTGCCTTCCATTCCGAAAAGTGAAAGCCGGGCAACGCCAAAAGCCAAGCAGGGCTTTCGGCGGGACAATCCATGTTTTCAAGAACAACATGATGTGCCAGTACGTTCGGTCTTCCTTTGTAATCGGTACCAATACCGGCAACACGGGACAGGACGTACTCCAACCCGCCGGGCAGAATGAGATGGGAGTAAACGACAGGACTTTGCGGGGACAAATCCCCCGTCTCCGCGATGAGATACCGATAATTGCTCAACGCAGTGAGGTGCCCGATAACTCGTGGGATGATTTCCAAATTCTTGGCGACCGGACAAAACCCGTAATCCTTCGGGTCGAGTCCCTGCGCGACGGAAGTCAGTATGAGTTCGTGTGTCATGGAAGGAGTTAGGAGTTAGAAGTCAGGAGTTAGAAAGAATCACGGCGTAGCCGGTATTCTAACTTCTATCTTCTAACTCCTGACTCCTTTTTACCCGACGATTTCTTTGATTTCGACGAGGGTATAGACCTGTCGATGACCGGTTTTGCGTTTGGAGTTCTTCCGGCGGCGAAATTTGGCGACAGTCAATTTCGGTCCTTTGAATTCCGGCACGACGACTTCGGCAACGACCTTTGCGCCCGCGATGGTCGGTTTGCCAATTTCGACCGCATCTTCTTTACTTATCGTCAAAACTTCGGTAAATTCTACAGAATCTCCCAGTTGAAGATCACCTCGATAATCAATTCGAAGCCGCCGAGTCACTTCTGCTTTGACCTGCCGACTGCCATCTTTAATAATTGCGTACATTTTCCGTTCTTTTTTCTCTCGAAACCTGCGAGACCGATATAGATTCTAACCGAATTAGGGGGAAAAGCAAGGGGGAACACTCGATACGATAAGTTCCACCAGGTCGATTGCAAGTGTTCATTTAGTGAAGGGTACCTCCAACAACCTCATTCAACCCGGTTTTCGGTGTGGGAGTCAGGCGTTTTAGCACAAACTATCTGGAATTTTCTAGCGACTTGTGTTTTATCCGACACGTCTGAGCAACCTGTAGGTCAAATAGCCCAGGACGACCAAGCCTACGAAGAACAGCGAATACGCGAGCAGTTGGAGATAAGGATAATCAAAGGGACTCCCTTCTCCTTTGATGAACGCACTCACGAACTCTGAATATTCCGACATGCCAAAAACACTCGCAATCACATTGAGCGGCAAAAAAATAAGGGAAAAAATCGTCAACCGCTTCATCAGCAGGTTCAAATTGTTATTGACGACCGCCGCCCGGGCATCCATAAGGTTTGCCAAAACGTCCGAATATATTTCCGCCTGTTTATGGCACTGGGCATTATCGACACTCAAATCCTCCAGCAACTCGTTGTGTTCGACCGTGAAACCAATTTTTGCCGAATATCCCCGCAGTCGGTTGAACAAAGCACCATTGGCGGAAATCGCGCTCAGATAATACGTCATACTCTGACTCAGTTGAAACAAGTGTAGCAGATGCTCATTGCTCATTGTCTTTGCCAATTTTTGTTCCAGTTCGCTGACAATCATACTGATGGTCCGAATGTGACTCAAAAACTGCGAAACCGACCGGGTCAACAATCGGATCAACAGTTCGGGCAAGCCGCCAACGATGCTGGACATGTCTTTTCCGCGGTCAAAGAGGGACACATCGTCGCTCAATACGGCAATCAGACGATCTTTGAAAAGGTAAAGTCCGACGGACGAGACGCGGAACAAAAAGTTATCATTCGACGAATAATGTCTCGGTTGTTTGAAAATGATGGCGGCGTGGTCCGGCTCAAATTCGATACGGGAAAGTTCGTCGGGGTCGAGCGCGCTTGCCAGAGTGTGTTCGTCGAGGTTTAACTCACCGATAAGGTACAGACGCTCTGTCTCATCGGGATCAACGAACACTTGAATCTTGGAGTTTTCGTCTTCGGTGGGCACAAGCCGACCGTCAATAATATCGTAATTCGCTCTCATGGCGGGAAAAGACAGACGTTAAATAGACAAAACGCAATGCTTCAGTGTATTGTACCGATAATTGCCGAAAAATCAACGGTAGTGCGCGAGTGGGCAGTAGAACTGCTGGCAAGGGTGGAGAGCACTGCGATTCTATGCTACAATAACGCCCATGACGAACAAAAATGTTGCCGTTTTCACTCTCCCTGTACTTTTTCTGTTGCTTGTTCTCACATCATCTGCTATTCGGGCAGAGGACGGGAACTCTAATCCCTGGATGGATTGGCTCCGTGGAAGTTCCGAGTCTGCCGACACACAATATCGACGCGGCATGGACTACTTTTACGGCACCGGAGTGGACGAAAACCGCGAAACAGCAGTGCAGTGGCTCCGCCGAGCCGCTGATCGAGGACATGCCGATGCGCAATACATGATCGGTTGGTGCTACGAGCACGGTGCCGGTATTCCCGAAGATAAGACAGAGGCAGTAAAATGGTATCGCAAAGCCGCCGAGCAGGGGGAAGACTATGCGCAGTACGCACTTGGCATAAATTACTTTTACGGCACGAACGTACCCGAAGATAAGGTAGAGGCAGCAATGTGGTTTCGCAAAGCCGCTGAACAGGGAAATGCTTTAGCACAGTTCCAACTCGGCATGTGTTATTCCAGCGGTACCGGTGTTGCCGCAGATAGGACGGAAGCGGTAGAGTGGCATCTCAAAGCCGCAGAACAAGGACATGCCGTAGCCCAACACATGCTTGTTACCCCATATCTCCTCGGTTTAGGCGTTCCCAAAGATGAGACGACAGCGATTGAGTGGTTGCGTGAATCCGCCGGACAAGGCTATGCCGACGCACAGTTTCAACTGGGTAGTGCCTTGAAATGCTGTTGACAAGGTTCCCCCAATTCGCTACACTTTGTTGTTCCCTATTACACGGAGGTATTCATGTCGGCAACTATTATTTCTCAAACAGGACCAAAACTCATT
>Ga0123353_10004581_pt1 | contig 17832 bp, 12 predicted proteins | sample TergutLab28metaG_3_FD_92763 | JGI IMG/M metagenome (GOLD analysis project Ga0123353, IMG submission 92763) | Labiotermes labralis P3 segment gut microbial communities from Petit-Saut dam, French Guiana - Lab288 P3 | ecosystem: Host-associated > Arthropoda: Insects > Digestive system > Gut ... | reverse complement strand
GTCTCCCCAGTGGTCTCTTTCCCTCCGGTTTCCCCACCAAGACCCTATACACCCCCTCTCCTCACCCATACGCGCCACATGCCCAGCCCATTCTTCTCGATTTTATCACCCGCACAATATTGGGTGAGGAGTACAAATCATTTAACTCCTCGTTATGCAATCTCCTCCATTCCCTCGTTACTTCATCACTCCTAGGTCCAAATATTCTCCTCAACACCATATTCTCAAACACCCTCAGCTCACTTTCCTCCCGCAATGTCAACGACCAAGTTTCACACCCAGTAAGTAAGTACGCACAACATAATATTTGCAGACATGCATTTAGCCTATTTTGGTATGTTCAAATGTACAGTGCATTTGCTGAGGTACATGCACCATTACGTGCTTTTTTTGATTCATAGTAACATATTGCAAGTTAATGCTGTCAGTTTACATTTATCAACTGCACTATCTAATTTATTTGTATAATAAATATGCTGTCTAATTGTAATACCACAAAACTAAAACTAAAATACTGTCACCAGTGGAAGTATTATAAGGGATAGAGTGGACTGAGTGTTGTGGGTGAGATCGCAAATTGTTTTGTAATGTGATTTGGTGAGGAGCAGCACAAACGAGTTGAAAAGATAAGTAGAGAAACCACAGCAGCGTCCAGTCTACATTGCACAGTATATACACACACACACACACACACACATAGCGCAGGCACAACATGCATCTGGTTTGCAGGGTTTTTCAGACTTATTACTGAGGAATATCAAATGGCTATTCATTTGAACATTTTACTTAGAAAGTACAAGGAAAGTAGGTATGATATAATTTCAATAAAATGCAAAACTTCTGAAGTCATTTACAGACTTCAAAACCCTGTATCTGAAAAAATGCATGCTCATTCAGTAATCAGAAATATGTATTGCAGTATACGTAACAGAAAATCAGAAACACAACATTTAATAAAAGAAAGTCACACAAGACAATGTACTTTATTGTAATTGAGCATTAACTCATAAAAATGTTATCACAGCACCCTTGTACAGTGGTATTCATGGAAATGAAATACACTGTGTACACTACATACAAGTACACTGTTTTGTTCACACAAATATATAATTTGTTTCAGTTCCAGAATCACCCACAAACACATGACACTAACAATAAAAAAATTTAACTAATAAGGAAGGTAAATTGAAAGACCATAATTATGACATCAGTTGGCATGTCAGAGATGATTCAAAACTGCGACATTGAAGTGGAAATAGTAACCAATGTATATCATTGTCAGAACCTTTTTTTCCATTTTCCATACTGTCATCTAAATCACTCTGCCTCATGGAAAAGTAATAAAGTTTATCTCAGTATGTCATGTGCTAAACAACTTATGTTTTGTGATGTCATGCTGACATTTCATGCCGAAACTAAATACAATGTTTACTCGAGTACATGATGAGACCCCTTTACATTCTTCATTTTCAAGGAAAGTACATATACAGGACATATTTATGTTTCTGGTTTTGTTTGTTAGGTTTAATCTTCCTCCTGATCTCAAAAATAAAAAACAGGATACAAACCCATTGGATAGTGGAGTAATATGACATCCAAGACGAAAAATGACCATGACTCAATATGTGACAAACCCTACTGGAATTCTTATATTGTTCAAAGCAAGAAGAGTTTTAGAAAAAACTGTTCAAAACATTGTCAACTAAATCAATTTGGAAAATATACTAAATTAATTTGGAAACAGAGAACTTACTCTCCTTGTGACAAAGACTACCACTTTGGGAGTTACACACTTGAAGCCATTTGGTTATTGACAGAATACACCTCACACAAGTAAGAATATCAGATTCATTCTCATATAAAGCTGTTTTCTTGAAATGAAAGATACAGCTATGCTGCTATGTGAAGGGTCCACAGAAATTGGTTTAAACATTATAAAATTATTTCATAAAACAACTGTATCAGTAATTAATATTTTGCCATTAACCCCTTACCTGCTAACGTGGAGAATATGGTGAGCTCCGAATAATGCTAGCAAAGGGCAGATGGGATTTAACTCAGCATTTAACCTTTTGGCGCCGTAATTATTTTTTTAATTTTAGCACACCCTGTAAATTAAATGTGAAATATACAGGAACCAAATATGTTAGAATTATGAAACAAACTGCATTTTGAAGAGAAAAAAAAATGGCGAGTATACACCATGTTTAAAATATTCAGTAACTTTATTTGCTGAATAAATATATAAAATGCAACTTTAGAGGTTAGTGGTGCGGTAGGACCACTATAGTTGACATTAGGCGTCTAAAGGTTAAAAGGTTAAAACTATTTTTCGGGTGGTTTGACTTTTCACACATATTACACACTTCACACAATAATGTAATTACAAATAAACTAAATAAAGCACCACCAGGACGCCAATCATACCATAACATGGGCAGTACTTTTCTAATACCTTTACAGTAACTGGTGGTAGTTTGGGCCAGGTCATCATACATCTTTTTTAAGAAGTACTTTCCTGGTTTCCCTCAGTCTGTTCAGGCTAGCACCTTGACTAGACCATCACACTTCTGGCCAAATTTTTTATAACTCTTCAATCATCATTCATCCTACTAATCAATAGTACATCAATATTATCAAAAAATACACCATACACCACTCAAAACATGCAACAATTTAAAAGCCCATAAAAAATATACCAACATTCAGCTCATTTTAAAATTTTTATCCCATTCTTCACAACTTCATTCAACTTCAAATGCTGTTTTAATGTACCGAAGCTCTGTGGTCAGTCTTATCACTAGTTATAAGAGAGTTACAATTACTTCAAATTTACTGTTGCCACCTAACATGCCAACATGATGTCACAGATTTACTTGTCGTGATTTAACAATGTGTCAAAAAAAAACCTACCAATATATAACAAGCACAACTACTAATGAGCCTTTTGGTATGTGATACAGTATAGTTTGGTAGATATGTATCAATGTTTTTGAGGAACCTGATACCCCCATCTTCAGGACAGTAAAGTCTACATGGATTCACATCAAAGAAGACAGCATACTCATAGGCACTGCAGTGAGAACCTTTAACTTCACAGAACTACAGGTGTTTTCCAGTCACAGGGTAGCTGCCATCAGCAGCAAATGAAAGAAAGGCCAAATTATTTACATCACTGAAAGACATGTAGGCAGCTAGAGTATTTTTCTGTTGATGTCTGCAATTTGCCTTCTGTTTCAGGCACTGTGCTCCATGAAGCTCAGATATTAATGTATTCATTACAACAATTCACCTATAATTTGGTTAAATCTAAGATTGTTAATATTGCAGTAGGATAAACTTCCACTCTTACAATGAACGTGCCACTAATAAAACACATACAGTATTTTTTATTTCATTGATTTGTTTAATTATTCTGTAATCTTTATAAAATCTTTGAGGCATAGAACATCATTCTTCGTTTAAGTTGTATTTAGTTAAAAATTTGACAAGGGAATGTGGTATAAATTTCAGCTACATTATTGGTGCATCCTTGTCCAGAATATTAAGTTTCCTTTGTAACCACAAATATTAAAATGTACTATTCAACTTGTCCTTTCTCCATCAAAATTCTCATATGTTGTTGTAGTAATGGACCATCTATTACAATAGAATTCCTTTCATCTGGAAGCCAATACCCTGGAAATTCTGTTTCTTTGGCAGTCGAGGACAACAGTCCCAAATCTGCTAGTTTGGCATCTGTAACATTCTGTATGCATGGTGATTCCTTGATTTTATCTGGTGTTATCTGTACTTTTGAGTCCACCAAGCTATTATAATGGTTTCCATAGATCCCAAGATGAGTAAACAAGATGCTGCTGGCATGAGAATGCATGTAACATTAACAATTCCTCAGACACTTTAAATAATTAGGGGGTTTGGAAGAAGCTTAGACCTTTAAAGATAAAACATATCTGTTTCATATAAGGATTCACTTTGTACTGTGCAGTAAACAATATCTACTTCAGTTATAAAAACCAAGCAGTTAATTTTGTATAAGGGAAAAGTTACTGTTTGTCCTGAGATCCATAGAAGACACATAAATGCAATGTGAGCACCACATACAATTTCTGAATGTTTAACCTGGTGGAATGTAAAGTTACTGCTAAGCTTTGAAAGGTCAGTGCTGCTGCAACAGCAGGTGAAGGAGATACCCTAATGAAGTATTCCTCTGATTAGTTGTATGTCAAAATAAAATAGCAGTAACACAAAATTACTTGTAAGAACTTAGACCAATGTGAGTACTCTTTGATAACCCAGAATATTTGAAAGTCTGTCATCTGTCCAGTCTTGTTGATGCCAGATTAAAGGAAACCTGTATATTTTTTATCACAATTATTTTTTTCTATGAATTTTGCACAAGTTCCACAACGGTTTGTTTATATCCTTATTGTTGCTCCGTGCATTTCGTAGAATCACTTTAATTATTAACCAACAAATGCACTATATAAAATTTCACATTATTTCACATTAAAACACTTAAAATTGCTCCGACATGTTTCGATCCTAAGAACATCCTCAGGAAGCTACGTTGTTCCTTGCTAAAGTCATTTTAAAAACATTCACAAAATAATTCCATTATATTAACAGGGTGTTGTGGCAGCATATTGTGTTGTGTAAGATTACGTTGTTAGGAATGCGTCTGGCTATGGTGTGCGTCACATGTTACGTAGTGAAATGACGCACACCATAGCCAGATGCATTCTTAACAATGTAATCTTACACAACACGACATGCTGCCAAAACACCCTAATAATATAATGGAATTATTTTGTGAATGTTTTTAAAATGACTTTAGCAAGGAACAACGTAGCTCCCAGAGGATGATCTTAGGATCGAAACATGTCGGAGCGATTTTAAGTGTTTTCATGTGAAATTTTATATAGTGCATTTGTTGGTTAATAATTAAAGAGATTGTTTATACTATAAGAAATGAACCTGCATTTTTGCTTCCCATTGTGATGCCACTTGAATTGGAGAAAAAAATACATACATTGGAAAGAAGCTTGATTCAGTTTGATGTATTGAAGTGGTTATATGATAATAAAATTAAGGGAAGCAACTTTGTATGTAAATTTATAAAAACATTTCCAGTCATGCAGTTTGATGTGGGTTTATTGATCATCATTTAATTGTGATATTGTGTCTTCTTGGAGACCAAATCAGCCCAAGGTATAGCAGGAGCTTTTGTGTGAGTCGCTTCTTTCGTAAAATGCCAACAGGTCTGTTGTTATTGATTTTCTGTGGGTAAAACTGAAGGATCAGGTTTGAGAGCTCTCAGTACTGAGTTACTGAAAGGACAAAGAGAGAAAAATGGAATGTGGGAGCAAGAGATTTACAATTAATGCTTACTTCAACTTTAGTAATGTGACCATGCCTATCCTGAGGTCATACATGCTACGTCAAACATGCTTCCTCCAGTGTGGCCCTGTGTTTTATCCTGCTGGTTGTTTCTCATAGTCATATAGGCCTGCAATTCTTTGTGGCTTCACATAACAGTAGTATGTACATGTAATTGTTTTCAGGAGAGGAACAGTCCCCTTCCTCAAACTAAAAATAAGGTCAACATCTAATCAGCTGGGTCCAATACAAAAAGCTACTTTCAAACTCTCACTCAGTGATGTCCAACCAAACCAATAAATCAAGAGCTAAATGAGCCTGGAAAGTGTCAATTGACATCCCTTGGTTAGTTTAGCCATTCCCCATATGAAACAGATTGCAGGGTTATAATGACATGGACTATGATGTGGATTACGCTTGTGCTAACAGATTTCCCATCTTGTCAGTGGGCTTTGAAATGGTTGTGTTAGGCCATTCTCCTACTTTGCAAGATTTGAGGTTCTCACAGTGGCAGTGCTGAAGGTTCATGTCTTACAGAATGTTACATGGTCAGCCAGCAAGTAGTTCTTAACATTTTAAAGGATCACAGTGACTTCATTTTCAGGGTCAAGCATTCCAAGAAGAAAAATCTCTTGGATGCTGGACCTTGCTTTATCCAACAGTGGCACATTCAAAGACTCATGTACTCCAGCCACATCCATCCCATGCAAATCTGGAGTATTGTTATCCAAGCAGAAAAGCCAATTCAGGGAAGATATTGTTAGCAAGATCAATTTTTTTTAAAAGAATTGGCAGTAATATTGCCAGTAATTATGTCAAGAATTCAGAAAATAATTTGGTGGTGGTGGTCATGGTGGCTATTATTGTTGTTGTCACCATTGTCAATTTCGTCATCAATGCTGCTGCTGCTGTCATCGTCATTGTTGTCTTGTAGTTGTTGTTGTTTGTTTTTTGCTGTTAGTACAGTTTCAGGATAGTTCTCATTTCACTTTCAGAAACATATAGAAATGAAGTGGAATCCTTACCCACTTCATAGGCATGTAACCTGCCATTAATGTTAACTTATACTGGAACTTATGAAAGCCTGGTATGTGATTGAAAGAGAACACATTGTCAACTGTGAATTGTTCAATGAGCCTTGTGGGATATGTAGACTGGAAGAAAGCCAGAGACTGAGTGATAAATGAAGATGAGTAGAGACCCACCTAGATCAAAGTAAATGATGAATCTTCTAAGCAAATATGCACAGTTTATTGGTCTGCTTAATGATTTGTTAATCCATCCCCTTTCATTCATGAATGATATATCATTCCCAACAGGTTTAAAAAAGCTTTATCAGGCCCAACTGAGTAGATGTTAGCCTAAGGATGGGGCCAGTACTGTCTCCAAAATGTTGCACTATAGTAATTTTATCAATTTTTAACAGGAACAGTGGACAAAACCCATTACTTAAATTATTACAAAAGTGAACACCTGTATCATCTTTGGAATCTAACAGAAATTCTCCATCATGTTTGTTGAAGCCTTCACTGACACTGCAACTATTTTGCTTTGTGTGCCAATATCATGGACCCATGATGTTCTTCAAGCAGTCAAGATGCCACGATGCTGAAGAGTAAAATAAACAATGGAAGTCATGACTGACATAAAATTCATCCAGTTCTGCTCCATGACAGCAGATGTAGCTCACTCATCTAGCTACTAACCTACTGACCTCTGAAATTGTTCCTCCATAAAAATTGGAAGAGTGGTTCAACAGGTAGAATTACATAAAAATCTATGCAGCCCATACTGTCATAGTCTCATGTCAGTAGCACATCCATGGTTCATCCTGAACTCTACGTATTTGATACCTGTATTATGCCAGTAGTACAGTGCTAGCACCACAAAAAGGTGCCACCACTGGTGTGAGGATCCAATAAAGTCAACTCGACCTGTAAACAAACACATCATATATAACCTTATAACAGGGATGGTCACTGTATGCAGTCAGTTAACATGAAAAGAACTACATATTTTCCAAAAAAAGAAGACCAATTTTAGAAATAGATAGTCAAATGTCTCCAAAAATGGTACTAAGAGTTAGATGTGGAAAGTGAGGGCATCATTCATGTAAACAGACATTTCTATGGCAGATTTGACATTCTCATGGCAGTGAGAACACAGTGGTCTACCCTGAAGATGAAGAAAGCATGTTGCTTTCTAACACTGGTAAACTTTTGCCACACTGCATTTGTCATGTCACGCCTATATTTCGTTACTACATGCATATATAATAAATTATAGAAACCAAACAGTCATGATGCACCAAGACATTGTGCATCCTTAGGTTGCAGAGGGATGGACTGGCATCTAGACTTATAACACATTTATTAAACAAGCAATTGCAAATAGCTGATAGGTGTGGTCCTCCAGCTTAAGGGTTTGGTAAGGTGCTAACAACACCTCAACATAAAGAACCAGCACATGTGACATGTCACACCATGCCTTGGATTTGCTTTGGCAGGCCTATGTCAACATGGTAATGAACATTTGCATTCCATGCAATGCAGGCAATTTTATGACTTTTTGATTAATTATTAGATTCTCAATTGGGACTCTGTTCTAGGGAGGTGGTTAGTTAAACCCTTATGATATTAGTAATGTGTGTGTTAAGCAAAACAGTCTGTTAACTGGTCAGCATCATAGGTAATCCCATTTAGTGAAGTGAATACAGTAATGTAATCTTTATTGTTTTACCGTGCACTTCGTAGAATCACTTTAATTATACCAACCAATGCACTCATATAAAATTTTATGTTGTTATGTGTTATGTTGTGAGTGACTTGCAACATAACACACGACTCACACCATAAGCAGGTGCATTCTCAGCAATGTACTCTTACACAATACAACATGTTGCCACAGTACCCTGTCACTGTAAGGAAATTAATTAGTGAGTGTTTTTAATATGTGACTTAAGCAAGGAACAAAATTGCTCCCTGATGACGATCTTATGATCAAAACATGTTGGAGCGATTTTAAGTGTTTTAATGTGAAATTTTATATGAGTGCATTTATTGGTATAAATAAAGTGACAGTAATGTAAACGTAAATATAAACATATTGAACTATCTCACTTCACATCACTTGTCTGCTAGCATCTCCACAAGCCTAAATGAAGATGCAAAGGCTCTTAAAATCACTAAAACTGAATTGCCTTCAATAAATGTTGTAAATTACTTCACTCTGAATGTTTTACATAATAGGTTAGACCATGGAAAAATAATGTATTCTGGAATGAGGAACCGGGGTAGTGTAGATGGTATACTGTCTCTGTTATGGGCTGGATGTGAGGTATTTTGATTCCAGCTGGGATGCAAGGGAATTTTCTCCTCTCCAAAAGGTCCAGACCAACTCTGGGGCCCACCCAGCTTCCTATTCCATGGGTACTGAGGGTTCTTTCCCTGGGGGTAAAGTGGCCAAGGTATGAAGTTGGTCACTCCTTCCCATCTAGTGCCAAGATTAAAAATGAGTGCAGCTATACCTACATTCCCCTTGATGCCTTCAAGATGAACTTTACCTTCATACATTCCTAGACATGAAATGAGCACAGTTTGTTTATAAAATAATTCTACTCGGTTACAGTGTCGAGCATGGACATCCTTAAACTAGATGACATCCAACTTATAGAATACCTTGCATATCATATTGTAAACCTTCATCACATCAGATGCGGTCAAGAAATTATTGATATTACAGTGTATGTATTGAAATACTTGTCAGACACATCTATTATGATTCATTCTATAGAAATGATTAATCCAAACATGTTTCATGAAAACATATTAACTGAGAAGAATTCAGATATAAATCTACTATATTAGGGTCATATTTGAGATTATATGTAATACACTTATTAATTATGATTTAACCTGATACCCAAAATACTGAATGTCATACATAATGTTTATTGAAGATTTGTGAATTTTAATGATTCAGGGACCTATGCTTCTGATCTAGGCAGATATGGATGGCAGCAGAAAGATGATGTTGCTCTAGTATTAGTTCAATAAATTGTTTAACCTGTATTTATATCTTCATTTTATTGCATGTCACATAACCTTATTCCATCACACATACCAAAAATCTCACATAACAGTTATTAAAGATTTATTTGTCCACATTTTTTACCCATTAGTACCATGAGAAGCAGCCACTGTTTTGAATAATTTCATTTGGACAGTTTTCCTAGTCTCCTCATTTTTAAAAGCTTTAGAATTGATTGATTGATTGATTTCTTTCTTTATTTTCCCAAAATACCATATACAGGAACATATCCAATGGATGTAGGAATAGTCAGCAAATTGGCCCTATGGTATAGTGTAGCCATACACTTAAAATTAACAGTAAAAACACACAATTTACAAGTAAAAGAGTAAATTATTACACAAGTTATGTTTCAGTAATTACTGATAAGTATGTAGGACAGCTTGATATGCACCAGAATATTACACATTAAAGCAAACCAGCATCCTTAATCATTTATCACAACTGCGTTTTAATAAGACGTGTGGTTTCCTAAACATTTCATCTTTGAGATTAATCTTCCATAAGATTTAATATTATTCAGAGTGTAGTATGAATTGGTAATGATTGAAACTTCGGAGATTTGTGTGACCATAAGAAAACCAAACTGCAAAATAAGTTACTGCTGCTCTATGAAACATCAAACTAATTTAAAACCAGCAGAGAACCCACAGAAATTTTGCTGGAAGAATTTGAAAATTTCTACCTGTAGCAATATTTTTTACAGAAACCCTTACAGTATTTACTGAATGTGCATGCTACATAAGTTTTTTTTACCATAGGTCAGATGGTAATCAGTGGGGAATCAAGATCCAAAGGTCAGGACCTGTGGAATGGAACAATGTTGTGTTTCATACCCTTCGGCTAGACCTGACATCCAGATGCTACTGATGGTAGTACTGGCAAAAAAAAAAAGTACATCTCTGTAGCCTATAATTTTTTGTTCATTTGTTAATGAAGTAAAATGATTACTATCTCTCATTTGCTGGTTGTACGAAGCCATCCGTCATAAATTTCACCGTAAACGTCCATTCAAGAAACCTTTAGTGAGAGGGAGGAAGGGTTTGCTCCAGAGATCTTTGAGTCAGAAACCCTGTGAGCAGGTGATAAAGGGAAATAAAATATGTTTAGCTGATCCCTGAGAGGTGCAGGAAACATGAAGTATTCATAATGTAACATGAATAGCAACAGCCTAACACAAGCAAATATTCAACCCAAGATGAAAAATAAACTAATAAAATAAATTTTCATACTGACCACGAGGGTTGGACACTGGCATTCAAGTAAGTGAGCTATGTAAGCGAGGTTGCACATAGTGAAGTCACCTAAAGCACAGATTAATAGTCCTGGAGTGAAGTGACTGTTGGTTTCTAGTATATGATTTCATTGAATTCAAGTGAAAGAAGAAGGTTGCACAATTGGTAGTTTATTAACTGGAGAAGTGCAAAATTTGTACCTCAGATGCAAATAAATAAATACACAAATAGAAATAGTGAGGACTATATCCAATTCAATGAACCCCACCCGTATCCCTTAAGAAGTCTCACCTACCACACTGAGCACATCATGGCATACAATTTACATAGGGCAATCATGTACATCTAATTTCTGTTTAGTGCTATAATATTTAATGCCCATTTTTATCCATCAGCATTTCTCATTCCAGTTCCTACATAATAAGAGAATAGGAAGCCCCAGTTATTTATAGATATGGATATTACATAATAAATCACATTAGCAGTAGTATAGAGCAGATTTGTTATAACTGTAGTACACAAAGCGTCACTTACCTGACCAAAACCTTTCTGGAAATTTAGAAATGTAGATCAGAAATGCCAATCCACTGATGGTGTACATTCCAAACACTCTTGGTAACAGAATCTGGTGATGGAAAATTAGATTGTTTGTCATTTGTTAAGGCAGAAAAAACCTAATTAAAGGGTTTGATTTATAGATCAGTGTAAAATGACCACAGTGTCTCCCAGTGGCTCTGAGTCTAAGGAAAACAAATCTCATATGATGGCCATCTCCTCACTGTCCCTTTTCCAGACTAATTCACCATCACCAGCAGTACTAAATAACATGGTGGTCATGAGACTGGATCAATGCTACTGTCCTGCAGTGTACACATCAATTACTACAAAACTGTACCCAACATCCTTCTGTCAATATTAACTCCATCCACAGAAAAATTAGTGGGGATCATCAGTGTGGATTTTGACATAACAGATCAACTACTGATCACATATTCTGCATTCACAAATTTCTTTAGAAAGAATGGGAATACCATGGAGCAATAAATCAGCCATGACTGCAAGAAGGCCGATGTCTTGGGGACAGAGGTTTTAATAACCTTCTCACTCCTTCTACTCATTAAATGAATGTTATGATAACAATAATATCAGAATTAACTTGTAAATACCTTTCATCACATAGTATTATAATAATTGTATTAATATCCAATAATTTTCGGTATCTTTCACTTATATGGTATTACTGTTTTATTGTGATTTATCATATCTAACTCTAAATAATAGATAATACACCATAGCTAATATAACTTTCTGCAGATACATTACAATCAGAATGTTGCCTATTTAGATATATCTTGAGATTAATTGTATTGTATATTACATCATTTATGATATTTGTAACCTTATTTCTGTATTGACAGGTTCCATATCTGACAGGTCACAACCCCTAAGGAACAAATGAATGCAAAATAAATTGAATTGAACTGAGCTTTGCATATCAAGAAAATGATTAGATTGCATCTATGCAACAGGATTCCACATATTGCTGTATCACAATTCATATGGTACAGCTGTACCTTAATCGGATGAGCATATGAGGTCACTTACTGCACTGCATTAACTTAAAGACACTGTGCATATTAAAATGTTAAGACTTCACCAAAATGTTAAAAACATTGAACACATATAGATGAATAGGTCATCACACATATCTACTGCATGGTGTAAAACTTATAAATGCCTAATGACAGCATTCACAGTTATGTTTTCTTGGGTCCTGAAAACATTGATGTCATACAGCACATCATGTTGCAACATTTTATTTATTCTACCACAATGCTCAGGCCTGTATGTGGAAAATTTGTTTGTGTGCACAGGCTTCATTGTTGTAAATTTTCCAATTATAAAGTTTCACAGGATGAAGAAAGCAGCAAGTTTAGAGCATGTTGAATCCAAATTGTACCAAATCTTACATAAATCAGATGAAAAATATAGAAAATATGGGAAAAATTCCATTAAAAACCTTAAGTAAAATGTAGCTGTCACTGAACCTCTTTTCATAAAACTCATAACTACTCAAGAGCATTATGTTGATATCTACCATACTGAATTTCACCCAAATCAGTCAAAAATGTGGAAGTATAGGTAGAAATTCATTTATGCCGTGAAATAAATTAAGTTAATTTTCAAGAAACCCATGCTTGCTCAGTGACACCCCCCCAAAAAAAGAATCCTGTACTGAACATCATGAAAATTTGACAAATGGCTTAGTTACTAATACTGGGTCAAAGACCGATGGATGAGTAAACATAAACATGGTCACCATGTAAGTCCTTTTCCTGCATTTGTAAATAATGCCTAATAGCAGTAATGAAGCAGTTTGGCTCACCTGAACCACAGGATTTTCCATGCCCCCCATGGTGTATGTCCAGTGGAATGTAGGAACAACGCCATAAACAGCCCAAATCAGGAATACAATCATCTTCGTGTTGGCATCAATTTTTAGTTTTGGAATTTGCAATACCATAGCAAATGCAAAAATGAGGAAAACTGTAATGAGGTAGAACATCTGCCACTCCTGTAATTAAACCATAACGGTATTATAATCTTAAATATTTATGCCCACAAGCAAGAAAATTTAAAATATTCTGGCTATATTTTTGTACAAAATGTTAAATAATCTAGGGGCCAGGAAATCTCAGGCAGTAAAGTTTCTGGCTGCAGATGGAATGACTAGGCTTCGATTCCTTGCAGAAGCAGAGAGTCATCCTCTTTGACATTTGGTTCAGACTGACTTAGGAACCTTACATAATGTGTCCTGATGATCCTCCCTCTTGGAGAACAGCAGGCAGATCACAGAACTGACCATTGATATCCATCTCATGTAAAGTACTATAATGTCTGAAGCTTTATATGTGTGTTCCCTAATTTACTTCATGGTATTATACTTGGTAACAGGACAACCTTACCTTTTGTGTTACACTTTTAATGGTGCAGTGAAGGGAAATATTATGACATAGTATGCACGTGTGTTTATGTGCACACATGTGTTCATGGTTCAACTGGGTGCAATTTATTTTTGTTCAAGTTTTTACATAGTTAACAGTGGTGTAAAATAACAGGCTTTTACTAAAGAGATGTACAAAAGAATGAATTTAAATGGTATTTAACAAATTTAAAGTCATGAAAAGACTTACAAGAAAAAAGCCTCTTATCTTTTCACTTTCAATAATATGTTAATTATCTTTAGTAATAATGGAATGTAAATATTCTTGCTCTCTTAAATCGAGTGGGCATTATATGGGTCAAATACTGCATAACATTTTCAGCTTGAATTTTTCAGTTTGTTCTTAAAATCTAGAACATTAGTGTTAATAAGCTATTAAATTTTGCATCAGGTTTTAAACATTAGAATGTATTGATTGTCATGAGATTATTTCCTTTTCTTTAAGTCATTATGATGTGTAAAATTATTATTTCATATTTGGGCATAGTAAATTCTTAAGAAAAAACAGCTGCCATTTGGAAAAAAAAAAACTTGCAAACATCAGTTTTTTAATTTCTAGTCACCAAAATGATACATCATATAGAATCAAACTGGAAGGTTTGATTTTTCCATACTAAACCAGAATTATATGTGACATTGTGATAGATCATGTGTAGATTCTAATTCTGACATAGCAGCAGCAGCAGCACGGTTGTTTTGCTGGTTGATTCTTTGTTTTGTTAAAGGTGGTTTGTTACTAATATATTGACTCTTTTCTTCCACCCATCCACTGTGCTTAAGAAGTTAAACTTCTGCAGTGTAAATCTAAGTATGAAATCACTAGAGAAACATTTTAAACTTGATATTGAAAGAATGCTTGAACAAGTGAGTATATGTAAGTAGCAAAGTAGAATTCCATGTACCCTATTTTGCTATCATTTGCAATTCTGTGATTATATTTTTATTTAGCCAGTAACATGATAAAATAAGTTTCTAAGTTCCAGTTTCTGAAATGTTACACTGAAGGTGATGACAGTAGTAGTTAAAATCCCAAAGTAAAGACAAAACCTAAAGTGAGATATTAATATTTTAAAATTTGAGTCTTCTGGAATGTGACACTTTCTCCTTGGGCACGTGGCTTGCAACATTTCAGAGGATCTTTATTCTTCTTGAACTGCTTGATGCTGAAGATGAAACCAATACAACCCTTTGACATGTTGGGGAGCTCCAACAACATGGCATCACATACCAGAATACTTGAATCTTCAGCAACACCACAGTGGGAACCTCAATTCTCACACATTCCAGTTTACCCATGTACTGAATAAAAGTAAGTAAGCAATAAAAGTCAACCACAACACATGCATCTAATTTCAACAGCAGTGGGCACTCTAATACTGGCAAGAGTGCACAGTAAATTCATGACACCTTTAGGTGTTGGTTCAGACTACAGAAAGAAAAGGAAAAGTTACATTTATATTAGATGAGTGAGCAGATACATTAAAGATGTTTTACTGTAGGGCATGCATATTTCATTCATTTCAACCCACTGCATTTTCTTAACCCTAATCTCCAGGAGGAAAAGCACCCTGGTTTGAAGATGTGACTAGACCTTTTACAAACACATTCCATAACATTCAGTATGTAAAAATATGATCAGTCTAGGCATGTTGTGACATACAATTCTTTGTAACACATTCCATAACTCTAAATGTATTCACACTAACTAGATTTCATCAGAATATCCCTAAAGCCCAGCCATTCTTCCCAAAACACAAGTTTTGTTTAGAGTTGTATTTTTTAATAAACCTTCATATGTTGACATTTTTGTAAGAATACTTATTTTAACTACATTTATGTCATGGAAGGAAGTTCCATGGACAGTAAGAATTATGGTCAACAAGGCTTCTCCTTCCTATCATTTCTATCACCACTCTCTGACCCACCAGTATGTCACCAGCCAGAAGTGCCTGTTCTAGCAAATGTTATTATTAACAACTTTCATGTAAATACAATGGCCACTGTATGATATTTAGTTCTATGAGGGAGAGTCACATGATAACCTTAAAAGTCCGATAAAAATTCGACCCACAGCTCAATTGTCTTGCAAGGTTCAACAATAACACTCATGGTTTGAAGAGTGACTGACAGGTGGCAGTATGACACTACATAGAAAAATGAAGTCATTGTGTACCTTTGGTGTTCAGTAAATTACAAGATAAAACATATTTCAGGTTTTAATTTGACTCACTCTCGTAATTACCTATAAGATTAAAAAATTATTTAGAGCAAATGTGAGTGCACACTCCCTCTTCCTCATACACAAAATAAGAAAGTTACATGACTGAGTGTTCCACACTGTCATTTTTTTTCCACAGCATCCAGATCAAATCCAGGGTTAATTTTGCCTCTCTTTGTTGTGGCACATTTTCCAGGGTAAAGGAGCCAGGCCCTGAAGTTGACTATTCACTACCATCTAGCACCAAGGTTAAGAATAAATGGAACTATAGCTGCATTCCCTCATGTGTCTTCAAGGCATGCACAGGGACAGCTCTGCCTGTCACCACACAATATCAGCAAAATAAAACAATTAGGCATTTTCTCCTTAGCTTCTGCAGGATCATGATGGAATACATATTTGTGAAACATTAGTAAAAATGATAATAAAATGTCTTTGCTAGAAGAAAGACATTAACATCAACTGCAGCTGTCCACAGATGCCAACTTAAATTTTCTTCAACAGTAATCTTGTCACATTTCAGAGCTCAGAGAGTATGATGAAGCAGAATACATAAGAATTCATACAACTAACTCCATGGAGCACAGAACCTCTTGAGAAACTAACTGTAACATGGCCAATTATAAAATTTCACACCTTGTACAAAACCTAGTACTTTTCTACCCTATTCAAAAAAGCCTCCCATTCATCTGGTCTACACACACATCACCAACAGCTGACATGTAAGTATAACAAACACAAGCCTCATTACATTTTACAGTAACCTGAATATGACCTATACAGGTCGAAACATGTCATACTAGGCCATCATTTATTGTTAAAATTATTATGTTTAGATGTAATAATAATAATAATATTAATATACAATAAAGTTTTTTGTGCAGATAAGGAACCATTACCTCTATTAAACACCTCATCATGTAGCACAACAGGAATGAAACAATAAAGTCTATAATAATATTAGTCAAGGAATATAAATTATGCAACCCTTTATTACATTCATACAATTTTCTCTAGCCTCCTGCTGCATCTTCTGCTTATATTGAAATACTGGCTTTAGCATCCTGTATATGAACGCAGTCAATCTGTGTCCTTCCTTTGGAGTGAAAGATAAAGTTTCAGGTACACAGTAAACAACAGGTGAAATTATAGTTCTGTATATTTTAATCTTTGAATATTTAGGTTCTAAGAGATTGGAAGACTCACCTAAGTACCTTAGAATAAAACATTACTGTACTTACCTTGTCACACCAGAAGGCATAGTATATTCCAGACATGTAAATTGCTAGTAGGCTCAGTGCAATACCAAACAGGTCGAATGACAGAAAGCATGTGAATGCCCTTTCAGATCGACAAGAAAATGTGTGGTACATGGAGGATAAAATCATGCATGCCTGAAACAGACCAAATTGTGTACAGGTTCAAGCGCACCTTCGTCTTCCCTTTTGTTAAACGGTACAGGTAATAAAGATGAAATAGTCTGTGAAAGATGTTGTGATCATGAATTTCAACTTAAGGAAGAATTGAATGAACTCAGTTCAGCACAAATGATTATAGATATATTGCAAAAGGAGCTACTCTTGTCTAAGACCATAACAACCATGTGTACAGAAGACCAGCTTTCTACAAAGGAACCCGGCAATAAACATACAACAGATGTCTGGAACTCTCCAGCACCTATGAAAAATACCAACACATTGTAGAATTGTGTCTTACCCACATGGGCCGATATTGCAGTGTCTACTCACACCATACTGATTGTAAACCGTTACATTTCACCTAATCACAAAGGAGCAACCACTAACCATTATGAAGCTCAGAAGGTCTTCACACAAAAACCTCACGAGACAAAGAATCCTCAAGTAAAAGGTAACAAAATCATAACGATAGTTAATGGTATTCCCGAC
>Ga0123353_10004580_pt1 | contig 17833 bp, 16 predicted proteins | sample TergutLab28metaG_3_FD_92763 | JGI IMG/M metagenome (GOLD analysis project Ga0123353, IMG submission 92763) | Labiotermes labralis P3 segment gut microbial communities from Petit-Saut dam, French Guiana - Lab288 P3 | ecosystem: Host-associated > Arthropoda: Insects > Digestive system > Gut ... | reverse complement strand
CATCTCTATTATTACTGTTTTTGTAACGCCGTTTTTTGTTTGTATTTCAGCGGAAAAATCTTTGCGGTAGAGCGTAAGCGCGCCGGTGTCGTCATCAATCTTAGTGCGCTCCTGAACTCTTGCCTCAAGAGATATTATCTTGCAGTCCAGTATCGTGCCGATAAGAAATTTCGCGATTTTATTGTTTTCCAAAAGACGCTTAAAAACAGCGTCATATATTGGATTGGCGATTACAACGCTTTCTCCTGACATATTTTCCCCCTTATTTCTATAACATAAAATACGTTATCGCCCGGGGTAACTTTGAGATTTTGTGTGTTTTCGTCTCACGAAAACAAAACGTGCCAAATATCCATTGGGGAGGGCCTTCACCCGACCGCATTAAAATCTCGGTAGGTGGGAGTAGGTGGGGCGGAGTTGCATAAATTGCGTTAATTCGCAAGAATGGTCAGTAAGGCAAAAAACGCAACTCTGCACCCTGCTATTAAAGCAGTTCAGCCGGCAGAGGCGGTAATGGTCAAGTTGTAATTGTGGTTACATAAGAAGTGGTAGAATAGTCAGATACATTGACATACTATAAAATTGGAGTGAACAAATGGTTTTCTACGAAAAAGTAGTAAAACTATACAAGCTCGAACAGATAACCGATTCAGTGATATTCAAAAACTCAATGGACTAATTTCAATTTTTCATCTTGCCCATCCGCAAATTCCGCAGTAAAAATCAACAAAGCTGTTGCGGGAAATGAAATTATAGTTTATATTATTAGCTTGCACCTCTTGTACTTTTCTTGTTTCAAAATTCTCATTTTCAATATTTCTCTATTTCCGATTTCGTTTTTGTAATTCCAGTTTCGTTGGTTTTCACATATAATCTCTCAATATTCTCAATTTTATAAAGCAAATGAGCATAAATAACCTTATCGGGAGAATTGAATATGGACGGTGATTTAATTGTTTTTCAGGGTCGTAAAATCAGGCGGACATTTCACAATGAAGAGTGGTGGTTTTCGGTTGAAGATGTTGCGTTGGCATTAGTAGATACAGTTAATGTCAAAGATTATATCAATAAAATGCGTAGGCGTGATGTGGCACTTTCCGAAGGGTATGGACAAAGAGCTTCTGCCTTGGATGATAGAACATCGAAGGGAGCTGCATAATTTATTATTGGGGGGCGGACTTGCTTTTTAAAAAACCTCTCCCGGCTTCATGTTTGCGTTGCTATTTCGGGGTAACAAAACTTAATTTAACTATGTAGTCAGATCACCGGTGCTAATCAGCCGGATAGAATCATAAAAGGAAGGGGTTATGATTATGGTAGATTGCGAGCAGTTAAAAAAAGATACTATTACAGAATTGGAGATAGTGTTTAGCCATCCGGCGTCAAGAGCGGCCAGGCGCAGGCAGCTGTCTAATACTGCCGATGAGACTGATTACGATGCTTGGGAAGATGGTATTAGGCGTGCTTTGGTTGCAAATGGTGAGGTAGTTAGGAAGTGGGCTGCTCATGGAGAGTGAGTTACTGTTTGATGATGCTAAAGTGTTTGCTACTGCCCGCACGCTTGCGAACGGTTATTGTGAGTTTATGAATTATTTTAAGCAGGATGCGAGATGTTACAGGTTAGAACCTACAACTATCAGCGATGTGGTTGAGCGGTATTGGCGTGATGTTGATCGTCTGCATCGTTATCATTCGATGAAGCGTATTGACAGGCACAAGATAGCCGGTTACCTCACCTACTGGATAAGCAAGCTGCGTCCGATTGCTGTTATAAAAAGTTGTGCGGATATAGATAATGCTGATATTTCGACATATATTAACGAGTTATATGCCATTTTCGTAGCTCTTGGCCGTCTCTGCGAAACAAAACAAGGCAAAGAGCCTGTCGTCAAAAGTAGTTTACTTAATACACTTTTGTACAATTTGCGCTATCGCCCTGTAACCGGCGATATGCTTTCAATGGTGTATTTTCAGATAGAAGAAACCTCGCGAAACTAAGGCGGGCCGTGCCCCGCCAGCCAAGCGAAGTCGCGGTGGTTAGGAGAACAAATGGTTTTCTACGAAAAAGTAATAAAACTCTACAAACTCGAACTGTTATCCTTCTTCGGCGAATGATCCACCTCAGGAATAATAAACGAACCGACTAAATAAGTAATAACCCCCGGCCAAATCCCTGTAACGACAGTGATAAAAACCGCACCAAGGCGTACCCAAATCGGATCTATTTTAAACTTATCGGCAAACCCTGCGCAAATTCCGGTTATCATCTTGCCATCTCTTAATCTGTAAATGCCCATCTGTCAACCTCCCGTTTTTATAATGAATTCTAACTATAGATCACACGATTGCAGTGTCTTCAATAATATAAATCTTCTCTTCTATGTTTTAAAAGCGGCAGCCTCTCACGAGTCTCTTTTAACTGTGCCGGATCAAGATCCGCATATATAATCTCCTCACCCTCAAGAGCCTCCGCAAGTACCTCTCCCCAAGGTGATATTATTATTGAATGACCATAAGCCTGATACGCAGACTCCATATTTCTACCCTGCGAAATCCCAGCCAAAAAAATCTGGTTGTCCACAGCCCTAATCCGAGTTAACATATTCCAGTGCGCAGGGCCGCTCACTTGATTAAAAACCGAAGGCACGAGAACAAGCTCGGCGCCGCTTAAGATAAGTTTTCTGAAAAGCTCAGGGAAACGGATATCGTAACAAACTGCAATCCCTATATTGCCAAGAGGTGTATCCGCACTGGATATGTGATCACCGTGTGTAAATACTGCCGACTCCCTTATATCAAGTCCTCCGTAAGAGACGTCAAACAGGTGATTTTTCTGATATGACAGCAAAATCTTCCCATCAGGCCCATATAAAAAAGCGCTGTTCCCAAGTTTGCGATCACCCAAAGAGGTCACAAATGTACCTGTGCACAGGTGAATTTTTAATCTTTTTGATATAGCAGAAAACTCTTCATGCACCTGTTCACTGAATGATACCAGCTCTTTAAGTTTTGAGAGTTCGAATGGATGATAGAACATCTCCGGCAATGCGATTAAATCGGCGCCGCCGTTAATCGCGGCCTCCTCAATAAGTTCCAATGCGCGTTCAATATTTTTTGCAGCATTGAAAGAAGGTACATTCTGAATAAGCGCGAGTTTTATCTTCGTCATTAATATGTGTCCATAAATTGAGAATGAACCATTGCTTAGCGGCACAGTGTAAACGCGTGCCGTGATTCAATATATCAATATAAATTATTTCCGTAAAATATGAGTTAAAAAATAGAACTAACTTTTATGGTACGCTCTTTGCAGTTATTTAAGCGCTGAAAGATCAATTCTTAAAAAGAATCTATCAGCGTATATAAACGTACATGGGCGTGATGAAATTACAAATTAAAAAAGAGTTTGTGCTTACAATTGCCGCTATATTTGCAATAAGCGCGTGCATACTTAACATATTGTCTCCATTAAGAGAAGCTATTGAACTGATGTTCATAGCTCTTGTATGGACGATTTTTATCTTTACCGCCAATTCCATAAGAGACTTAAAATCCGCTCAGGAACAGGAACACTGCGCGCGTATGCAGGCGGAAAAACGTACTAAAGAGCTTGAAGCGCTGCGTCTTAATATCTCCGATATGCTCTCCGAACACGATTTATCAAAACTATTAGATGCGATTTTGTCAAAAGCCGCGCTGCTTCTTGACGCGGCCGCCGGCGAGCTTGCTCTTGTTAATCGTCAAAATAGAAAAATTGAGATAAAAGCTCTGCTTAATATCGCTCCCGAGAGGCTTGGAAGCGCAACCGCTTTCGGCGACGGCATTTTGGGAAAAGTCGCGCAGAACCGCATTCCTGTTACCGTTCACAGACGCGACTTTGAGGCTAGCCCCATTTACGCATACCCTTTTCATCAATGGAACAGTATTATCGCAATACCGCTTGAGGCAGCCGGTAAACTTTACGGCGTACTCTCTTTGGCCGAGAAAAACAGAGATCACAAGTTCTGCAAAGCGGATATCGAGCTTTTGACCATGTTCGCCCAGCACGCGGCGATGTCTGTACGCACGGTGCTGCTTTTAGAAAAAGCACAGCATCAGGCGCAAACCGATTCTCTGACGGGGCTTTATAATCACCGCCGCTTCTTTGAAATGGCGGAGGCAGAGATACAGCGATCAACAAAACAGCAGCAAAGCCTCTGCGCTATGATGTTTGATATTGATTTCTTTAAACAGGTAAACGATACTTTCGGCCACTCCACAGGAGATCAGGTGCTAACTTCCATTGCGGCGCTGTGCCGTCAAATATTTCGCGAAAGCGACATCGTAGGACGCTACGGCGGTGAGGAGTTTGCGGTACTTTTACCAGAAACAGATATAGAAACCGCCAAAGAAGCCGCGGAACGCATACGCAGAGGCGTTGAGGAGATGCGCTTCGCTACCGATAAAGGCGCTTTTTCAATCTCCATAAGCGCGGGGATCGCCTCCCTTAGCGCCTCCAACCCAACACTCGGAGAGCTCCTGCACCGCGCCGATGAAGCGCTTTACGAAGCGAAACATAACGGGCGCAATAAAATTTGTGTTTGGAAAGCGCAGAGTTTGGAACTCAGAACATAATGAACGGTCTCTCCGCACAGGAAGCGCAGACGCGCTTGGAAAAATACGGATTCAATGAGATCATCGCGAAGAAAACAAACCCCGTTTTCGCATTTATTAAGCTATTTTGGGAACCTACCGCGTGGATGCTTGAAGTTATCATCGTCATCTCATTTATACTGCGCAGAACTGGGGATGCTTATGTTGTTATCGGGCTTTTGGTTTTAAACGCCGCAGTAACATTTGTACAAAACCGCAGTTCACAAAAAGCTGTGGATACGTTAAAACAAAAATTACAGATAAAAGTGAGAGTTCTGCGTGATGGAGAGTGGAACTTGACAGCTTCGCGCCTGCTTGTTCCCGGTGATATAATTCGTCTGCGCATGGGTGATTTTGTTCCCGCGGATGTTAAGATATGTGACGGTGAATTAGAGCTGAATCAATCGGCGCTTACAGGTGAATCACAAAACGTACTCAAAAAAGCAGGCGCGGATGTTTACTCCGGCTCTGTTACGGCCCGCGGTGAAGCTACCGCGGAAGTTATATCAACAGGGACAAAAACTTATTATGGCAAAACGATACAGCTTGTAAAAACAGCCAAACATAAATCTCACGCGGATGAAGTGATCTTCAAATTGCTTAAGTGGATTATCACCGCAGTATCATCGTTATTGGTCTTAGCTCTTATCATCACATACATAAGAGGTGAAAGCCTCCTTGCGGCGCTTCCTTTAATGCTTGTACTTTTGATGGGCGCCGTTCCTGTGGCGGTTCAGGCGATGTTTTCCGTAAGCATGGCTCTCGGCGCCAAAGAGCTTGTGAAAAAAGGGGTTTTAGTAACCCGCCTCAACGCTCCAAACGACGCGGCAAGCATGGATGTGCTTTGTGCGGATAAAACAGGTACGTTGACAGAGAATAAACTGTCAATCGTAGATATAGAACCCGCGGAGGATTTTACAGCCGAAGACGCCGCGCGCTTCGGCGCTATGGCTTCTGTGGAATCTGATCAGGATAATATTGACATCGCGTTTATAAAATATGTCAACAGTAAAAATCTTATCACCGACGAATTTATACAAAAAGAGTTTATCCCCTTTAGCCCCAAAACCCGCAGAACAGAAGCGCTCGTCACTTTAAACGGAATTGATCTTACTGTTTACAAGGGCGCATTTGAAACCTTATCCAAAGAGTGCCGCATGGACAAGGCGGCAACAGAAAAGTGGAATGACGTTGTTGACAATAACGCACATCATGGTTATCGTTCAATAGCTGTCTGTATGTCAAAAGATAACAAAAATATGGTTTTCGCAGGGATTGCGGCGCTTCACGATCCGCCCGCCGCAGATTCAAGGGAGTTAGTTGACAAACTCAAGCAAATGGGCGTATCCGTAACTATGCTTACAGGCGACGCTATTGCCGTGGCCAAAGAGATAGGAGATGAGGTCGGCATAGGTGATAAGTTTATAAACGCAGCACAGATGGATACTATTAAGAACTTGGGTGATGAACTATTTCATAAAAGCGGAGTAGCTCAAGTCTATCCTGAAGATAAATACAAAATTGTAAAAGCGCTGCAATCACAAGGTCATATTACCGGAATGACAGGCGATGGGGTCAACGACGCTCCAGCCCTCAAACAGGCAGAAGTTGGAATCGCCGTAAGCAGCGCCACAGACGCGGCAAAAGCCGCGGCAAGCATCGTACTTACAGAAAGCGGACTCTCAGGGATTGTAGCCCCTATTCAAGTTGGGCGCCAAATGTTTGAACGCATCAACACATGGATGCTTGTAAAACTTAAGGGTACGGTGATGAAAACTATTTTTGTGGTGTTTCTATTTCTTATCACCGGAAAATTTGTAGTTACCGCTACGGCTATGCTTGTCATCATGTTTATGACGGATTTTGTAAAGATATCGCTTGCGACAGACAACGCGAGGGGCGCGCAAAGTCCCGACAAATGGCGCATCGGGCGGCTTGCGTTTATAGGCGCGGTTCTTGGCGCCGTCATGACAGTTTTAGCTCTTATACTTTTCTATATCGGATGGCGTAACTTTGGAGTCAATACTAATGACGGACTTTTGAATACATTCAGTTTTCAGATTCTTCTATACTACATTCAGCTATCGGTATTTATCGTACGCGAAAAGGGACACTTTTGGCAATCTGCACCAAGTAAAACGCTCTTTTGGATAATTTTCGCGGATATCGCTCTTGGGCTTATCATTCCTACTGTCGGGTTATTAGGATTTACCCCCATGCCGCTCAAATATACGCTGTTTATTTTCGCGTATATATTTATCAGCATTTTTACAGTTACCGATTATGTGAAGTACCTTTTGTTTAAGAGATTTCCCGCATAATACTATTACTTCGGTCAAACTTTTCTCTCCAATTTCTCAATTTTCTCAGACAGCGCTTTTATTTTATTATCCATCTTTGTAAATTCAGATCTAAGAAACTTCACGAGCGCGGCGTCACGTTCCGCCTGACGGCGGTCTTCGGCTTTTTGCGCTTTAGCGTTTTTACGGGAATCGTTTTCGCTCTCATCCTCCAATACTTTAACACGCTCTTCAACTATTGGCTGGGGCGGCAAGCCGCCATCGTCAACATTATCAATAGCAATAGATGATTTCTTAACTTTTGCTTGAGGAGATTCTTTTGAGGATGATTCTTTTAGAATCTCAGGGATAGAATTTTTTACAGAATTATCATCACTGACATTCGAGGATGAGCCGATATTGCGTTTGTCTAAAGCGGACTCTTTTAGTGATGGGATATTCATAAACTGTTTACAGGCAGGAATTGAGGCAGAAGTTTGAGAGGCGCTTTTTTCACCGGCAAAATCTTCATTTGCAGAATCTTCCATAAAGAAGCGTCCGTCGGGAATATTATAATAGTAGGTTGTGCGGGTTTTCATCTTGTAAATTACGTATGCGATCGCTGCCGCAGCGGATAGAATAAGCAGAAGTATAAACAGATGGAATATCGATTTCAAAAGTACAGAACCCTTTTTAGTTCTTTTCACATTGTCATTATCTGAAAAACCGGCTGAGGTTTCAACTGATACCGGCGTTGTTTCAACCGCAGCTGCTTTTGAGGCGCTGTCCGCGGCGGAGTCCGGCAAAACGGTCTGACGCGGAGTTTGCCTTGTGACAAGCGGCTTTGCGGTGCGGATAGTTAGATTTTCTACGCCTTTTACCGCAAGGGGCGTTTCGTTATAATCAGCTTCGTCCCACTCGTGCTGAAAAAACGCGGCGCCGTTATGGGCTAATTGAAAAGGGGCGATATCCTCAATAAGCGCGATATGTGTTGTAAGGTCAATTCTTGCCGCAGCCGCGCCGGAAAAATGAGATCTATCCGGCCCTGTTAAAAGCGGCCAAGCGTAAAAGAGCGAAACAGCGCCCGAAGAGTCTGTACTGGAACTGTAATAAGGCGCTCTTGAAATTGTAAGAGCCTGCAACCATCTTTGACCCGCAAGAGAGCGCGGAGGCGCGGGCGGCGAGTCGGCAGTTATATCATTAACTGTGAACCCGCCGCTATTTGTACGAAGGACTCTTTTAACAGCAGAGTGTTCGCGCATAAACTCATCAATTGCTCTATTAGCAGCATCAAGATTAGGCGCCCCAAGAACCGAGGATTGTATAAGGGTATTGATCTGCGCCTCAAGCAACTGAAACTCCCTCAATATGCGCTGAGCAGGATCAGCGTTTTGCTGAGCGTCAATAGTTTGAGGTATCAACAATAAAGTTGTGATTAAAATTGTTAAAACTGTAACGATATTTTTCATGAAAGAGGAGTCTCCTTGATTTGGGATATACATCATACATAAATATAGTGAATCGCTGATCGATTTAACCGATTTTCTCAACAATTTATCATTTTTGGGATTTTTTTTGATTTCAATTTTTGGCACGGCATTTGTTTTCATTGATATATGTGTGGTGTCTGCTATAGCCGCCTTATTTATTAATAAGGTGATCTGACAGACGCACACGCTTTTTGTATTTCTCACAGGAGGAACTTATGAGACACTTAAATGCGCTTGACTGGATAGCTCTTATTATTCTTATTATTGGGGGTTTGAACCTTGGGCTTATGGGTTTTTTTGGATTTGACCTTGTAGCGGCGGTTTTTGGTACCATGTCATTTTTGACAAGAGTGGTATACGCTCTTATTGGTATCAGTGCGCTCTATACGATTGTAATCTCCCCGGCTTTAGCCCGAAGGAGTTCTACAGAATCCCGCGGACAGAGAGCTGCGCAGAATCCCGTATAATGAGTGTATTGTAATGGGATAAGAGTGTCTGAATCAGGATGCTCAGGATTAAAGGATTTGCAGGATTAGAGAATAGAGAATCTCCTACTTTCTTTAATCCTGTTCATCCTAAAATCCTGTCTCCTGATTCAGACCTGTTTTCACTGCATCGACCGCAAAAACGCGCCGTCATTACGCCAGTTTGGAGTGATCTTTATATGCACGGTAAGCGTAACTCTCGTTTCAACCAATGCCTCAATCTCTTTGCGGGCGTCTTTTTTTATCTTCTCTATCAGACTCCCGCGCTTACCTATAACTATTGCCTTTTGTCCATCAGTTTCAACATGTATTGATGCTATTATTTTGTGGCCGGTATCAGTTTCTTTATAAGATTCAATCTCTACGAAAACAGCGTGCGGAACCTCTTCGCGGGTGTTTAGGATAACCTGCTTGCGGATAATCTCCGCCGCGAGAGTGCGCATATTAGCATCTGTCAATGAGTCATCGTCAAAAAACTTGGGGCCCTCTTTAATAAAAGTGGATGCCGCGTCTAGAAAAACTTTTTTTGACTTTGGATCAACCGCGGATATTTTTATTTGAGGATAGTTTTTGAATTCTGGAAATCGTGACAAAAAAGAGTTGATCTTGCTGTCAGGATCAGAACAGCGGTCTGCTTTGTTAAATACAATAAGTACAGAAGCGCCCGCGCCTGCTATCGCCGAGGCGCAAACACTCTCCTCATCGCCAAACTCCCGCGACAGATCGACCATATAGCAAATTAAATCAACATCAGCGCTAAGCGCGCTTGTCGCTTCTGTGAGCATTTGCTCATTAAACGTATGTTTACCTTTGTGGATTCCCGGTGTATCAATAAATACAAGCTGCATCTCTTCTGTTGTGTAGATACCTCTGATATTACGCCTTGTAGTTTGAGGCAGGCTTGTTACTATGGATATCTGCTCCTGCAATACGGTATTCATAAGCGTAGACTTTCCGCTGTTTGGCCGTCCGGCAAGAGCGATAAATGCAGATTTGAAAGATTGTGAATTATTATCGACGTACATGTTCCTGTTTTTTCCGCGTGCTGAAAGTACGCTCGCGCCGTGTTTTTGGCGCGTCTCTATAGCCCCGGATTTTAACCCGGGGTTTGATGTTTAATTATACACCGGCCTTCTCAGCAGAATCCATCGTTTGCTGAATAAGAGTCGAGATCGTCATCGGTCCCACACCGCCGGGCACCGGCGTATACGCGCCTGCTTTTTGTGACGCAGCTGTCAATTCAACATCACCAACATTTCCCGGGTGATATCCCGCGTCAACCACCACTGCCCCATCCTTAATCCATTCACCTTTTATAAACTGCGGTTTACCTACGGCAGCAACAACGATATCCGCATCCTTTACAAATTCTTGAAGATTTTTTGTCCTCGAATGACAGATGGTTACTGTCGCATTTTTATTGAGCAGCATCAAAGCCATCGGTTTTCCAAGGATTGGACTTCTGCCGACTACTACGGCGTGCTTACCATCAAGTTCAATTTTATAATGATGAAGAAGCTTCATAATCCCCGCAGGCGTAGCGCTGCCGTAAGCCACGCACCCCATTGACATGCGGCCAAAACCCAAACATGTTACTCCATCAACATCCTTCTCTAATGAGATTGCTTCAAACGCGGCGCGTTCATCTACTTGACGGGGAACCGGATGCTGAAGCAGAATACCATCTATTGCCGGATCGTTATTGAGTGATTTTATTTTTTGAAGAAGCTCTTCAGTAGTAGTCTGCTGCCCCATCTCAATTTTAAGCGACAACATACCTACGCGGGCGCAGGCGCTGCCTTTCATTTTAACGTATGTTGCTGACGCAGGATCATCCCCCACAAGAATGGTAGCGAGCTGCGGAACCCTGCCTGTTTTGCTCTTAAACTGCTCAACTCTTTTGCAAAGTTCTTCTTCGGTGCTCTTTGCGAGCGCTTTTCCATCTAGTATGACAGCCATTATGGAAGACTCCTCTTAATATCAACCGTGAATGATAGTTTAAAAAAATAAATTTTGGTATGGGCGAGATGGAAATCCTTCACTGCCTCAGATCAATACAGAACATTCTTTTAGAATCCCGTAAAAGCAACCTGCCCGACACAAGCGCCATAGGCCCCCATGCGTCTATGCCGTCCATTATTTTTACAGATGATAATTTTTCAAATCTTCTGTTTGAGACAGCTGCAATTGTAAGCACTCCGTCGTCACTCAAAATAAAAAACTTGTTATCGGCCATAATAAACGGACCAAGCCCAAACCTGTTCTCAGGCCCGCTTGTCCATTTAAAAGAAGCCACATCTTTTGGGTCAACACAAACAAACTGCTCTCTATTTGTACCGGCGTCTTTTGGAAGGACAGCGTACAAATGTCCTTTATAGTAAATTGGCGTCTGCTGCTCTGAAGCTATCGCTTCTCTTGGTGTGTGACGTTCTACTGTTGATATAGAGAAATTTCCATCATTATGACTAACCTGAAGCACAATACTGCCCCCGCCGTATCCGGCAGTCATAAAGATACGCCCGTCATCAAATATCACTGGCGACGGAGCAACAACAGACCAGTTGAAATCACTTGTCTCAAACAGTATGCTGCCGCGGTCATCCCCATCCGCCGCAACGCCGGCAATACCGCCCACTGCGCAGTAAACATATATCGAACGTCCGCCAAAATTCATCGGCATAACTGACGAATGAGACATCTTCCAACCATGTTTGTTAGGAGTCTCCCAAAGTATTCCGCCTGTCATCTTGTGGACTCCGATCAAAAGCGCCTTACTTCCTGCAGGAGCGATCACTGCGACAGTATCATCAATAAGAGGACACTGCCCTGTGTACCAAAGAGGTTCTTCTGTGCCGTATTCATTTACAAGATCAATACCCCAAAGTAAATCACCTGTTATCGCATGAGCCGCCATAACGTGGCAGCGCGGGCCGATCGTTACTACAGCGCTGTCTGTGACAGCCGGAACGGTGCGCGACATGCCGTGATTGCGTCTTACCCTGTTACTGTATGACCGGCGCCAAATCTCTTTGCCGTCATCCAAAGAAAATACACGCAGTGCGTCTTCCGATTTCTCTTCGTCATAGTCAAGCAGATATACCCGCCCGTTATGAACCGCAGGCGCGGCGTGCCCTTCGCCTAAATCAATCGACCATAGTATCTTAGGCTGCGAACCATCCGCAAAATCCCGCAGCGGAGTTTTGTCAAGACTGATATTATCAAATTGACTTCCGCGAAAACGCGGCCATGAACCGCTTGCTGATGAAGGTACACCGTCATACTCAAAAAAGAACTCGCCTATATTTGAAGATGCGACGTTTTGAGCCGCAGCAGATTGTGCAGGTTCACCGCACTCCCCGGGAATCCGTTCTGTTATTTGGAAAGGTGGTTTGTGTGTAAACCACCAGCCCAAAATAATTAGCCAAAAAACGGCGCTAAGCGCAAACGAAAATTTAAACCACTTCATTAATTACCTGTTCTTTATATCATACGCATACAAATTATCCGCGTGACGAAGATAAAGAACTCCATTGCTCACAACCGGATGCGCCCAAAAAGCGCCTCTGCCGCCGGAGGGTACTTTAAATGAACTTACAAGATCGAATTTTTCAGGCGTGGCTCTTACTAAGCTCATTGTTCCCTCTTCATCATAGAAATAGAGCATACCCTCGGCAAATGTCACCGAACCTTTTCCTCTTGGATTATTCCACATCTGCTTGCCTGTTTTAAAATCAAGACAGAACCAGCCCTTGCTGTCGTGGCCTGAGCCGTAAAGGTATCCGTTGTGAAGTATAACGCCGCCGTGATGATTGTCTAAAAGCTTTGTGTCATAAACTTTTTGCGCGGTGACTCCGCCGGCTTTGGCAGTGAGTTTTATAAGGATAGAACCTGTACCGTAGCCGGTTGTCGCAAACACGTGGCCGTCATGATATGTTATGTCTGTACAGTTGTTATTGGTTCTGTTATTGAGCGGTACTGTCCACAGGAGTTTACCGGTTTTGGAATCAAGCGAGTAAACATGATGAGATGTGAACGCAATAAGCTGTCTGAAACCGCTGTTTTCCGCTATGACAAATGAGGCGTAGCCGCCGGTGCCTTCAACTCTGGGGCTCTCCCAAATAACTTTGCCGGTGTTTTTGTCAAGAGCTACAGCCGTTACATTTTTTCCGTAAGGGGCAGCATAGAGCTTGTCACCATCAATAAGCGGTGACTCAGAGTAACCGAACATCGGCATCTGCGCTTCGTATTTTTTATGCAGATCAACAGACCACTTCTTTGCGCCGGTTTTCGCGTCAAGAGCCGCAAGATATCCAGCGTCACTCAGATAATAAGCAACGCCGCCGTCAATTGTGGGCGTACTGCGGGTTCCATGATACGCACGCGCAAATGGGGCCGATGCTTCCCACGCCGCGCCCGCCTTAGCCTGCCAAACTAATTTACCGGATGGTTCAAACGCAAAAACATTGTTCACCTTGTCTTTACTGCCTGCGGTATAAACCATCCCCCCGACAACCGAGACGCCGCTGTACCCTGTTCCAAGTCCAGCGGCTGTCCATAATAATGTTGGACCCTTATCCGGCCACTTCTTTAAAAGCCCTGTTTCTTTGGATTTATTCGTCCTGTCCAAACCGTGAAAACAGGGCCAGTCCAAAGAGAATGCAGCAGTACACAAGACAGAAACAAAAACAACAACTGCGCGAAAAACTTTTGCCTTAATTTTCATCTACATCCGCCTTTTTAAGAGTAATTGAGAAGCTGTTACTATAATATAGTATTTTACGCGAATACAGTGTTAAATGAGCGGTAATTTAAGATAACGCGTGATTTTTACTTTGATTACGGAGAGCGTCTGTTACAAATTCCGCAGATAAGGATTTGACCGTTTTCATCTTTTCTTTCAATAAGTCATATCCAGTACAAACAACATTAATTATTTCTTCCGTCATTTCTTCGCGTATTAAAACTGTTGATGGCTTTGTATAACCGTATCTTTCTGAAAATTTCATTATAACCCCACCCCCTCAATTTCCCTCATAACCCTACCAGTTTCCCGCAGCACAAGTACAATTTTCTGATAATGCTCTATATCCTCAAACTCCAACTTCCGGCCTCTGCGGTCTTTCAGCCATTTTTGAGCGGGTTGATAGCCGCCGATGTAAAACTCCCATGCTTCTTGCGGAACTTTATCAAAATATTGTGCGCTGTTAATGTATACCCTGTTACCGTCATAATACGGTTTATCTACATCATTGCTGCCACTGATTGGATAATTGGCTACGCCTTGCTTGGGTCCTACGTTTTCCATTAGGTGTAGACGGCGCAGCTTTTCGCCTAACTTTGCGAGCTTGCGGAATTGCTTGGCGGTTTCGGGATATGGGATGCGGGGGAAATCTATTTTTAAAAATTCTTTGTATTTTTCTCGGTATGCTGGAGAATGCAAAACAGCATAGATATAATCAAAAATATCAATTGGAGAAAAAACTCCGTACTTGAATGGGGCTCTCTTTTCGCTTACAGCAAACACAGTGCTGCTGCTGCGATATTTCTCAAGATGAGAGTAATTTTTCTCTTCTTCTTCTTCGTCGTCGTCTTTTTCTGTAAACCGTAATTCGGTCCGTTGCGATATTTCATTAACAATGGTTTCATTAAGATTTGGTCTGCGTTTTTCGTCGAAACAATTGTTTGTTTCCGGATAAAGATAAAGTGGAAAAACAGACGTTGAGTCTTGTGCATTATCCAATATATGAAAATCTGCTATTTTAGAGGTAACAGAAACATACCCCGTACTTATTTGTCTATTTCGTTTAGATACAACCAATCCTACATTTTCACCTTTCAAAAAATGCAACATTACTTTTTCCCTTGCTCTCTCTATCATTCCGGTATCGTAATATACGAATTGATCATCAAAAGGACGATAATTTATCCTTTGAACAAGAGATTCATTCGGTATAATGTTAAAATGTTCTTTGATATTTTTTAATAGCTCATCTTTTTTATCATTAACGAATATAGCATCTTTTGCCGTTACAATTCCCACTGAATTTACCATAAATAATTCTTGTATGCGAAACCCTTTCTCATACTCGCCTTTAACTCCATAATCTTTCGGCACGAAAAAGTATTCCGGCGTAGACGGTTTAAGTTTCGTAAATGGAATTTTAGGAAAATTATTATCTGACAGATAATCATATTTTTCTTCACGATTTCCATAGAGGTCAAAATGATACACTTCGGCGAGAGCGTCTTTTTCCTTACGCCCTGTTTTAACAAAAATATTGATACTCACACCCTGCTGAATATCAAATACATTTTCATCTTTACTACCGTCAGGACATACTTCTTTCTTTTTAGCGTTACCATGCAAATCAATAATGTAAATCTTATGAAAGCTCTTCATCAAATTCCAACGCATACCTCTGAAGGTAGGGTTATCAATGAAGCTGTGATTATTGATATAGGCTAATATGCCCTCGCTATTTTTATCTACAAAGAATTGCCCCAAGCGAATAAACTTACAGTAATCATCATTAATCCATTTAGAATTGCGCTCTTGTAAAGGTAATTCAGAATTTGGCTCTTTCTTATAATCACCCATCAACTCCATAATCCAATCACTCTTGTTTTGACTTTCACCGCTATAAGGCGGATTCCCCAACACCACCATAACAGGCGTATCTCTCTTAATCCCGTTAGCCTCATTAGCTTCTTTCGCAAGAAACTGCGCGAACGGCGTCCCTGTTTCCAAGTGGTGTTTTTCTAACGAGTTTGTCAAATAGACACGTAAACGTTGATCGCCTGTCGTTTCAAATCCGGTTTGCGTAAGCAACCAATCAAGTTTGACATGCGCCATTGTGTACGGTGCCATGAGCAACTCAAATCCGTTGAGGCGCGGTATTAGATGCTCTTCTACATAGCCCTGCCACATTCCTGCCTGTTTTTTGAATTTGGCATATATTTGATTGACCGTTTCTGCAAGAAATGTTCCGGTGCCTGCGGCGGGATCTAAGATTTGTACTTTATGTACTTCTTTAATTGTTTCAACGGTTTTGTCATTTCCATTTTCATCTTTCTTATCTTCTTTTATTTTGATTTTAATTTTCGATGTGTCAGCTAATCCTTTTGGCAGATTGAACTCTTTTTGCAGAATTTCGTCCACTGCGCGAACAATAAAGTTTACTACCGCTTGCGGCGTGTACCACACCCCGCGGCTTTTGCGCAACGCGGGGTCATAAGCTGAAAGGAAGTCTTCATAGAAGTGAATCATTGGGTCGGTTTGTTGGGTGTCTTCACCGAAGCCGGCCATTACCATTTGTACGTCTGTCACCTTAAACGCTTCGGCGAGGTCGTCTACAATCCAACAGATGCGCTCATCAAGGTTAATGCCCGTGATATTATTGAACAATTGACGCAAAAAAGGATTCGTTTTGGGGATTAGTTTTGCAGCTTCATCTCTGCTGAACCCGTGCGGACCTTTGTGCCGCAAGCGTGCTACAAACATTCCATAAGCGATCGTTTGTGCATAGACATCTGCAAATATTTTTGGTGTAATGTCGTGAATCAGCACTTTTTTAAATGCGGCCATTTGTTCAGCGAGTGCGCAATCATCGTCCGATTTGGAAAGTACGCTTTCTATTATTCTTGCCATCATCCGCGCTTTCACGGCCATGATTTTAGCGAGTTCGTTTGGAGACGTGATACTTTGCGCTTCTGAATTTCCAAATTGCATGATTAATATGTTGAATTTGTCGGCGCTATCCTTTATCGGGACAATTTTATCGCCTTTGACTTCACCTATACGGATGCTTTCTTTGAACTCGCCGTTTCGGTAAAAATGGAAATCTAAGTAATCAGTAAATATTATATTGTTAAGAGTTTGTTTATATCTGTCGAACTGCTCTTTATTTGCTTTGCTGTTCAGGTCTATGCCAATATCTTTCGCTTCGATGTAACCAACGGGAATATCGTTTCGGGCGGCGATATAGTCCGGCGCTCCGCAGTCGATGCGCTTGGGTTCATTGGTGATTTGCAATGCATCAAGTTTTGGTAGTTTTTTCGCTTTCAGGATATTTTCTAAAAATCTTTGTAATGCGGGACGGTAACTGTGTTCGGTGGCATTGCCAGTTTGATACGTGCGGTTAAGCTCGACAATATAGTTTGCGATTTCTGCAGTTGTCATAGTTTCCTTACCGTGAGAATATTGTAATCCTTGAATATAAAATATGCCGATTTTAGAACTTTGCAATAAATACTGTTAATTCCTGCTTCCCGCTATTTATTTTCTATATTCTATAATTGTATGACGGCCCGCGTCTATACTGTGCCGCTAAGCAACAGAGCCGGTCCTGCGTGCAGTTGCGGGCGGTGCAGTGCAGACTCGTGCCGTGTACCGGTATAGCACAATAGAAATTCTCAAATCTCACGCGGTCGTTACAATGAACACTGTTTATTTCGCCAAACACATCTTCATGGAAAACGGAGAGATACTGCTCAACGGAGCGGTATCTGTGTGTGATGGTATTATCGTTGATGTTGGGCCGCGCGGTAAAATAAAGCGCGTTAGAGATGAGCGCATTGTTAATCTTGGCGATATGCTGCTTCTGCCCGGCTTCATTAACATGCACACCCATCTTGAAGAGGGGCCGATAAGAGGATTTTGCAAAGAGGGCGCCGAAACTTTCGGCAACTGGAGCAATAAAAAATTTTCAAGGATGCGCCAGCTCACTCAAGAGCAGATAAGCACAAGCATCAAACTCAACGCTAGAGAGCAGACAGCGCATGGAACAACTACTATCGTTGACAGTTCACGAACCGGTTTTTCTGCCTCTGTTTTGGCCGATGAGCCGGTGCGGGCGGTGTTAATAAAAGAGGTAGCGGACGAGCAGTTTCTTGATGAAAGCATCGCGCAAATTGAACGCTGGAGCAGTGAGACAGGCTTTTAAATATG